>JAAUXT010119306.1_pt1 | contig 15034 bp, 16 predicted proteins | sample 7278171 | NCBI WGS metagenome assembly JAAUXT01 (sample SAMN14350112, study PRJNA611818) | marine sediment metagenome | isolation source: surface marine sediment (1.8m) | place: French Polynesia: Moorea | collected 2018-08 | reverse complement strand
GAACTATGAAAGCAAAATTCAAAATATTTGATAATATGCTTGCAAGTTGATAGGTGATTGATCTTGTGCCTGTGTAATTTTGGTGATTATGTGAGCAATCCTGTTGTTGTACCGGATGAAAAACGGTTTCTTAAATGACGGGCCTCGTATGATCATCAAAGTGTCTGCAAAAATATCCAATATTCCCACGCTGAGTGTGTCTGATTGTGTGTGTGTGTGTGTGTGTGTGTGTGTGTTTTATATGTCTGTGTTTGTTGAGGTGAACAAGGACACAGTTGTTTGTGAATCTCTTGGCTGCGTGATGATCAATGTTGACAGGAGCACTGCTGCTCAGAGCAGTTTCACCACAGCTCAATCAAAACACATGTTCATGACTCCTTTTGGGTCGCACGAGCAAAATTCCACACAGACACAACAAGACAGACAGCACACACACACACACACAAACACACACATACACACACACATACACACACATACACACACACACACACACACACACACACATACAGAAGAAAACTGGTGGACAGAGATTGGTACAGTTTTGACAAAAGTTCATGAAAAGTTGTTTTTATTGCAGAGAGGGACTCATTGTGCAAACCAAGATGGTATGCTGATTGTATGTCAGAGCCAACGCCTGTGGAGTTTGAATGTTTTGAAGGATTTGCTGTACACAGCATACCTCAGTTTGACATTGCCTATCTGACTGCCTCACATTCCATGTGTAAATCCCGTATGTATGCCTACGTGATGCGGTGGATGAGACATTTGAAGGACAAACCCTGCAGGTGGCCAATGTCCATGGAAATCAGGTTGGACAAGAAATTCCCAGCCTGGAATTTTTATTTGTTTTCCTGTGGTTTTAACATTTCTTGTGATGATAAATGTTCCTTTCAGAAGAAATCTGTCTGAACTGTGGAAAGGACACTCTTCTTTGTTTGTGAATGATCTGGAAGCTTTTCTGCTCCCTGAGAACAACACATGTTCCGCTCGTCTCAGTCTTTACCGCATCATCATTTTGTCAGCTCAAGTCTGCTGTATGCCTCACACAACCGGGTCAACCAGTGAACCACCAACTGAAGTCACAACATTGTCAACAACATTGTCAACAACGGAGTCATTCACCACAGCCAAACAAAGTCAAGTTTCAGGTAAAAGCTGTATCCAAATGAAGGTAAAGCTGAGAAAGCCACTTCAAGAATAAAGTTTCACCATGTTATTCTTCAGACACCCCAGTTGGTTTGATAGTTGGGGCGGTTGTTGGTGGAGTTGGATTCACATTTTTTATCCTTTTTTGCATTTGGGTATTTATCATGAAGTGTCAGTCAAGGTAAGAAATTGCTCAAGTGTTTCTTGATGTTGACTGTTCTTTGGGTGTTTAGAATAAAGCATGCACACTTGCTCCACTGTCTGAGTCCTGCTCCAGTGCGTTGGGGTGGGGTCCTGTGACAAGAAAAGATGCGGAAGACCACCATACAGTCCATACATGAACATCTGAGTGGCAAGAACATTCCTTGTGTGCCTGTCTTTTTTCCTGTTTTTTTTGGGACAGACACCATCCTGGCTGCCAAAAAGGTCGCAATCGGGTCCCACTTTGGTGGCCGTTTCTTGCCTTGGACTCTTGAGTGTGTTGTGTAATTCATTCATACATTTTGTGTACATAACACATTAACAGAGCAAAAACAAGTCAACCTGCTTTGCAAGATAGCCACCATCGTGGAAGCTCCATTCTATTGGACTGAAAACAAAACTCCTCAAAGGTTTGCTTTGGCTTCCGCCATGCCCCAAATAGAGAAGGCAAACATTTTTAATGACATGTTGCCAACCAAAAAAGATGACTCACCTTGCATGTTTTTTTCTTTTATTTGTACCACTGCACTGGTAAACTCTCACCTGTCTTGAAAAGCATTGACAAAAGGAAAGACACAGAGTAAATAATTTTCAGCTCCGAAAATTTTGAACATGTTCAAGACATCAAACATTATGTTTGAAACACAACAAACTCTTTGTTGAACCAAATGTTTGAAGGAAAAATCAGGTCCACGGAGTTTGCACTTTTGATACCTTTCAGCTGTTGTGATTGCTCATTTCCTTTGATCTGTAGAGCAATCTTGAACCTGAACCATTCATATCACCGGAAAGTAAGTAGGAATCTGTTTTGCGTACAGAGTTGCAAGCACCCTTGAACCTTTCTATTCCTGTTGTAGAGATGAGCCACATCAGTTTGAGATGGAAATTCCAGGAACAGCCTGACTATGGTTGTGCCAACAAATGCTTTATGTTGGGCACCAGGATGTCGAGCAATGATGGAAGCATTGACATTGTAACTGAGACAACATTGTGTCCAGAAGCTCTTGTTCTTTTGTTAGAATATTGAGTCAAGGTCTAAAGAGCTATTCTCTCACAGCAATGCTGATGACACTGTTGACCAGCTTACAAAAGTGAAAATAACATTTTTCGTAGAAATGCGCATTCCAAGACACTGGTCCCACTTGTTTTCATTTGTTGGGGAATTATGTGCCTGTTATGATGACAAGATCCAGATCTTCAGCTTCTCTTTTCGAATAATTGGACAACAAACACTTGTGATAAAGGAATAAAAAACAAAGCACATAGAAACATTGTCTGTCTTGGCATGATGAAGCAGTGTCCGAGTACATTTGTTCACCCTTTGTGGGTGCTGTTGTTGTGCATGCTGTTCCTTGCTTCAACCTCTGTGAATTCAATGGACTTGTAATAATCATTCTGCACATAATTATTCAAAATGGTGATCAATTTAGGAGCAGAGTTTCCAGAAACAGGGATGTCCTGGATGCTGAACACAAATAAACAATCAAAATGAGGAGTTGATCACGCGTTCTTCAGTCTGGATGCTGAACACCGGTTAGTTCCTGGTTGTCCATGCACTACTGATGGTAATGCTTACTTCCATCCCATTCTTAGTGTCAAGACAAATGTTCAAAACTGGTCCATTTTTGTGTGTTCATCTGCTTGGTTGGGACACATACTTGGCACAAATGTTTTGCAATGGGCAATTCTCAACAGATCATGTGTGGAAAACACAATCCTTTGTTCCATTTGCATGTTTGCTGTGTTTTCAGTCTTTCTGAAAAAAAATTGATGAAAGTAATATTTGTTGTCTTATATTTTCAATTCAATCAAATCTAAATTGTTGACAAAAAAGCTGACACCTTGTATTGTGCAGTTTTGAGTCCTTTTCTCTCCACAAATGAACAATCAGCATTTGTTCTTTCAGTAAGCAGTGCACATAAATCTCCATTTTCCTTCTTGATTGGAATGTTCCAGGGGCACTTGATGGGACAAGGAGCAGGAATGCCAAAATTTAACCTGGATATGCACACCAGTCTTGTTGTCCTCCTCACAGGTTTGTCTGTGCCTCTTCTTGTCAGTTTCACTCCCAAAGAGCAATGGATGGTGGGGTTTAAGCCAGCATAAAAAACACAACACGAACATGAACCACACATTTTGAGTTTTACAGTTGTATTCCTTGTTTGACAATGAGGAACAAATCACACCATCCAAGATGGTTTGCTGTCCTTAATTGCAAGGATTTTATCAGCTTTGGGCAAAGCCACTGCACTACAATCTTGAGCAGTTGTTCAGGCAGGGTTTGTCCAATCAAAAGGCAGGTGCAGGCCTGGTTTATGACCTTGACCTCTGCGGATTGTCCAAAAATATGTCAGATCAGATCCTTTTGCTTTTCCCAGATGATCACTGCTCAAGAGAGACATCCGCTTGTTGAATCCACTGCAGAGAAATGTAGACAGGACATGGCTTTTCTCATAAGTTTTTCAGTTGTTGTTCCATGATTACACAATGCGTTCTTGATGATTTGACAGCCTTTGCGAACGGTCCCTTGTACGAAAGACATGTGAACTCACTGTGCAGGCATCTTTGCTCAGAGTCAGCCAAATATACATGCAACACATATCATCAAGAACAGAAAGCTCTGTCTTATTCTCATGTACATACATTATTTTTGCTTCCAGAAAATCCTTCCATTGCAGTGTTACCAGTGTCTTCTGTGAGGGAAACTCAAGTCTGACTTTAGAATCTTTGTCACCTTGCCTTGAAATAGTTTGCACCAAAGTTTCATTTTTCCAACATGTTGTTTGGCACTGTTGCAAGACCCAGCTGCAGGCTGAATTCAATCCAGTTGATGCACATAAAGGCAAAGAAGGTGGAGCAGGGCAGCTACTTGCACCATCAACAGATTCCTGCAACAAAGGTCCACAATACCCTTTCTTCAGGACATTTGGTTGCAATTTGAACCAACACTTTGGGACAAGGGAGTGATGGCAGCACTGGAAATAAGTCAATGTCCATGATGTTATGTCCTCTCTTGTCCTTTGTGTTGCCAAGACAACCTAGCTGATAGCACCACATGTGTGGCTCCTCAAAACATTTTTTTACAAATCAATCTCACAAATTCAATGCTGTAACCAGGATGCTTTTCCTGTAAGAGATATTGATGGTGTTTTCTGTCACAGTAACTGACAACAGGTTTCTTGTGTTGTTATTTCAGAGGCAAAAATGGAAACCATCAGGACAACAATAACCACAGGGGACACATGTCAACTCGAGCATCAGATATCAGGGAAGATGAGAATAGTGATGTCAAAGAAACTAGCGATTAAACTGGTGGTGCCACAATACTAGCAGTAATGAAGTTGGTTGCGTACAACAGAATTGGACAGAAAAGATGTGTGTTGTTCTGGAGGAAAGGGATGATACATTTTACATTCCAGGGGAAAAAGGGGATGAAAATTGTGGTGACCAGAATAAATTGTTGCAATAAGTTTGTACTATTCAACAAGAGAAGAGGAATAACATTTTTGACTTTTTGAGAGAAAATTTGGAACAAGAGTGGTGAGGCTCAAGTGAAGAGTAGGGATAAAACTGGTCTGCTTGAGAAGAGGAGAGGGAGATTTCTGGTATGTCAGACAAGAGCAGGGAATTAACTAGTAATGTCTTCAAACACAAGCATAATTTTTGGTCGCAAAGGCACGACTTATATTGTCAGTATATGTTTGTCTGTGATGTGTGACCCAGAGGGCCCCCCCCATGATAATTTTGCCAGGTTCAGGGCCATTTATGTGCATCAGCAACAAGGTAAACATGAGGAAAACATGCTGAAAACATGAAGAGAACATTGTCGTTGTGGGACAAGCAAAGAGCACACAGCTGCATCTTACAAGAGACATTCTCATCAGATGTGTCAGGTCAACTTAATCATTTGCTAATCTGCACATGAAATCCAACTGATTATTATTTTGTCATCATTTCTGGACAAATCAAAAACATAATACCGATTGCCTTTTTGTTTTCAATTCAATTTTATTTGCAATTCGTGGCTGACATGCTGACACCTGGCATTGTGCATTTCTGTGAATCAATTTGCTCCAAGAATAAACAATCAGCTCTTCATTTTGTTATTTTGACAAAAAGGCAATGATGATTTCTTCATTCTTCCTCTGAATGTTCCAGGGACACGGGATGGGATCAGGAGCAAGAACAACCTCAACTGTGGAGTCTATATGTTTTCAGCTGAAACTATTCCTTGAAATGCATGTTTGTCTTGTTGTCCTGTTGACAGGTTTGTCTCCATCTGGTCTGTTTTTGCTCTTGAAGAGCAATGGTGGTGTAAACTCCAACACAAAAGCATTACACAAACACACTGAACCGGATGTTATGAGTTTGCCAGTTGTAACATCGGTTTAACAATGAGGAACAAATCACAAATTTCAAAATGTTTTTTGACCGTCATTTGGCAAAAAGGAAATTGCCAATATGGCTGTGGTTGAGAGAGACCTGAAAGCAAGGGTTGTTTATGTGATTGAGGCCAAGTCAGTACACAAACAGAGTAGTTGTTGGGGCAGGGTTTGTCCTCCAACCTCCATCTAAGAGCAGATTGAGGCCTGCATGATTGCCTTGACCCCTGACCTCAGATCATCAAGAATAATTGTTGGGTTAGATCCTGCCTTGTCTTTCCCAGATCATCACTGATCGAGAGCAATACTTGTTTGTTGAAGTTTAATCCACTTTCTCGAAAAGTAGAAAATAATTTTCTGGCAATGATATCAATATTTTTGCTGTCAATGTGTTTCAGTTATTAGTCACAGAAAAAAACTGTGATTATCAGTGTGTGACTGTCTGGAGCACAGTCCACTCCCTCCCCCCAATGAGTGTTATTTATGCTCATGCAAGGGCAGGACATACATGGCTAGGAATATACATAAGTATATTTTTGCATCTGGCAGCTAAGGAGGCAACATCTCTCTCTTCACATTCTGATTGAGTGAGGCCAATTTTCCTTCAAGGGGTACTGAAAGGATTTTTGGTGCTTGTAAGCCAAGAGCATTAACTGGTGGTTTTGTTTGGACACAGCAGCACGGTATTCTTTCTTTCCTTTTTTTTTGCAAAATTGTTCTTGACAACTAAGTTGGAAGGCCAGGACGAATAAGATACACTGTAGGCATTTCCTTCCCAAAGTATGTGTACAGCAGTTTCTCCATGAAATTGGTACTCAATCATTTTCCTTTTTGGTCTGTAGATTTGTTCGGAAAGGCATCAGGAAGGCAATTGACCAGAAGAGCCCCTTTTGTGATTTGGCAGTGTTCCAATTTTACTCTTGCCTCTTGACTGTTGACCTTCAGGCAAAAGGGGTCATGTGTCATTTTCAGTGCAATCATGCGAGTTCCATGGAATTATTTTAATGTTCAACCCATTTTTTCCTTTGTATTTGCATGAAAGACAGGTGGACTCCATGATTGACACCTTTGCTCATGATCAACCACATGAAAAACAACAAAATATGCAAGACAAAATAGCTGTCTCTTTTTGCACATGTTCAACAGAGAAAACACTTCCTTTGCAGTGTCACATGTGAACTGTATTCAGGAAACTCAAGTCTTTTGTTCGGCAGACAAAGACAGACCTGTCATCATCTATTGCAATGACTGGCTAGTGATGCATGATTTATTGGAGGCATATGGTGCATATAGCAATGGCACACCTGGGCATCCAACATGTGATGTTGAACAAGTGGATACCTGGCTGAGAGACCCAAGGAATGAACCCTGCATGTTTCCTATAGGACGTTTTGTCATGTATGTATTGTCTATTTGTACATGCAATTTTCAGGTGACAGTACACATAGATTTTGTGCCTCAAAATCAATGATTCTCATTGCATTTTAGTGGTCAGTTTATGAAATGTGTAGGAGGATATTATTGCCAATTTGAACTGGGATCCCACCTACCAACAAAAGATGGTTGTCTCAACTGTCAAAGTCCCACAAAGACAGTGCTGATGGCATTTAGGTTGGTCTGCATGGCTTCCAGTGATCACAAAAAATAACGACCAACAAAACAGGTAAAATCAACCTACTATTTGGACAATTCTGATGGGGTTTTGAGCCACTTGTTCTTTGCCTGTGTTGCCCGAGCAATTCAGGCAATTGCTGGCTGTATCCAAGGTGTTGGTGATCCTGAACTCTGGGTGTGTACATGGAACCTGTTGGAGCTGGAGATCTCCATGTCATGGGTGGAGTCCCAATCTGATTTGCTAAAACATTATGAGGACAATTGAAGGTTCAGCTTGTCTGTCTCTCAGCTGATGGTGGTCCTCCCCTGGGAGGAGCTGGGTTTTATCAGGTTTCCATGTGTTGTACTTTGGTGATGGATGATTTGCTCCAACTGGGCTGGCACCCTTCAGGGAGTTGAACTGAACAAGAGAGCACACGGCATGTTCCTGTGTTTGGCTAAATTGACCTCAAGGAAGACTCATTTGGTCTGAAGTTCAGAACAACAACAGATACATGCAAGATAAATTTTGTGTTCTCAGCCAGGCAACAAACAAACAGGACACAAGAGTTTTGAAACAAACATTTGCGATTTTCACTTGCCTGGCCATCTTAGTATGTTCGTTTGGGGCACTCACTCATGTTGCTCTGTTGGGTTGATTTTGTTCAACATACCCTGAGGTACAAAGAGTTGGTTTCAACAGAAAGTACCTGTGTGCAAAAGACACACGTATATGCACAAAACTCACTGTTGTTTGCAAGACTCCACAAAAAATTCGCTTGTGCTTCTAGTGAGTCAAATGTTCGTTGGGATTCTTCATTTCAGATGCCAAGTTATTGGATGAAAGAACCACATGCCTGAACAAATTGGAATCTTTGGATGGATATCAAATCAAATGCCCTCCAGGGTTGGTGATCCACAGTTTAATCCAGTTTGACTTTGCCTACAAGACGGGCCCAGTCAACCGCTGCCATCTCATACATCCAACTATGGTTGAAAGGTGGACCCAGCGGAACCGTGACACCCTGTGCAGGTGGAGAATGCCATCAGGATTCAGATTGCACAAAGAAAATGTTTTTCTTGTTTGCATTGGTTTTATTCCAAATATTTTCCAAGACAACAGATATATTTAGAGTATTTTTTTTCTTTCAGGAGGGATTTCTCTGAAAAATGGAAAGGAAACTCAACTCTTACAGTTGATCTAGATGTTTTTTCAAAATTTGTAAACTCCACCTGTTCTTCCAGGCTGATTCATCAGCACGTTGTTGTTTTAATTTCTAAAATATACTGTGTTTTGCCCAAAATCCAACAGCTCACACCTGAAGCAACACCATCCACATCTGCATCTCCTTTTTCAGGTATTTGAATGTAAGGAAGCCCATCAGTGCCAAACAAATCACAACACAAATATCTTTTGGGTTCCAATCTTTGTATCTTTGCAGACTCCACAGGAGATTACTCCTTTTCTTCAACAACAAACCAATCAAGCAGAACAGAAACAAACAAGGATTTTCCTGGCAAGTGGTCTAATAAAGAAAAACAACCAAACCTTAAGTATTGTTGTGTCATTTTGCCCATTCACAATCATTTGTTTTAGGCTACCCAGTTGCTTTGATAGCAGGGTCCATTTCGGGAGGAGTAGCATTCACCTTCCTCATCCTATTTTGCCTTTGGCTGTTCATCATCAAGTGTCAGCCCAGGTGAGAGCCTGCCACTACAAGCAGTAGCCAAGGCTTGAACAAAATTGTTATATTTATGCACCACCCCTGTGCCACTTCCAGTGCAAAGTGCATTGTTCTTCATGTGAATGTGACATTGAAAATGGCCATCCATGACAAGTTCTGTGGACATTTCAGCGTCTTACGCTTTGACTTTTGGCATGTTTCTCATGTCCTGGCACAACTGGACAAGTCCCACTGGTGTTATTGTTTGAAAACACTCTTGATATATCAACAGTTGCCCCCAATTGGTTGGTTTGCGTGGTGCCCTGAGATGAGATATCATTGGGAACAAGAGTGTTCTTTCCTTTTGTGAAAACAATCACAAACTGCAAATGTTTGTCAGCTGCACAGTTTGGTTCTTCTCCAGCTTGTTGTTGTGTATTCTGCAGGGCCCAGCCACAGGATGTGATCAATCCAGTTGAGGTACAAGATGAGGAGGCAGGGGGAGCGGCACAGCAAGGTGCACCATCACCAGATTCCAGGCAGAAAGGTCCAAACTCTGTATTGTCTTTCTTCATGACATTTACAAACTTGGTTGTGTGTCAGAGGAAAACTTGTAGATATGCCAGTTATGACAGTGATGACAGCACTGAAATGAAGACAATGTCCCTGTGCCCAATTGATCTTCTCATTTTGTTCCTTTGCCTGAGGCTTCTCCTTTGTGTTACCAACCCAACTGGTGGCTCCACAAGTGTGGATCCTAACAAAATTGTTCAACAATATGTAATGAATCATGTTTGTCTGTGTTGAGTTGAAATGGTTCCCTTTGATTTTTAGATCATGCTCAACAATTCTGTCATGACCAATAAACCCAAAAGAGAAATTATTTGTACTGCTGCCACAAACTGAAAACTAGTTTTTGTTTTGTTATTTCAGAGGCTACAAATGGAAACCAAAAGCATGACAACCTTGAGGGAAATGTGTCATCTCATGCTCCAGTGATGAGGGCAGATGAGAATTGTGATATCAAGGAAAGGAGAGATGAGACTGTTGATACCAAAAGAATTGGAGGAAAAAAGTTAGTTATGTACAATAGAAAAGGCTAGACAAGATGTGTGTTGTTCTGATGACACATGGGACATTCCAGAGGCAAAGATGGATGACAATGATGATTACCAGGATAAATTGTTGCAACAAGTTGATACTGTTTTATAGTAGAGGACGGATACCATTTTTGATTTGTCAGAGAAATTATGGCATAACATTGGGAAAGGCCAAGAGAAGAGCATGCATAAGATTGGTTTGTAATGTGTCAGACAAGAGCAGCCAATAAACTAGCAGTGTCTCCAAACACAAGCATAACGTTTCCTGTGTATAAGAGAGGCAAGAGATTGGTGGTGCTGCAGAGAAAGGATGTCATGAGACTGAAGTTGCATGAGAGAAGAGGCTGGATGAGATGGGGTGTCTTTGAGAGCAAACACATTGATGATCTGGCACTGATGGTCAACAGTAGGATTGGCCATGCTCAGGGAATGGGTGGGGTTGGTGAAGTCATAGAGATGATTGGGGATGTTCCAAAGGTGGAGAGGGATGAAATTGCTGATGCTTCACAGGATGAAAGGAATGATATTGCTGATGTTGCAGAGAAGATAAAATGTGCTGTTCATTCACTCACAGAGAGTTGAAGAACTGATAATTGTGCTGAAATGTACAAATAAGCAGCAGGACACAAACTGGGTGAATACATGTTTGAATTTTCTGCTTCACCTGCATAAATTTGGCTTGCCTTTGTGTGGACACCTACCACACTAGACATACCCAGGACCTGTATCACAGATTTCACTGGTGTGTCGTGAATGCAAAAACGTAAAGAGGATATGAGACACCTGTTGCAAAGTGGTCACTGTAATGATTAGATTTTTATGTTTCGTAATGAGCACACTGCATGAACAAAAATCCGATCATACATCGTCAGGAGAAGCTATAAATATCCCAGCCCCAGCAAGTCACAGAGACAACAGGGGTGAAGGTGAAGATAACCCAGGTCCTAAGTTACATGTGCACACCTTCAGTTCAACCAATGGGTACAGTTTGTGATATCCATTCACCTTGATTTCATGTGTTCTCAGAGAATCACAAGCTCAGTGCGTGATTGTACAATGACAGTCTTCTGTGCATCCTATTGGTTGTGCACAAGGACAACAACAAATGTGTGAACTGAACAGTAGACATGTTCCTCACAGAATAGAAAAGCTAAATATTGTGCATTGTTGGGTTTCATTGCTTGTTCTGGAGCTTGACAGCCCAGTGACTCTCAGAACTAATTTGTTCTTACTTGGTCATTGCTTATTTGTTTTACTGCTCTTCTTTACTTGCATAACCTTGTCTTGATATTTTGTTTTGTTCTCACATAACCATTGCTCATTTGGTTTGTTCTTTCTGTTGTTGCATTTCCTACTTGTTAAATCTGACATTCAGGGTGATCAATACCAGAATGTTCATGTTGTACAAAGAGTATCACACCAGAAACTTTTTTTCTTCAATATTTCATTGTTTGGTTGTTTTCAATGTTTTCTGGTTTGACCCCTCAAATATTCTACATTGTTTGGATAAAGTTGTACTTTGAGAATATATTATGTCTCTGACAACACAAAACAACACAGGCAAAAGGATTTTTTGCCATGGTCAAACTCACATTTTTGGGGAGGATAAGAAAACAAATTTATGAACCCTTGTGAATTTCTCAGGATGTTGAAACAAACTCCAGGAAAGAATCATGCTCCTTTCCCAGAGTTCGGGTTGGGACCAGGCTCCTTCACCAGCTCGTGTCGAACGCAGCAGTTACAGCCCGAGATAAAGCGGTGGGCCCGCAGGTCTACAAGGCGTCACAGTACACAACAAATTTGTCGAACAGCCCGTTCAAGGCAATAATTTATGAAACAAGAACTTTTATATCCTGGATGTGAAGAAGAAATAACGTGAAGGTGAACAGAACAGCTGAATTGCATGTTGCCAACCTCCTGCAGGTCTGCAGTGAAAAGCAGTGTTTCTGCATGTCAGCTGTTATTGGTCGTATGTGTGAGGAACATCAGGAATATTTCATACCAGCTCAGTCTTTGTCTTTCTCACTTTGACATTGATCAAGCAGGACACATGTTTGCTGGGTCCTTTCCAGTTTGTTGCTTTGTAAACACGATGAGAATATGACAGAAAATATCAAGTTTCTTGAAAATTGAGCTTTGTTATTATTTCAAGAATATTCTTTTCAATCAAACACAATCAGTAGGGGACGTTGGAGCAAAAAAATCTTCTGGAAATCAACACTTTCTGAACATTTGTTTGCTGCTTCTAATTCTGATTGCTTGGAATCCTTTAGAAGTCCAGCAATTCATTAGTTCATTGTTTATTCTTTCAGAGAAAAATTCAAGTCATTTTGCTTTGATTTTCTGCCTTTTGCCAAAGACTACCAACTGACTGGCAGCATTTCGTCTTCTTTGTTCAGCATGCGCGGCAGTATTTTTGTCCTCGTACAAGGTTAGTGTGTGTGTGTCCTGTGATTTGGCCTTGTGATTTTGGATTGCATGGGCACAAAGAGATGATGGGTTTTTGCAAGGACACAAAACTTTATCAAGCAAATACAATAAAGCAGATGGATTGCACAAATCTCACCCACAGAACATGAGAAGTGTGTGCAGCACAGCAAAGCACTTCAAACCTTACTGTGACCTGTTGTGTTTACCATATTTCATACTTCATTATTTCATTTTTCATATTGTACCATATTTCAGGCCAGTTGACAGCTTGTCTGCTCCATTTCCATGGCCAATGTCTGACAAACACATCACCACCTGAATCTCACTTCAAATGTCATCGCTATTTCATTCTGGACCAACTAGTAGATTTTAAATTTGGATACACCAGAAATGCCCCTTGGCCTTGCAATCACTACACTGTTGCAAGGTGGATGTGGGATCCCAGCAATAGGGACTGTGTGTGGCCTACTCCATATGGATTTGGGTTTGTGAAACAGACACTTATTTTGTTTCAATATGCTTTGCTTTTCTCTGTTTGCAGACCACATTTATTGTGTTTTTCAGGGCAAATTTTGTTCGCTGTAGGAGGAAACGAAGATGTTATTTCAATACTTGGCGCTTCCAATCACCTGCCAATCAAAAATGTCTGCCAAGAAACAGTCTGGCAAACACACTGATTATTTTTGTTGAGTATTCCTGCATCTCACTGCGAGAATCGTCAGGCAGACTTGACATTTTTGATCCAAAGGAAGATGCTGAACACATAATATCGCCCAGGAGGAGGAACTACTGCCAAGGTAGGTCAGCAATGCAGATTTTTATTGGAATGAACCTCAATGTCAGGTGCATTATTTCGACAGTAAAGTGTCTGTTAGATCTACTGCAGTGTTCAAAATGTGTCAAAATCAAACTTATATTGTTGAATACAAGCGCTGTGCAATGTGACAATTTGGCCCTGTTTGAAATGTTTCTGTGGTTGAAAAAGATGTGTGGATGATCAGAACTTGTACAGCAGACAACACTTTGCAAGGGACTGTGAGGTTGTGTGCAAGCCACATACAGTCAGCTACTGGAAGCACTAAGGAGTGAAAGTTCAGATCACCACAAGTCCCATGGGTTAGTTTACATACATGTGTCTTTTTAGGTGAGAAGTTTCGGTTACAGTTCGGCTGGTGTTTGACTCCGCAACAACTCCCTTTGTCCAAATGCCGCACGGGTGCCTTGTTTGAGGAGCTACTTCTCTTGGAAGTTGCCTTCGGGAATGGGAATGATCCGGTGTGTAAATCTCCAGATTTCTGTAGAGGAATGGATGAAAGGTGTGAGGAACTCATCATGCGTGTGGCCAATAGCACCATGGTTCAGGTCAGGCAGAGTATTGTTGGTTTGGTTTGTTGTGTTTGTCAACTGGTGCTTATTATGCAATTTGTCAGTGACAGACAAGACTCAAGCTGAGTAGCTGTGAAGGAAAAGTTTTGTATTCTTTCAGAAAACTTTTCTCAATGATGTGGAAAGGACAAACATATGCCTCATTCAACCTGGATCACATCTTTCAACTCACAATGGGAGCCTGTCCTGCCTACAAACCTCAAGAACAAAAAGTTGTGTTGCTGTATGAAGTTTTATGTGTTCTTCCCCACATATGTGAAGAGGCACCAGGGACTGAGCCCCACTGGAGCACCACATATGAGACTACAACTGCAGAAGTACACGAAGCAACATCGAGTGACAACCAAGGTGGGGTTGTTTGAACCCTTTCCCATGCACATTTGGTTTACACCAGAAAGAAAGAAAAGACACAAAATACTATTTGTTGTGTATTTTTGCAGACACCCCAGTGGCGATAATAGCAGGTTCAATTGCTGGGGGAGTTGGATTTACATTTTTGATCCTCTTCTGTCTTTGGATCTTCATCATAAAGTGTCAGTCAAGGTGAGATGCTGCTGCCAGTGCTGCTCGCGTAACTTTGTCCACTTGTGTGGAGTAAATATCAGAATGTTTGTTCCATTTCATTTTGTTGTGTCGATGTGGCTCTCAACAAAACACAGACATCAAAGGCATACTAAGGATTGGTCAAAATAAGCAGAATATTGAATGCACTGGTTTTGAGATGGTGTTGTTACCTGTCTGACAGAATTTTAATGAAAACAATTTGTCTGGTCTGGTCAAATCAACTCCTTTACCTCAAGATAAGAAACAAAAATAGTGGTGCTAAATGTGTTCCCTTTCTGTTGCAGAAATCATCCTGACATTGCTGAATGCAACACTTCAGAAAGAACAAACCAATAACCACAATATATGAGCATTGCGTGGGACTTACAGATGGGGTTGCCTTGTGTCGAAGTTTGACACAAAACATAGCATCACACATGGGCACCATCTTGAACAAGAAGCAGCGCTCAAGGCAACTGCAGTGCGAAGTCCCTTGTCGGTCATGTCATCGATTTTTCCTTGTCTTTGTCTTCCACAAGTCATGCTGCCCACCAGGGCAGCATGACTTGTGGAAGACAAAGACAAG
>JAAUXT010087857.1_pt1 | contig 15037 bp, 10 predicted proteins | sample 7278171 | NCBI WGS metagenome assembly JAAUXT01 (sample SAMN14350112, study PRJNA611818) | marine sediment metagenome | isolation source: surface marine sediment (1.8m) | place: French Polynesia: Moorea | collected 2018-08 | reverse complement strand
TTGACGCTCAGCATCAGAACTTGGACAGAAGTACGCCACTAAAAATTATCCTAGTCAAGGCACCCCCAATTTGCAGGTTATTCACGGCCCCAGCAGAAAACCTTCGCAATGAATGTCTTTGGCAGACAAACCATCCTTCCACATGAACCGAATTTCCAATCTTTGATCAAATCTGGATGTTGCCATGTCAACTGCAAACTGCCACAAAGCTTAATTTGACACTGTCACTGAAACCTGCACAGCCAAAATGTAGTCTGTGCATTTCCAGAGCAGTGCAACTGTGCAGTTTTCACCTGTTCACAAAGGTCATTGTGTCAGGCAAACATGCACAAGAGCGCAACAAGAAAACCCCACTCGGATCCAGAATGCCAGCTTCATATGCAAAACATTTGGGACTTGCCTCGTAGAACGAATACTGTCAGTCACTGGTTCAGATTCGTTTGAAAAACCCCTATCGATGTTCGGCGATGAACCAGAATTGAATGTCGAAAAAACAAGTTCCTCCAAGTTTCGCATTTTCATTGAACACTTCCCATATTTCTGAACAAGCAGCTCTTGTCAATTTGCAAAGACTCAAAGATGTCTCTGAAGAGAGGTTCATAAAGTAAACTCTCTTGTGATGCCAAATGTCAGATTTGATTATTTGATTCTCTGATTGACGCATCAAATTTTTTTCTCCTTCGTTACATGAGCAAGGTAACCTTGACGCTCGTTCTCATCCCGAAGGATCTGTCGCTGTGGGTGTAGTTGTGTATGAGTATGATAGCGCCAAGTATCACAGGATAATTGAACCTAAAAATATCTCAGATTGCAATGGCTTCCATTCTGTCATATCCTGCTTCGCTAGGAAATGGCGTGATATTTATTCCTTTCCTCGGTGAACAATCTGTGACTCTGGTCGAGAGCGGACGTTCAGTATCGTGTGGTTCTGCTGCAGGAGTCAATGTGAACGCAGCGTGGGGGAAACAGAGGGGTAAACGAAACGTGCCGAACTGGAATTTTGGGGTGCCCTGTGAGGTTTCTGCATGAATGACAGCACACACATGCAGCTGCACTGGAACATTTTTATGGTGACTACTTTGTCAGCGTTAGGTGTATCTTGAGATGATGGGTGGGTCCTCATCAAAGGAGAAGAGACTCGCAGTTGGTGTCACTAAAAACTGTGTCTCTACCTGATGGTCACTTCGGGTTCTTTTCCCCGAAAGTTGGGTCACTCCATGTGTTACGACGTATTTTACAAGAGACATTCTGCCCCACAGATGAACGACTTTCTCAGCCTTAATCACCCCACAGAGCGAAGAGTGAATCTCGAGATTTCCCGAAATGGTGCTGTTCAAACATGGGCAACAGGCAAGTACATTGAACAAGCCATCCAAAGTGTTTCCAGATCTCGGAGGTGCACTTTGGGCAAACCACAAAGTACGACTCTACATGCTCCAGTGGATGTGTGCCTTCATTCAACGTGCCAACGTGCGGTGCATGGTCTTTTGGAATTTAGTGTCTGAACAGAAATCACCACAGAACCGAAAATTCTCAGATCCCAACTGCTCTGAGTTCAGCTGTTGAATGAAAAACTGCAAATTCACCGACACCTTCGGAGCACCCTGGATTTGTTCTGCAAAACGTTTGGGTTTGCCGTGCATGAACTTTGTGTTGAAAAAAGAAGCATCGACAGGTTGAATTACAACAGCACTGAAAAAGAAAAACAGCTGCTTGAGATTGCCTGCACCGTCTCTTTTTCAAGCCTTCAAACACAAATGCGGATAAGTTGGAGCGCATATTTTACCTTGAGTCGGAAATCTGCATGCAGGCCAGTCTGCTTTCCGCAACAAAAGCTTCTGATGGAGGACGCCCGTCCGTTGAAAGCGAAAGAATTCCATTGTGGTACAGGTGAGCTGTTGACTGAGAGTAGCCAGATGTCAGGCAAAGGATCAGTGACAGAGAATGAGAGACAGAGAGAGTGACAGAGACAGAGGGAGAGAAAGTTTGAGAGCGAACAAGCGAGAGACAGAGACAGAGAAAAGAGAGGGACAAAGAGAGAAGGGGAAGACAGACAGACAGACAGACAGACAGACAGACAGACAGACAGACAGACAGACAGACAGACAGACAGACAGTAACGATTGGATCCACAACACACTTTCAAGAAATTTGCAGTGAGGTCGACGACCGCGCTGGGACACACGACAACCTGGAAGGTTCATTTTTTATTTCATCAGCCTTTTGTCTTCTTTTTCATTGCAGTATTACAGTTTCACAAAAGTTTCTGTTTTTGCACGCAGTGGTATTCTCTGTCAAGATTTTCCTTTCCACTCTTCGCAACAGGATCTTCTCTAATCCTCACGATGTTTCAGTGCGGCTTACGCCATTGACGCTGCTACAGGGAAAGGAAGCTGTTGCTGATGTGGTAAAAGTTGCTTCTGTGGGAGAAGATGAATCTGGGCAACATAACCACTGAGGCAATGTCAAAGACCTGTGATGAAATCACCAACCATGCAAATTCTGACGTTAAGACCCTGGATAGGTGGGGCGAGCTTGGAACAAGGTCCCAGGGGCTGGTAGTTCAACCAGGACGAGTCACCAAACCTGACACAAAGCAAAATCAACGCCATGGCAGTTGTTGCTGAGTATTCTCTGCAGGTTTGTACACACGCATTTCTGGCTGGAGATGAACACAAGAAATATAGAAAAGCAGACGGTTTGGCCTTTCAGGACTGCGATGTGCTGTGTCTTCAGGGTGAGGCCGGAGCAGGTCTTTAGCAACACCTGAGCTTCCGAGGCTCTGTCGTCGTGGTTCCACGGCTACGAACATTTCTACTCGCGTGGACACTTCTTGAAAAGCAAGAAATCTGCTTTGGAATGTAACTATTTATTAAATATTTAAAGTGATTGACATGTATATTTGCTCACTGCGTGTTTCATTCAGCTGATAATTTGCATGTAGAGATAATTTGATCCTTCCCCAGTAAAACTTCTACAGAGCACCAACCAGTAATACCCATCCTCGGCTTGACAAAGTCTGTGGATCAAAATCTAGAAACATTTAGCGTTTTGCAAATTCTTACAAATGGAGTCAGTCCAAACCTGAGGTTTATAAATTGCAAGAGGGTTGGTGAGTTTGCATGGCGTTATGATCTACAAAAATAGACAGATTCTGAAAGCTGAACGAACGAACGAACAGATTTGCACTGGTCTCACATCAATTGCTTTTACAGAACCTTGTATCCCGTCACAAATGCGCAGATTCCCAACTTTCTCACTCTGAATCTGATCAAACAGGAGACACAGAAGTCGAAACGTGCGAGAGTTATCAGACTTGAATACATTTGCAGCAAACGTTGGACGTCCAAAGTCGAAAAAACCGGTTCTGTCGTACAACTACACTGAAAAGCAGGACTATATGTACTCTACATCCAAACCTACGTCGATTACTCTGATCATCGTGGCGAATCAACATGTACGCGAGGGAATGTGGTTGTAGCAGTCGGTCCTGTCGTCTTCATATCTTCATCAAACTTTCCAATTCAAGATGCTCAAAAACAACGCCAAATATCCTGCTACGCATTGAGGCCCAAGGACACAAAAAGCAGACACAACTTGCAGCACACGTCCTCAACATGAAACTCTACATCAATGTACATTCGTTCCCAGATTTGGATTCATGACTGAAAAAATAAGCGCACCTATTCGCCATAACAATGAATTTCACTGAGGCTAAAAACATGTTTTGACTAATACAACTCGTTCTCCGGTTCATTTCGCGTCGAAGACATTTTCCTCGAAGTGGCCCATGACGTTGCCGGGGGGATGGTAGTTTCCGACCACCACGACCCGCCCGTCCTTGCCGTGTGCCTTGCCGAAGCCTACCTCCTTGCTGCCTTTCCAAACGACCTGGGTGAAGTGTCCAGTGCCTGAAAATATTTGTTCTCCATTTGAGCTTGGATCTGTGTTTCTACCAGCATGTTCAGCGCAATTTTCTCGACGCGACAGTTGCTGAAGTGGAGTCGACGACGTCAGAACTTTTGAACACGCTTTTGGCAGGAACGTTTTGAGAGCCCCTCGTGGGCCCGGGAGGAATGACCTGACGAAAGGTGGTTTCTTCCAGACACGGGCTGCTCGGAGGCTTGATGAGTGCCCAACCATTCTTGGTTTGAATCTCAAGTGACGGAACACCCGTCTCCTGGTTCAGGGTACGTGGCCATTTCAAAACAGTGGGTCAGTTCCTCTCAACCTTTCACAAAGTGTCTCATGTTTGAACGCAGTACCAGAGACAATGGTCTTGGAATTCACCAAACGTGGATCTGGTGTTGGGCTCCTACCTTGTTGGAAGCCTGGTGATTTAAAGTTGTACTTGGGCTGTTCGCTGTACCACTGCTCGGTCACTTCAGCCCCTGTGTGGAAAACAACAAGATTCAGAACAAACTCCACTGTCCATGTCGTGTGCGATTCGCTTGGTCAGTGGTCTAGGTGTTTGCTTGAGTAGTCCTTTCTTCCTGTCATTTAATCTCACTGGGTTTGTTCTCAGGACAACGACAACGACAGCGGGAGCAACACTATGGAGATTTGCTTCAGTACGTTCAGTGGATGTGCAGTGTGCTTTCTCACCGATGGACTCAGCTCCAGTGTCTCACTCACCGGTGTAGTCGGCTCCGGCCGTGCTCCTCTTGGCGGCGACGTTCTCGCCCAGCTCCTTGCCCTTGTAGGTGGCGTTGCTGTGCGACAGGCCCGACTCTCCCGCCAACTTGTCCGCCCATTTCTGCGCCATCGCGGACAGCTCCTTATTATGCTTCAGCTCCTCCACCTGAGAAAAGAGTCAATGAGATTATCAAGACAGAGTGACGATGCGATGGTGGTCAAGTCTGACCCAACACTTGCCAGATCTATCAGTGACACAGAAAGGCAAAAATGGCAAGAATAGCCTTGTGCGGTCAGTTGTGATTGGGTTTGTGCAGAAATTTGATGATCTGTGTCTCTGGTTTGGCAACTGGGACAGGAGGGCGGAGGACCGGACGAATCTGCTGAAACTCGCCATCGAGCTGGCGTCCGGACAGAACCGAACTGACCCCGTGCTTCTTCCTCTTGGAGTTGTGCACTTTGACGGCTTCCTCGATGAACTCGTCCATCGTCTGAGTCTTGCTCTTCTTCTGGGCCGCCGGAAGAGGCTGCAAGTTGACAGCGCAGAGTGAGACAAAGTACGTTATCCAAATGGAAATGTTGTTTGTTGTTCTTGAGGGTTTTGTCGATCCAGTTTACCGTTATTCGCCCGCAAAAAGTCGCATCCAAGTGCAGTATTTACCTCCACTGCTTGGGATCACGATCCCATTGTGGATTCAAAACTCATGCCAAACACCTCTTCTTCGTGTGCTCAATTTTGACGCGTCTTTGGATGAATACCTCGTGCTGCTTCATGGCAGAAATGTCTCCCTCTGTCGAGATCTGCGTTTCTGTGCTGACAGACTTGGAGCCGTCAGGGTCTGAAAAGTCAAGGTTCAAACTGGTGTCTTTGTTTTGAGATCATGACGCTTGTTGGAAAAAGGAAAGAAGATAGTACTCACGATAGGTGGTTTTCGTGACGACGGTTTTCGTGATTTTCTTCCCATCCTTCACTTCGGTGGTGACAGACTTGCTCGTCTCCGTCCTTGACACTTCTGAAAAGCGAAATTCAAACCTGTCAAGACATGCCCGCAAAGAAGAACCAAATCAGCAGACCTGACACACCCAGTTCTCTCGGACAGCTTTTGCTACACACAATTGTTTGTGGCTCAATGCCCTCAGAAAAAGCCATTGTGGGGGTGGCTGGCAATCTGGGCAGCTGGGGCCCAGACCAAAGTGACCTGTACTTGGGATGGCAGAGCCCTTCGTTTCTGTGCACCACGTACACTCCGCCCACCACTGCGACAAATGCTTATCAACCAGATTGATCATCGAAAGTCGTCCGAGTTTGGTCTGTCAACACATTAGGAGACGAGTGTTTGTACCTTCCATGTACATGGTGCCGCACACCGCCTCGTTCCTGTCAAATTTCCCCGTGTTCAAATATCTTTCGCTCTTGTTCAAGTTTACAGTCTGCCCGGCACAAATGTTGACTTGGTAAGAGTAGACGTGCGCTTGTGTGCACTGTCCCTGCCTTCTTGCTTTTTTAAAGCGCAGTCAATCCTGGAAGTTTGTGGTCAATTTCCGTGGAAAATGCGTGGGGCTGACGGTCATGCTGAACTCACGAGTATCTGACAACAGTGTGCGAAAATCATCATGTGCCCCAATGCTCATTTCGAAGCACACGAAGATACACATAAATCGTGTGGGAGACGGTTCCGTTTACGCGCGAAGCGCCTGGTTTATTGTCCCTCCTCTCCTTGAAAAATGACATATTGTCACCTTGATGACGACACGCTGACATTTTTTGCTGATTAAGTATTTGTTTGAACAATTTAGGACTCGCGGGTAGAGGGACATTTCCGGAATCGTTTTCGTGGTGGGCTGAGGACTTTTGGAGAAGAGGCGTGAAAGTTTGACGCTCGTAGATCTGCACGCACGAGTTCATGGATCCGCGTGGTGACGTCAGCGCTTTGTGTCCTCTGCTGAGGACATTTCTTCTTGATAAACCCGACTGAAAAACTGACAATAATTTTCGTTGCTGCCCTGCGTGTTTGGAAAGCCTGGGCGGCTACCTTTGCGTCAGTCAACGTGAATTGAAATCCATTGATTGTTGATCCTCTGGGTGCAAAGCATTCCTTCAAAAATTGTTTCCAGAACGATTGCATGGAAAGTCTCAAATTTCCGATGAAACTTTTTCTTGTGCCATAAAAATGTTGCTGTCCTCACGATGGAGCTCGAGTCCGGGAACGGCGGAATCGTTTGCGGCCTTTTTACCACAGAGCTGAATTAATTCCCTTTCCTGTATTGATCAGCATGTGAGGTGTTTACATTGCATCACTGACTCGAGTTCCACCGAACAATGCACCTCATTTTCTGCTGTATGTATCTGCCTTTCACCAAAATGTCCACTTCAGCCTCTTCAGTCAACGACAATCGTGGTTTGGTTGCGAAGAAATATTTTTTTCCTGAAATCATTCTCAGAAAAGAGTTTGAAGGGATGCAAAAACAGATTTTCTAGTCGATGCAAAAACAGTATCCAGAGGTTTTGACATGATCGAAACTGCATTCATGTTTTGTCCAAATCCTCTGACTTGATTGACTGTTTTCATCAAAAAAGTCACAGCTGTTTGTGAACGATGAGCTTTTGCTCGTTCTCGTTCTCTGACATGTATGTTGCCTCCAACCGGCTTGAAATGGGTTTTTGTTTTTGAAAAGATAATCTTCTTGGGGTGCTTTGTCGAAAACGAGACATCTTGCATTTGGGTTGTCAGTTTTCAACTAGTCCCCTTCTTATGTTCATTTCTTTGGCGGGGGGAGGCATTTCCGAAAACAAAAGCTGTTTTTGACTGTGAGTCGATCAAAGCTGGTTGTTCTTTCGCAGGAACAAGGGAGAACAGCGCCATTGACAGTTTCTTATTGTACCCAAGGGCTGCTCACTGTCACTCTTTTTTCAAGCAGCGTACGTGCATGCACATCCAGGATGTGTATTTTTTTTTACAATCCAGGACATTGTGTGTCCACTAGTTTTGGTTCAAACCTCCCTCTAATGCATTCAAGCAAAATGATGTTCTGAGCTACGACAGCTGAATAGTTTCGGCCGCACGAAAGCAAAGCTTATTTCAAACGTAATTCCCCCAAAATTTGAAAACGCACGTAACTTGCAATGGAAAGCACGAAGTACTACAATTTATCACTACAAAAGAGCGAAAAAGTGGAGCACTAGCGTTTTGCTTTACCTTGGGATGCCATTGCACCAATCAGAACCAGGATTGCGGTCTCAGACACACGTTCCCACCGACTCCGCCTGATTGCACAACTTCCAAATAAAGTTGGGAGTCCAGCAGCACACTCGCTATTTGATTTGGGTCAAGGTCAGAAAGCTGCCTGCCTGCTGCATCATCGTCTCCGGATAGGATCGATTATTTGAACTGGCAGCTGATACAGCCAGCTGCCAAATACGGTAATAGGTGACGGGCGCAGCTTCGCTGGCGCGGTGCGGCAGTCCCGCCGCCGCACATCGACGGCGCCCCCCGGCAGCGTCCCCCCCCCCGCCGCCGCACCCCCTCCCACAGCTTCACCACCAACTCGTGGTTTTTGCTCCAAGAACAAACAATTGCCTCCGATGGAACCACATCGGTCCGTCTTTTTTTTCACCCGGGGAAAATGATACTTGCATTGAAACTCCATCGACCTGCTGCCAAAAATATAAAGATGTTTTCACTTCGGAACAAGATTCCGCGAAGTTGTGAAGATTGTTGGAAAACATCTTGTTGCTCTTTTTCCTTTTCTGAATGGATAGGTAGCAACAGAAGCAAAAATCTTGAAAGCGTCTCCGCAGGATGTACCCAACACTTTCATCTCCCTGGTTTTCTGCAGGGAAAATCATTGATCACTTGCAGTCGTAGCACCAGGGGAAGCGAGCATTCTCAAGAACGCACCACCGACCGACATAAATCCGAAAGTGCTCGCCATATCTTGGAAGCCAGAACGAATTCCATATCAGAACATCATGCAACCAGCTGTTGTATCAGTGACAAACACTTGGCGCTGCCAGCCTTGACCGGAGAAATTCTTATCTTATTTTGTCTTGACCGAATAACTTGTGGCGGGCAAGGTCCTTTTCGGTTCTGAATTACAACTCACTGTGCGCGTGGAGAGGTTTGAATTTTTTGGTGGCACCCTGTGGATGCACGGCTCCTTGCAGTACGAGCCAGCGGAGTGACATTTTTCTGTGCCCTCCATTTCTCTTTGGTTCCTCGGTTTGGATACACTGCCAGAGTTTCGTCCACCCGATTGCTTTTTCAGCTCAAGATCGTTTGCCAAGGCAATTCAGTGACTACGTTCAGCTCAAACTGAACCCTGTCGTAACAACTGGAAATCGACAAAGCATCAAATCAACGAACCAGGGGCCGTTGGCCTGTGAATCTTTGCGTTGAATATATGAATGATATCAGCCACTTCTGGCAACAATCTGCGAAAGGCCAAATATAGGAGAGACGCGCAGAGAGGCTGCAGCCAGACTTGAAGGACCGACTCACGATAAGGATGACATGTAACCAATCTCATCAGATAGTAGAACGTTCTCTGACCCATCAAATGCTCGGATTGATTTCAGTCTGTCTGGCTTCCTCAACGAAGCCGCCAGAAATGCCGTTCCAACTCTTCACTTGGAACCTCGAGTTCTTTGCCTTCGATATTTGCTGCCCAAAAATAGAAACTGTTGCCCAGTGCACCAGTCCAGTCGGAGCCTCGTGATCAGTTCGCACGTACCTTTGCCATCTTTGTTCTCGGCGTCCTTGTCGCCGCCGAGGCCTCCGAAACCCTGTCTCTTGGGGACGACCACCTTGCCGTCGGTGGGCCCGAACACGTTTTCGACGTAGGACCCCAGGAGGTTCCCGGCGGGGTGATAGTTGGCGACGACCATCCAGCTTCCGTCCTTCGTCTTGGCCTTCCCGATGCCAAACTCTTTGCTTGCTTTCCACACGACCTGAGTGAAGTGACCTGTGCGCAAGAACAAAGAGAACGGAGTCAACGAAACAGGCCGACGATAGACGCCCCCAGACCAGCGTGAAATTGGGCACGCAAAATCATCACATAGAGAAGAGAAGAGGTTGGGTTCGTTCAGTTTTCCCTGACCTGTTCTTGGTCCTGAGGCGGTTTTGAAGTCGAAGCGCTCGATCTCGCTGTACCACTCGTCGGTGACCTGCTGCCCCGTGACGTCGCCCCCGGACGAGCTGTACATGGAGAAGATGTTCTCGCCCATGTTGTCGCCCTTGAACTTGCGCTCCTTGCTGTGCTGGAACTTGTTCTCCTCCGCCATGTGGTCCGCCCATTTCTGAGCTACGATAGAGATTTCCTGAAATGAAGAAATCCGATGATATACACACGCACGTGGAAACACACACGGATACACACATACGGACACGGACACGGACACGGACACACACACACACACACACACACACACACACACACACACACACACAGAGAAGACCACCTGCAACCATGTAGAAACGACGGAATCCCAGTTTCACGAACGGGCTTTGAGGCGACATGAGACGGAAATCCTCACCTTGTTCAGCTTCAGAGGTTCCTGGCCGTGCTTCTTGCGGTACTCATTGTGAGCCTTCAACGCGTCCTCTATGAAGGCTTTATCTGCCATTTTGCTGCCAGCAGTTCTGCCACCACAGCACCCTGCGAGCCAAAAGAACCTTTCAATCAGAACGCGCAGATAAAAAGTCCACAGATGAACAATTGGCCAGATTAGGGAGACTCCGAGGATATCTGTGAATGAGGTTCTTAAGGAACGATACACGATTTCCTTAAAACACTCACCTGATTCTGATGCAGAATAATCACTTTTATCAACGTTATGCACGCACAGGCGATACTTTCGATCTTTCCAACGCTGATAAAATTTGCGCAAGCCTTTGACGCGACAATCGTCCAATGAGAATTTGTTGGTTTGTTCTGATAAGCGTGAGTGCCACTTGAGCGTCGGCAAAACGAGTCTTTATGGTTTCTAATCACTGATTCGCACACAACGTTATTTGTGTACAATGTATTGGAAAAGTGAAGCCTCAATGAGCGGGAGTGCAGGAATGGCCCGATGATGATTGCAGAGATACGGGTCAGCGTGTTTATTTATCGCAATACACCGATTAGCACACGAACCACAACGAAACGGGCAAAAATTTAAAGCTGGTCCCAACAAAGAGAAGGCTAAGTTGTTTCAAAGCCGCGTTTGAAGCGACACGGGAGAATGCAAATCTGCGCAGTTTTTTGCAAATCATTTGCGTGCACCAGCAGCAGTTGTGCGCGCGCTTTTGTCAAAAGAGTAATTCAATGCTCGGACAAGTGCAGGAGGAATTTGACTTTTTTGCATGTTTCGTACATCAGAATTCAGTGCATGTCATTGTGAACAAACGCACATCAAGCAGCAGATTAATTTTATCATTGAATGCACACGTTTACTCTGCGACCATGAGGAATGCAAAGTGCAAACATTCTGTTCCCATGGTGATTTTCATCTCGAGTTCGCAAAGCTGAAGCACTGCACATCCAGAAAAAAGGTTGCAGTTCATCGAAATACAAAAGATGCGATTTGCAATGTTGAATTTCTCTGCAATTGTTGATTTGGTGATTCAAAGCTGTGAGATGTTTTTGAATGGAATGCGACGCAGTGAAACAGGTGAATAGAGCAGCAGTGCAGTGACATCGTGTTGAGAACACACTGCAGACAGCCTTACACGATGCGATAACTGTGGTTTCTCGAGGGTCTGATGATGCACCCCCGAGGACATTGCCTTCCCTGAAAGGCCAGCGAGGCAACTTTTAATGTCATCAGTGACTGAGACAATGGGCGCGAAATCTTGCGACAGAAGGTAATTGATGGTTCCCTGTTCGCGGGGTGTGTGTGGCCGACACACAAAAGGATGGTCCAGAGATGGGAGGATGCTGACGCATCGTATTGATAACACGCCTTTTGCAGAGGAGGGTTCAAGCAATCTCAATTAATCTTCTCCGTGCCATTTTCGTTTTCATTTCTGTGCACGCACAACCAAAATTACTGTGCGGAATAAGCTGCCGTCAACAGAAAGCAGAGCAGCACGGATGGATATAGGCAAATCAATTGCGCTGAATTGTCCGTCTCAAATTCAGGGGATTGGAATTTGACTAGGGCCTCACTGCATATCCACATGAAATCGATAGGAGAATTCTGTTTGCGGCTCGCTTTGTGGTGAAGGTTCAAAGCAATGGAGTTGAACCGGGCAGCGTTCAAGCTGCTGCGAGTCCCTCGCTGTGAACACCGTCACCACCATAAAAATACAACGTTCCCAGCACCGTATGTTTGCACTTGTTGTTTGAAGAAACGACCTGTTGACTCTTTGTTGATACTCACGGAGTCAGAATAACCATATTAGCATTTTTGCCTGAGGTCAACACTGGTTTTCAGCCTTCCCTATCCGGGAGGTGCCACGCCTCGCGCTCTCACTTCACTCGGGGTGATCGCCACACAAACATCCATCCAACAAACCAAATCCAATGCAAACAAACATTCAAAAATGGTGCCAAACGCTGGATCCTGCTTACCTCTCGAACACATCGTGGATCAATATGCGCCTTGCACGAGCCACTTCACACACCAAACACTAATAATCCACAAGAAAGGAGAGAAAATTGCCGCTGTGCGACAGCCTGCGTATTCCTTCAGTCGTCAGCTGCAATTACGTGCGCAAGAGACGCGCAGTTCTACGAGCATCCAGCTGCATTTCTCTGATCTCCCGTTCTGCAGCGCACTGACATGGAGCTCACGGAGCACCCCGGCATCTCCTTATGCGAGCACTGAAGTTATCCGCGGCGTGTAGTAGTCGTTGTCGTCGTCAGCTGGCAGCAGGGCTGCAGGCCTGCATGGACGTCGCCGGGGACGAGAATAGGACAGGCGAGGATATCGATCCTGAGCTGCGTCGCGTGCGCGCGCGGAAAACACGCGCGCCGCGCCGCGCGCGCGCTCGTGCTCAGAAACAATGCCTCCGGAGTCACTGATGCTCGTAACATTGAAATATTTATGCGCTTCCGACAAATCTGCAGTTGGATCGGATTGGCGAGGTTTCAAACCGCGGTCAATACAATTCTGATTCAATAATTTGTGGTAAAAAAGGGAATTGGTAAAAAATTAACAGTTGTGTGTGTTCAGTGCCAAGCTGTGTCAGAGTCTAATTTCCTGCGTAAACCACCGATTCATCACGACAACAAAAGAAACGCGAGGTACGCGAACAAGTTTGCGTGGTTAATTCAATCAATTCCCGGCCATTCAAAGTTCGATCAGGAGTTTACAGTGTGCTGACACCAACAACTTCGTCTGAAAATTAAACCGCCAATTTGTTTCTTGTTTTGCGTTGGAGAGAACGTATCACCAAGAACAGATTTGCAACAGCAAAGCTTCGACACCGTGAGTGTCACAAAAATAAAGAAGCTCCAGAGTAACTTGCACCAAATCTGGCGAAGAGCGATACCAGGCAGATCTGCATCAATTGTCTCTGTGTTTCCTGCTGAAGAGGTCATGTTGCCTGGCGCTGCAGCTGCAATTTGGAAGATCCTGCGGAAGATTCGCACCGTTTTGTGCACGCATGCAGAAGTTACGACAACATGTTTCTGATATTGTCTGAGTCAAGAGCTGCTCGAAGTTGATTGAACACAAGAATTCTGTGAACCCTCGAAGGGGCGGGGAGCGATGTCTCAGAGTGTTGTGCAAAAACAACCTTTTCCTTCAACGACCATCTGCATGAGGCTGAATTCCCCTTTACACAATGTCCGTCGTTTTCAACATCAGAAAGTTGAAGCATCGGCAAAAAACAACAGAAAACAGTTCAATGTGCCTGTCATCTTGCAGCACAAGTTTGCCAAATTTAGCAAACGCAAAGCTCAAATGAGGCCGCATTTTTCAGAACTGTCACAAAATTGGTGGTCGCAACAATTTTTTATGCAGCATCGAGCAAATTGTTTGCAAGCGAACCCAGAAAAAATACAATTCGAAAACTTTGTTTTTGAACCCCCGTGAAATGTGCAGAAGCCAATGTGTGAAATTAAAGTTCAGGCCTTGGAATCCGCTGACTCCGCGCAAAAATTCCAGTCTGGAATCCTCGCTGAAATGCATGAGGAAGCATGCAGTGTTCGCGAAGGTGTCACCCGCTCATTTTGGCGACCATACATCCAGCACCACAGAGCGCAGCCAGCTGCAAAGAGAGGTCTGCAGTTACTTCAGCCCAGAACACACAGAATCCGCAAGGATTTCTCTGAGCTCAGCTGTTTGTGGAAGAGCTCCGAGTTTGAATTTTGTTGATGGCATCTTGGCCAGGATGTCCTGTGTCCCCTGTCATGTCGTATTGCATCCTGTACAGAGGGCCAAAAAGGCTGTGTAAAGGAGAAGATGCGAAGGGGGCACCGGCACATTACCCCCACAGTTGCCTTCCGCATTGCTTCTTGATGGTTCTTCGGCGACAAGCCAACCTGCGTGACCTAAGTTCTCCAAGATCTTCACCGAAACATTTCACGCTCTTCTCGATGATTTGTTCTGAAACGAGCGTGTTCCTCTGGGAGACTCCGCTCTTTCATCTGTCTCCCATGAGAACAAGTCAATGACAATCGAATTCCCAACTCGGCGTCCCCAGACAAATTGGTGTCCTGATTGCAACGAAACGTGCGAGGGCACCAGAAGATGTGTCCTTTGCATGTTTCTCATTCACATGTTCAGTTCTGAATCTCACCTCTTCAGGTGCAGTCCTGGCTCCTCGGGTGACCCGAGCTGGACTGGGATGTGGGTACCACCCTCTGGAATAACACACTCAAAGAGCCAGGGTTGTACCCGAAGAGCCAAGACTCAGAATTGCGCTCAGACTGAGAAATGTGCTTCGTGCTTGCACGGGTCCGTCTCTTGCGTGCCAGGTCCACCCCGCTCCTGGAGCCGTCAACATCTCAGCTGGGGTACCAAATGTGAATCGTTTTGATGCAGGAGGCATTTTGCAGGAGACAAACTGGAGAAAAAAGCGTTCCCAGTACTTGTTGTGCAATGCTCGTCCGCACGTTTCCATGAGAAGTGGTATGTTGCCTCGAGAATGAGTTGTAGCGCAAGTGCCGGGGAGTTCTGACCATGCAAGCACGCATGCAAGTGCACACTCTCAATTCGCGGATACAGCTTCCACCCTGGATCGTTTTCACGAGCTAGAGTTTGGCATCTGTTCAACCAATATGCAAATGTGCTTGTACTCCACGCAAAAACTTGTGGAAAAGTGGCCTCCCGAAGAGACACTGGATCCTGTTTCACTCGCAATTTTTTAGGTGATTTGAACCTTGAAGCATACATTATGTATAATGTATGGTGATGGTGAAAATCACCTATAGGCATCAAAAGGCTAAATCTGTGAACGCGAGTTTGAAAGTG
>JAAUXT010002523.1_pt1 | contig 15037 bp, 13 predicted proteins | sample 7278171 | NCBI WGS metagenome assembly JAAUXT01 (sample SAMN14350112, study PRJNA611818) | marine sediment metagenome | isolation source: surface marine sediment (1.8m) | place: French Polynesia: Moorea | collected 2018-08 | reverse complement strand
TTTGAAATAAATTGCAAAGTAGAATTTGCTATTTGTTCGTTCTAAGTCATCGGACATATCAGCACGACATCGAACACAAAGGCAATAACGGATAAAAATGCGTGATATCAAATGGATAAAATCGACGTCGGAATAACGTGCATGATATCAAACAGACAAAATGTGTTTGCCGTTAACAGATACCCTTAAGAAAATGTTATGGTACAACGGCTAAACATATAACTATGCATTGCAATGTAACGGTAAAAATGCATGAGATGCGTTTTGTTGTAATGGAACTTAATGTTAACATTACCAGGTAATGTTTCGAAAACGCGACACTTTTGGCGTTACAAGTAACGTTTCCGTTTCCGTTTTCGGAGTGACAGTGTACGATCGAGTTTCTCACTACGACTGTTTCCCTGGTAACTCAACCCATCGTGTCGCCATGACGACAGTGTCAAAATTTCATTTCGACAATGAACGAAATTGGCATAGATCCCAATTTGTTTACAAAGGCTTTGTTTGCCAGATCTCACGCACTTGTTGGGTGACGACGGGGACCACTGAATCAGATCTAGGATTCAAATTTGTTATTTTTTGGGGGGGGGCGGGCGGGATGGGGCGTCAAAGGACCAACCCACTCCAGAGGCTTTTCGCATGTGCAACATAAAACGGATGGGGGGGGGGGTAAAGTGAATGAGTTTTTTTGTTGCGGGGAGGGGGGCACCAGCTGGACCCTCTGGATCCGCTCCAGGGTTCATTCAGCCAGGGTTCATTTGTGTCAATGATGGTGTCATTGTTATCATTAAATCATCACGTGACCTGCTCTTCATCCGTACACGGGGCACGTCTATTCGCTGCCGGTAGTTCACACGCGTACTTACGTTGTACTACTGACTCTCAGCGTACTTCACTGTTGGGAAACGTCTCCAGTCTTTTATCAACACGATTCTGAAGATGACTCCAGGTGAGCGCGTTCAGTTTCCTTCCTTCAGGTTTGTTTTCTCGGAGACTGACCAGTGTGGAATTTATCTGCATGACACGTGTTCAGGAAAACAAACATCAAGTCCTCGTGCAGAACGCTTTTTTGTTTGTTTATCTGCGTCATTTTGACCCGAAGATTTGTTTCATTTTATTTTAAAAAAATCTTGTCTGTCACGAGCAGCGTTTTGCAGTTCGCGCTGAAAACTTCAACGTGAACATGAAAGCAAGAAATGTGTGTGCGTGTGTGTGCCTGTGGACAAATCTCACTTACCATGCAAATGTGTCTCCAATACTGAATGTGTGTGTGTGTGTTTGTGTGTGTATGTGTGTGAGAGAGAGTGTGTGTTTGTGTGTGTGTGTTTCTGTGTGTGTGTGCGTGTGTGGCGTCGTTTGGGCCTCCGTGTTTGGAGGTGAGAAGGTATGTGCATGGGTGCACATGCAAGGGGCAGAGAGAGAGAAGAAAAAAACATAGAGAAAGAGAGAGGGAAAGCAAAGAAAGAAAGAAAGAAAGAAAGAAAGAAAGAAAGAAAGAGGAGAGCATGTAAGAGACAGACAGAGAGACAGAGCGAGACAGAGAGAGAGGATAGAGAGACACAGAGAGAGGGGAGAGAGACAGGGGAGTGACAGACAGACAGACAGACAGACAGACAGACAGACAGACAGAGACAGCTGGAGAGAGAGAGAAAGACAGACAGACAGACAGACAGACAGACAGACAGAGACAGCTGGAGAGAGAGAGAAAGACAGACAGACAGACAGACAGACAGACAGACAGACAGACAGAGGTTCGCAGCGTTTGCTCCACAGTGCGACACCCGTGTTGTTCTCTGACGGCAGCGGCGCTGCTGGGGTGTGTCCTGGGCGTGGTCCTGCTGGGCGGGACGTCCGCCCGACGGGAACTCAAGTCCAACGGGGAGCTGTGGTGGACTCATGCAGGTACGAGAGACACGCACACACACACACACGCACACACATACACACACACACACACACACAACACAACACACACAGCACAGACGCATACACCAAGCACGCACACATAAACGCACACCCACCAACACACACGTACACACGCACAACACAGACGCGTACACCAAGCACGCACATACGCACACACACCCACCCACCCACCCCCCCACACACCAAAGACTGAGACAAATCCACAAGAATACAACTTGCAACTTTTCGCGGAGAAGCACGCATACATGAACTCACACACTGACACAAAGCAAAGTTCTCAATAAGCGCAAACAAAGAGACATCAGCTCGGATATCATTTCGCTGCAAAAGGCCGACGCGACACGGACTTTGTTCGATGAACATGCACAACAGTGACAATGAATCACGTTCTCAACGACAACAAATTAACTCGACCCGGAACCAGCCCAGACAATTGTTGCCCTTTCATCCAATGCTGCAAAATTGCCACTCAAACAAATTGTTTTCAGCTAATAGTATTCAGTTGATACGAGGGTCCAAAACAGTAAATTGGTACGTTGGAAACACTGGAATAAGGGTTTTCACATTGGTGACGCTGCGACAAAAAATTGACGCCCGCGTCAAAAATTTGTGATCGGTGTGGACAACAACCCCCCAAACCCACGTGAGTACCGGAAGTTCAGAGGGCCCACACCCGCGCTTGTTTCCGGATCCGCTGTTGACCGGAAGTGCTCAGTAACACGTGATTCTCTCTGCGCAGGTCTGACGGAAGTACCGACTGCTGACATCCCGTCCCACGTGACGAAGCTCTTCCTCTCCTACAACCAGATCACGCGCATCCGGGCAGGTCAGTCTCTCCATCACACGTCATCCGGTTCCAACGCCTGGTTCTCACCGGAGGAGGCGTGGACCAGGGGCGGCCCAGTGGGCCCACGTCCCCGCCCCAGCTCCCGAGCAACCAAAAAGCAACTTTCTTCCAAATTGTGCGCTTCTGACAAAAATTCCTTGCACGTGAAATTTTCAAGTTTGGAACTGCAAATGGGGCCCACGAGCTCTCTGTTCTGGATTCTTCAGAGGCACAAATCCCCCAGTTCAGGGGCGTTGACTCGAATGCGAGGACGCAGCGTCTTCGACTTGCCCATAAACCACCCCAGGCGTGGTAGATCCACATACAGTGTAAAAAGCCCCAAGGTCCAGGGTTTGGTCTGAAGTTTTGCGGAAGGTTTTCCAAAGTCAATGACGATGAATGCAAACATTTTGACAGAGAAACAGGACTGATGGTGCACACCGTGGTGCCTCTCTAGGTGGAGGTGGGGCAGGGTGAATTGTGCCCACAGGAACACCAGGGTCTGTTGACTCATGTTGAGCTTCTGCATTCGTGTGATAATTGACCTCAGAACTGCGTGGGTGAACGCATGATGCAAGAGTTCTTACCACGAGTCCGGTTCTCACTTCAAACGCCAATCCTGTGAGGGTGATGCAGGGCACAGGTGCTGCGCTTGAGGGCCTGGTCGATGAGGAGTTTTCTCACTGGTCTCGTGACCATTGCAAGCGTCCCAATTTTGAAGCTGTGGTAAAGATTCTCCGTGTTCCACGACAAAAACGTGAAGCAACAGCAGTGAGGTTCTGATGCCTGGATGTATCACTGGATGGAGTGTACGTCCCTCACGTGACGCAGACCCTCGGATCGCCAGCCTGTTCACACTGGAGGCGAGGCGCGCATGCGCGTGAACGCTGCGTCGCTTATGAGCACGTGACCAGTGAGACACCATGGAAACCAAGACGCATCGTTGGGGAAAAGACACGAACGTGTCTTGTCAGAGAAAATCAACCGCAACATTTTGTCCACAATGCGTTGGAGAAAGTAGAATACCAATCGAAACAGTGAAAGCAGAACAGATGTGATGTGAATTCGGGGCTTCAGAAGCGATTGACACCTGCTCTGAGACAAATATAATGGGTCACCCCAAAAGGCGTGTGCGAGAAGTCACGTTCGCTTTCACTCTGCTTTGAAGGTTGCAGTGAGGGCGAGCATTCAGCGACGAGACGAAGGAGAAAGCAGACATGTTGATCATGTGTGAATAGGGGGGGGGGGTGCTTGCGTCAAAATTTTGATGCGCAGACAGTGTCAAATTTAGCATTCATGATGCAGGGCAGCAAAAAACGGGCCAGTCTGTTCCTGGCATTGCGTCAAAATGTTGATGTTGCATCATCTGTGTGAAGGCCCACACTGAGACGCTAGAATGCTGCTGTTTTCGCCGCTTGCGCATCACTTTGGGTTCTTTGTTTTGGGTTCATGTTCATGGTTTGTGTTTCTTGGCTCATCAAGTGACGAGGTCGATTTAAGGCATAGAGAAAATGGAGGGTAAAGCTGAGACGCACTGATGACACACACACCTGCGTGTGTGCGTTTGTGTGTATGTTCAGGTGTTTGTGTGCGTGTGTCTACGTGCGCGTGTGTGCGCCCGCACGAGTGTGTGCCCGTTTGATGGAGATCGTCATGTTCTGCTATCATCTCCCGAATGCAAACGAGCTCTGGTGTCGTGACATGTAACAGGCCAATCACTGTCACCCTTTTTCACCCTTTTTCGCTCACATTGTTTCCATTCAAAAAGTCTGAGGAGCTGGAATGAAATGTTGAATTGTTCATCCAAATTGACCAAAATCCCATTTGGATTTGATGTTTTTCATTGAGTTTCCAACTGTAAGAAGATGAAGTGTAGTTTTGCATTGGTCCTGCAAGTGAGTGATTCTTACTTTTTTTGCACACAGAATTGCACCAGAATTGCAGGGACATTTTCCAGCTGAAAGTCTTTGCTATTGTTCTTCAAGAAAGGCATCAAAACAAAAGACTTGATGAAATTGACAACCAGATTGTTGTATTTTGTGACACTGGTCTCTTTCATCAGCCCCAGATTCAGATGTGAAGAAATTCTGAAACATGTCAAATGGAGAGAAAAAGTCATTGATCCAAAATATTGGTACCAGTATGTGAGAAAATCTCTTGAAAAAATAGCAGAACAAGCCAGCTGCACAACTACCTTGGCTTCATCAAAAAATGTTGCTGCCAAAAGATTCAGATGCCACTTGAGATATTTTACAAAAGTGATGAATGAACAGTTTGAATGTGAGAAAGTTTCAAACCAAATGATAAAGTCAATGGTCTTCTGGCAAACAGAGATAAAACTTGCACCAACCACTTACATCCACAAATCCGTCACACACCCAACAAAACTATCAAAGATTTACTCCCCAAAGGGAATATATTGTGCAGTGTCATATTTTGTTGAAACCAACTACAAAATAACATTTGAAATTCACAGGAGGCTGAACTTGAATGTGACATTCTTGCGCTTGGAGGTGAAGGAGGTTTTTGGATCTTGTGATTTGCATAATGTGACAGTGGAAAGCTTTCTCAATTGGTCCTTGATAAGATCATTTGCGTTCTGTGGAGTAATTTCCTCATTTTCATTGTATCCACCAAAACACAATGTTTCTGTGACTATTGGCCTGTATTTTGAAATTCCAACTCATGTTGAATTCCTATTCAGTGTTATTTCAGAGCACATCATTGAAACACAACATCCTACTTTCACATTGAGTGGGAACAAACACAAGCACATCTCTTCCCATCACATCCATGCCTCCAGTCAGGTGATCAATACCTTCAAAATTCAGCACCCAAAATACAACAGCATCTCAATCAGGCTGAAAGAACCAAAAAACAACAAAAACAACAGGACAACTTTGTGGGTCTTTCATGGCCCAGGAATTTTGTCTGAAAGAATGGAAATCTCAAACAATCACTCCCAAGCTTTTGTCTCCACCTTCCAGTGTCTGGTGCAGGTTATTTCTGATCCAGCAGGCATAAATGGATTTCACAGTGTGTCTCACAAAGCCATCAGAAACAAATTCACTTCACTTGTTCCAGGAAAGGATCAGTGTCGCCACATCAGTTTTGTTCCAAGTAAAAGGTGCACTGACCATCAAAAAGACAGGCACACACCTTCGCTCAGACTGATGTTTGGTTAAAAAAGCTTGCTTAGTTGAGATGTAAAATGAAAACATTGATTTCTTCATTTCTTTTCAGATTGAGCATTTATGCTCTGTACAGGATCCTGTCACCTACCATTTGGACAAATGTGAAAGTTGACACACAATTTTATGAATATGAGGGGAAGAAAAGCAGTGGCTGTGATTATGGAGGAATTGTTTTTCTTGACAAAGACACCCTCATAGCTTCACAGGCAAGATTTACAGAAAGCCTGAAACTCTGTGATCAGACCTCAAGAAGGCAACACCACCCCACACAAGCATTTTACTCAAGAAAATCTTCATTTCTCCTGGTTTTGTATCAGTATAAGTGGTACAGTTCTGTGAAACTAAAAGCATCAGCATGCGCAACCATTTGCCAAGCAGTACAGGTGAACATATGCGTGCTGAACTTTTTGAAGAAGATGTTCTTCCAGTCCTTGTTTAGAGGACACTGGTCCCACAAGCTCAGCCTCCTTCATGCTTCTTTTGAACATTTCCTTTTGGTGTTGAAACACTCTCCTTGTGTGGTTTTGCAATTGACAACTGACAAATACTGGAAGAAAGACCACAGAAAGGAATTTGTTACCTTCCAGTCACTTCCTGGGCCATTTCAGAGACTATTGGTGTCATTTTGATGTCACATTGTACAAAGCTCCTTTGAAACGCAAAATTTATTCAGTTCAGTTCTCAGGTGTGCTTTACAATACGTCCCTGTGCTCTGGACCCTTGTGTTCTCTGTTTGCTACTGCAGGAGACTCAGATTTTGAGCCTCAGACTGTCAATATTGAGGAATTGAGCTACAGGCAACAGCAAGGGAGAAGCATCAAAAAGTTAAGTTGTAAAAGGTTGCCATGGGACACATCCAAAGTTTGTTCCATTCCTATTGAGGTAAGAAAAGCCTTCAAATCATTGTCAGTGGACATGAATTATCACCTGAGAACTCCCTTGGATGGATACAAGAACAAGTTTGATATTTCCTTGTACCAGTGGTCCAGCAGTTGGCTGGATGTGAAAATCACACCCACAGATTTGGTTTATGATGACACATTCAGTAAACAGAAGCTCATTTCACCAGCTGGTGCCTCCTTGGATGAAATGAGAGAAAGATCAGATGCAAGTTTGCTCCTCACAATTGGAAGCAACACTTCCTTCACAATGTTGTTGTCAGTGGAGTTAAGATTTCGCTTCGCTGATGTACACAAGACAAGGAATGAAGAAAGTGTCTACTGGAGGAACAAGTATCACATCACAAAGAAAGAACATGCTCCCATAATTTTGACACTCTCAGGAGAGATGCATTTTGTAAACATTTCTTCAAACACAACAGTCATGGCTTGGGTTGTGTACCAATGGCTGTTTGATACTACAAAACCCAAAGTATCTCCTTTGTGTACGAAATCCGCTAAGCTCAGCAGAAATCTCAGAAGAAAGAGATCCAGGCCTAGATTTGACATAACCATTGGTTCACGTTTTGGAACTTACCATTTCCTCAAGACCTGCCATTGCGGTAGTTGCTTGCCTTGTCCCCGAAATAATTATACTTGGAACAAGGCTTACAATATTTGCAAGAGAAAAGGACTGGAGTTGCCACAATTATTCAGTAGAAATGAACAAAGAGAACTCCAAAGAATAATTCAACTTTCTGATTGTCTGTATTTCATTGAAGCTGTTTTCCTGGCATTGACAAAAACAACCTCTGGGTGACTGTTATTTTGACTTTGAGAAATCTGTGTCAGTCAAGTCAATCTGTACCATTTCCCTGAATATATCCTGTTGTATATAATTTCAGGTTGAGCTGGGGGTCTCACCTTCCAGTCTCATTTCAAAGTTGGACCAATTATCTTTATGGCAAGAAGGAACTTGCCAAATGTGTGAAAAAGAAATTGGCCCGCACTGTGGATTCCTTTGAAGTGTGTGAATTCAAAGCTCTAAAAACTGAGGCCTCTGAAACCATTTATCCCAGACAGGGAGACAACAAAACCTGTTCTCTGCTGTTGGCCTCCAATCTTGCTTTTCCTCAATGGATAAACACAGATTGCACTGTGCGTTTGTTGAGCCATGTGGTTTGCTTCAACAGAACCACCAGATCCCAGCGTATCATCCACAAGCAAATCATCAATGCTGTTTGCCCAAACATGTCCATTTACAATGCCAAAGAGTGTTTCTCATTTCACGCATTCAAGAGACAAAGCATAATCAACATGATTTGCCACAATGAAGGAATGAACCATTTTTCCAACTTCAGGCCTGACAAGTTTGAATTTTTGTTCAATGCTTTGGGGGTGGGAAGATTCCATTTGTTGTCAGCAGCAGAGAGGCTGAGATTTGTCAAGTACCAGAGGTTTGCAGGTGAAAACATAATCAGCAAACACCCCATCAGTACTAACTTACCTAGTATGTTTTTTGTTTGCGCAGTGAAAGCAAAGGAAGTTCCAGTAACATTTCACAACATTTTCAGATGTAGCTCTGGAGGTTTTGTCTCACTCAATCATGTCTGCAGCAAGTTGACTGGATGCACAGCAACAAAACACACCATCTCCTCTTTGTGTTTGATTTCTCACTGCAGTGGTGTCGCCACTCTCTCGTGTTCTCCTCTTTACTACACATCAATAACTGGAGAGAAGAAGATGTTCACTTTTCAATCCACCTCAGGGACACAGATCTCGTTTCATGCCAAGTTCAACTGTTCAGCAAACCTCTCAATTGATTATCATTTGATTGATGATTTAATACCAGATTGTACATTTTCAGAAGATGAAAGTGTTTTACATTTATTGTTGACAAGCAGCAAAAAGTTCAGTTGTTTATCAGATGAGCTACTTCCTTGTCTGGAAGGTCACACGAAATGTTTCAATGTGAGTAGTGTTTGCCATTTCAGGTTGGACAGGTTTAACAATTTACATCCCTGCAGAACTGGATCTCACATGCAAGAATGTAAAAACTTTGAATGCCATCAAAGTTACAAATGCCCAGATTTTTATTGTGTTCCTTGGGGCTATGTATGTGATGAAAAATGGGACTGTCCATTTGGTGAAGATGAAATGTCAGTGGTCTGTGGAGTGGACAGAAAATGTGCAGGCATGTTCAAATGTTGGGAGTCCCAGATATGTGTGCATTTGTATGATATCTGCAATGCAGTGTTTGATTGTCCTTTAAAAGATGATGAACATCTCTGTGAGCTCAGAGACGTTCAGTGTCCATTTGGCTGTGACTGTTTGCTCTTTGCAATCACCTGTCATAAAATACACAGTGACCAGTTTCCTTCTAAAGGCTTTCCATTTGTTTTTCTACATCTGCACTCTTTATCTCTGACCAAAGTTGAGATTCCTCTGCAAAACAACTTTATCAACAACCTAAATGTGTCAGCAAACAGAATTGTTGACATCTGTGTAAATATGGAGCTTCTGCACAAATTACATACAATTGATTTTTCTGAAAACATTGTTCTTTCCTTGGTGTCAGGTTGCTTTGCAAATGTTCCAAGAATAAATATGATCATTGCAGTTGACAACAAAATATCAAACATTGAGTTCAGGGCTTTCATCAATGCCACACAAATAAATCTCATTGACCTTTCTCACAATGACCTGTTGTCCATCTCAAAGCTGTCTTTGTGCAATGTCTTAAGGATAAAAGTGTTGAATTTAAACCACAATCCAATGCAAAAGATACACCAAAATTTGTTGCAAGGACTGGAAGTTCAGGAAGTCATCAGTGATGATTTCCATGTATGTTGTGTTGTTTCTCCTGAAGTTACTTGTTCTGGCATCAAACTGTGGTACACATCATGTTTGAACCTGTTGCCAAATGTGGCCTTGCAGACAATGTTTTTGTCTGTCTCCCTCCTGTTGTTGCTGGTCAACATCTGGTCTCTATGTAAAAATGTTTGGGCTATGTTGCAGAAATGCAGAGGGAAAACATTCAGTGTTTTGATCAGCTCACTAAACACTGAAGGTGTGTTGTTTGCTGCATATTTTCTGATAATTTGGTCAACAGACGTGCAATTCGGTGACAGCTTTGTTGTCAAAGACAATACGTGGCGAGAGAGTATGCCTTGCAATCTTGCATTCTTGATCATTCTTACATACAGCCTGGCAGTGCCTTATTTGCTGTGCTTCTCTGCGCTGGTAAGAGTGGTGGTTGTTGCATTTCCTCTGAAAAACAAATTCAAGTCCCCAAAGTTCACAAGGAGGGTTGTTCTGGTGGGTCGATTCGTGATCACGTTGACCGGTGCAGGGGTGTGTTGTGCCTTCAGGACAATAGGAACTGATGTACATCATTTGTGCACTCCTTTTGTGGACCTGTCTGGCTCTGAGGTGGGAATACACTTCTTTACTCTGACTTCATTTTCTTTTCAGATGGTTTCATTTGCTTTCATAACAGTTGTCTCTGCAATTCTGCTCTGTGTTCTTGTCAAGCATGTGCATAAAAAAGTGGGCTCTGGCAAAATAAATCTGAAAAGCATTCTTCTGCAGATGCTACTGGGTACTGTCTCAAACTTCTTTGCTTGGGTCTGCCCAGGAACAATTTTTCTCACAACTCAACAGTTGGAAAACTACCCAGTTGACTTTCTTTTCTGGACAATAGTTTTGATTGTCCCCCTCAACTCTTTGACAACTCCCTTCATCTTGAACGTTCATTCCAAAAGTGCAAGGACAGAGAAGACAAGATCTTCTGTCAGATCTACAAGCTCATATTTCTCCAGAACAAGTGTATTGAAGGGCTTTGCCTCTTTCAGCAGAAGTACTCCCTTCAATCAGTCACACGTTTGTGTATGAACCCTCATGTTCTTGACAAGAAGCACCAACAAAAACATGCCGTGGTAACGACAGATTTTCCTGCCAAAGTACCAAAAAGAACGTCGTGATCTTTTGGTGTTTCCTTTCTGAGTGCTGAGTACCACAAGCAACAGCTTCAGATGCCCTGCACGAAGCTGAAGCTGCCCTTGAGGCCAGCCTCCTTTGCCAACTATAAAGCTGCAACCATGACTCTTTCTGCAGAACAAGAGTGGGTAGTTTGCAATAAAGTCAACCAAACCAACCACAGGGTATGCATACTCTCTGTGCAAATCAGCCTGCCATGGAACCACGGTTGTGACACCATGTGGTGCAGTTGATGAGCAACGTTCACTGCCATCTGTGCCTGAGACCTGTCAAGCGAATGCCACACAACAACCAACGTTCGTCCGTGGTTCCGTTGTGTTGGGGTGGGAGCAATGGTACAGAGTCTGAAGATGGAAAGCCCTCACAGCTGTTTGTCCAAGGATAAGGACACCATTTTTCAGCAGGTTGGATGCTGTGAACAGGATATTGTTCTTGATGGACTTTTGTTTGTGCTTCAATTTCTCCAGCAGAACACACAAGAGAGGCTTGAAATGCAGTCCAACAACTTTCCACTTAAAAAACTTTTGTTGGCAGTTAATGCAGAAAGAAATGGAATGTCCTCTTTCACAAACAAACAAAAGGGTTATTTCAGATGTATTGGGGCCCAGCCAGCAGCAGAGTACACAGGATACTGAAGGTTCTTGCTGCATCATAATATTCTCAGTTGGCAATAGGTGCAACAATTAGAAAAACAAATGTCATATATTCAAAAACAAAACAAAGACTATTCAATCCATGTAAGCACACAACAAGCTGTGGAGTGCAAATGTTGAAAAAATACTACGTTTCTGTTTGGCATTTAGCTTCAGGCGACCCAGTCCACGTGCATTGTAACCTGGAAATTGCGCATTAAAGGCCCAGACTCGCTGCTTGAGTTCAGGGAAGGTATCCTGCGCAGACAGTCTGCGCAGTGGCTTCTGCTGATCTGACTCAGACTCGTTTGGCTTTTGCAGGAGATTTCCCGGCGCTTCCGAGCTGCTCTGTCCTCGACCTCGGGTTCAACCCCCTGGAGAATATAGAAGCTGGAGCCTTACAGACCCTCAGTGATCTGCATGAACTGAGCCTGTTTGGAACTCGACTGACAACTCTCCACGTGGACATGTGGATTGGACTGAACCATCTGAGATTCCTGGGGCTGGCAAGCTCTGGTCTGGAGTCTCTTCCTGATGGAGTCTTCAGCTCCCTGCACAGTCTGGAAGTCCTCCAGCTGTACAACAACCAGCTGACTAGAATCCAGCCAGGGGCCTTCAGGGGCTTGGGGAACCTCAAGAGACTGCACTTGGCCCAAAACAAAATTGAGAAATTTGAGGCTGGTACATTTTCAGACAACCCCCTCCTCCACACATTGACCCTGAACAGAAATCACTTCACTTCCATTGGTGACATTCCACTGTCTGAAATACAACATTTGTGGAGACTTGATTTGGAGAGCAACAACATCACTTCCATTCACCAGGAAGATTTGCAGAATTGCCCCACAGCCCTGAGATCCCTTCTCCTCAGCTACAATCAGATTCAGTCTATAGAAACTGGAACCTTCTCCCACTGCCCAGACATTTTTGAAATCAAGATGAAGGACAACAAACTGACCACTCTCAGTGAATACATCTTTGGTCCTGGCTATTTCAGGGATAGACCTTATCTCCACTTTTACCTGAAGGGGAACCCCATGGTGTGTGACAACAGGCTCTGTTGGCTGAAGAGGGCTGAGGCCAAAGGCTGGATTTCCTTTGTGGGTGGTTACTTTGGCCCTGACTGTGTGAATATGCCAGATCTGCATTGGAATGAGGTAGACTTGGACTGTTAGCCTGTGTCTGGTTCAGGGTTCAATCAACCGGACAACATTTCTCGTGGCATTTGCAAATATACAGCTTTACATGTTCAAACAGAAGGACCTTGGCTGCCAGAGACAGACACTTGCAGAGGCCTTCACTTCGCGTTTCCCAATTGGAAAGGAAATGGCTCCTCCTGTTTGTCTGCTTGCCTGTGAAGATGAACATGTTGAGCTTCACTTGTTAAACGTTGTTGGGAAATATACGGTTGCGTGCTGCATACTCACATTGTTGTCATTATTTTGTTGTTATTTCTCGGACGTGCACTGACTGGTTGTGTAGCCCGTCAGCAGATAGGAGAAAAGCCAGATTTGGCTGTGACACATTCAAGACAACAAACATGTGATCTTCAACAAATGGGTTCTTCATATGAACAACAACCCTTTTCAAGTTTACCTTTCTGCCATGGCTTGGATCACCCTGCATCAATCCTAGCACCTTGGTCTGGCAGGCAAGAGGTGGATGGTGGAGGATGGTGACTCATCTTGTGTGGGGATAAAACTTGGCATTTGTCCCTGTTGTCTCATTCTGTCCAAGGGATGAATGAATGATGGGTTTTTACAGAGACAAATGATGTGATGCATCTCATTTGTCGTTTGATGCAGAGTTTTCTCCAAATGAAGGGTCTGGTGAACACTTATGCTGCTGTGTTCTTGTGAATGGCCCTTGTGGGACAGAACACACAGCACCACAAAAGATAAAAATGAACACAAACTCTCACCCTGTTTCACACAAGCTATTTGCCTGTCTTTGCAGGAGATTTCCCGGCGCTTCGGAGCTGCTCAGTCCTGTTTCTGGATGGGAACCCTCTCGAGGATATTGAAGCTGGAGCTCTGCAGACCCTCAGCAGCCTGAATGAGCTGAACCTGTCTGGAGTCAGGCTTCCCACCATTCGTGGGGACATGTGGACTGGACTGAATAATCTGAACAAATTATTGCTGTACTCGGCAAGGACCCGTATTCTTGAGTCTGAGGCCTTCAAACCCTTGAGGAAACTGTCTGTTTTACAAATGGACAATTGTCCTCTTGAAGCTGTCAATGGTGACACATGGAGAGGTCTCAAATCTCTCAGAACCTTAGGCCTGGGTGGATGCAATGTTGGGTCTCTGCCAGATGGAGCTTTCTCAACTCTGCCCAAAGTGGAAACCCTCAGTTTGACCAGAAATTCACTGACAAACATTTTGCCAGGGACCTTCAGAGGGATGAGAAATTTGAGGGTGCTGGAGTTGGACAACAATGCAATCAGCCAAATTCCAGCTGGCACATTCTCAGACAACCCCCTTGTTCTTAGGTTGAGCCTCAAGATGAATGAGTTTACTTCCTTTAGTGATGTTCCTCTGTCTGAATTACAATCTTTGTGGGGAGTCTACCTGGAAGGAAATGACATCACCTCCATTGAAAGCAATGATTTGATTGGCTGTCCATCTATGGGGGCACTTCATGTGCAGACAAACCAGATCAGCTCCATTGAGACAGGGGCTTTTAGCCACTGCACTGACCTGTTTGAGCTCAGCCTTGAGGGAAACCAGTTGACAACCATCAGTGAGTATGCATTTGGTCCAGGGTACTTCAGAGAAAGAGAAAACAGCAAGATCCTGGACATGAATTTGAGGGGTAACCCCGTAGTGTGTGACAACAGACTGTGCTGGCTGAAGAGGGCTCAAGCCAAGAACTGGGTCACACTTGGTCCAGGGGGTGGCTTTGGACCTGAATGTGTCAACAGGCCTGATGTAAATTGGGATGACATTGATTTGGGCTGTTAGCCACTGTGTTTTATTGTGTGTTATGGTGCCTGTCTTGCAACCGCAAAGGACAGGATATCCTCTGCTTTCTCTTTTGCCCGTGAACACAACGTAAGGAAGTTTACCTTGCTCAAAAGATTCTTGACAAATAAATAGATTCAATCAGTACAGACATCATTTGTTGTGTTCTTCATACTTTCAATCGCTTCCTGTGCAATTTCTCTGGAGTTGAACACCTTGAGGTCAGGCCTGTGAACTGACATGTGCTCGTGTGTTGGAAATCCAACCTCGGTTGACTATGTATTGGCCCACGCCCGATCCTCGCACGCTCAAAGGAGCAACAAACTTTGTGCGTGCAGGGGCAGTGCAACTTCAAATTTTAAAATCAGACGGGGGGGGGGCAAAAAAAAATTCAGGTTTCTTCGGGAGAGTCAGCCTGCTCAACCGGGAGGACAGTGGTCTTCAAAGTCAGGGACGTGGCATTGAGCGCAACGTCCAAACCTGTGAAAGGGACAGGGATGTATGTCTGGCTTGGGGTGGGGCGGTTTAGTGGAGACCAAGGACGTGATGCGTCAGACTGTGTGTGTGTGTGTGTGTGTGTGTGTGTGTGTGTGTGTGTGAGTGTGTGAGTGTGTGTTTG
>JAAUXT010112426.1_pt1 | contig 15039 bp, 14 predicted proteins | sample 7278171 | NCBI WGS metagenome assembly JAAUXT01 (sample SAMN14350112, study PRJNA611818) | marine sediment metagenome | isolation source: surface marine sediment (1.8m) | place: French Polynesia: Moorea | collected 2018-08 | reverse complement strand
GCTTAGAAAGTATGCAGAGGTCACGGAGTGCACATACCATTCATCCTTTTTTACACTCTGTCTATCATGACTTTCTGGAAATTTAATTGAACCGTACTACATGCAAAGTACGGTTTAAAGAACCTTACTGATAAACTGTACTGCATGAAACTCAAGAGTAACCTGGCTTATATTCAATTTTAGATGCGGTGTATGCTAAGGCATGTTGATGAACCGTACTACATGACACAAAAGAAGCAGTACAACTTATATGCAAAGAATTCCTATTGCTAACCATACTACTCACACAACACTGATGTAGTACGGCTCTTTTAAACCGTACTACTACCAGAAATGGAAATAGTACGGTTTAAAACAAAACCATGGCTCATGACAGAGACAAATGACAGAGGTTATGGATACACATAGTTGCAGCATGGAATCCCTGAGTCTTCGTCGCAGGTCGCGCTGTCTCAAAACTGAAGAGTTTGCATGACGAACCCAAGCATTCCTGGTTTGTTGGAACAGTTCTTCAACTCAAGAGAAGCGATGTTCTGCAAACATTTCTGAATGCAAAGCATGTTTGGTCCAGCTATTGAACTTCATGTTTGTAGTTGACCAACATGCCAGGATAGCCGTCTGATATGTACTCCCTCTACACATTTTGATTGATCTCCTTGGGTTTAACCTTGCTTTCACCCCGTTGTCACAAACATTAGCCCAAACAACCTTCACTTCTCTTTGGGTTTCCAAGAAGATTAAAATGCTTGAAATTCGCTGTTCTCAAACAGAAGGGCCTGTGCACTGGAAGAGTGCAAATCAAACTGCAACCTTGCAAACATTGTCGCGTTGTTTCCCAAAGGAGGTTGCTCAAGACATTAATATTCTTTCGTGTGACTCATTGAAGGAATCGAGGGGACTGTTGTTTGACACATCTTTACGAAGAATCATTGTTTCATTGGTTGTGAACTTATCGTCCAACGATAAAGGATGTTGGACAAATTTCTGGGTTCGCTCTTTTGGTCAACAATGATTTCACAGCCACTGTGTAATGCGAACAATGCTCTTTTGACGGCTGCGCGGGGAACAAGGTTCCTTGATGTGAATGTGGAATATTCTGAATTGTAGGGCTTCTTCAATGTTCAAGTTCAGATGACAGTGTCAATATTAATGCACATGAAAGATTCACTTTCATTTGAGCTGAGATCAAAGGAGTGCAAAATAAATGTAAAATAATCGAACACTCAGGATGCAACATTGAAACTGTTTACTGTCGTGACACATCACAGTGTCTTCAGATAAATGGCGGTGCTGTTTGTTTAGAATTGCAAGCACACATTGCGTCCGTGAAATATTCTTTTGTGAGTGGACCATATGCGTCCAGTTTCTCGGGTAGAATGAAGCACTACACCAATCTGGTGAGAATAAGTTGCTGTACACAAGACAAATGTCAGAAAAATACCCCACTTGAGATAAGTTTGCAAAAGCTGAACTGAGACATGCACAAAAATTCGGTCTGAGACAGAATATGCAGTTTGTGCAGTCCACATGATTTGCGCAACTCGCGAAACCACATACGCACGCTGAAAGCATTAGACGAATACAGGTGCTCAAAATGTTTGGTCTGTTTGTAAATTAATAATCGCTTGCCGATTATACACTTGCCAAAGACCACTTTTTAAAAATAAGGCCGTTATGGCACAAACAACGCGCAGAGTCTGCATCAACAAGGGTATGATTTACAATACCAATAACGATTTGGCTGACCAAACAAAGTCCTCCCAACAATGGACTTGAAGGTGGTTTGAGAGAGCAAAGGGACCACCTGACGTTATTGCTCTCGGACAATATTTGTCCTTTGTAGTTCAACATTGAAGCTTTTGTTTCGCCAGTACATCAGGCCACATCCTTTCCTGAACGACTTTTGAGTGCTGGCCTTTTGATTCTTGAGTTGGACATTTGTGAACTTCGCACAAGGAGATGCCAGTTCCGTAATGACGTGTCCAGCAAACAGGATCAAACGACCAAATTCTTTAGCTGCCAAGAAGCAACAAATGGCCAGATGTTGATAAAATCAGATCCATTTCAATAACAGATTAAAGTTTGCTTTGCAAAAGGCCTGTGTGTGTCTCTGTGTTTGCAGCATCATAAATCACTCCACTGAAGAAATTTAATTGAATTGCACACCACGTCGAGAGTTTTCACGCGACATATCAGAGAAATATTGCCAGAAAGTTGTATTGTTGTATTCTTTTGCTTCAAGAATCTACAAGTCGACATGACATGGGCTCAGCGAAATCTGAAGAAAGAATCTACTTTTGAGAAGATGCTGACAACTGTGCACGCGCCAGCAGAAGGAGAGGGCCACGCCTGGTTTGAGAAGAACAATATTCCTGATTGCCCAAGAACTCAAACCCACGGGCAATGATTTTTCATCTGATGGATCACGAATTATTTCACACCTGAATGCTTCACCCCCAGTCCATTCCAACCCTGCAAATCAGAAAACATAACAATTTCACAAAATTACACATTCAAAGATATTTGCCATAATAACGCGTCTTAATTGAGTCAAAGCAGTTGATGATGAATTCGTTTTCTGCCCACATTTCACGTTTCGTTGAACAAATCGATGCCATTCAAAGACGTCCTCTTGTGTTGTGCTAGAACAGAATGTCCGATCCAAAAGCGGAGTCTCCGAGCAGAAATCTACTTTGAAATTCTGTCCGACAGTTCAACCATGTCTGCACAAAGAAACGTGTCTTCGTGTCCAGGGTGCAACGTTCTCAAACTGACAGTGAACCATGCAATCTGTCCGTGCAAATTCACCAGTATGAAAACATCTCCTTTGCTCTGGCATCTCTTTCAGCAGGGTGCTGTAGTCATCCAAGGTGCTCTCCTTCAGCTCACTTTAGAGGAGTGAGATTGGGTCAGAGAACAGCAGCTTGTTGGACATGTTCTTACACATGTCTGAAATTTTGGATACACTGTACTTATCTGTCAGTTCTGGCAAAACAGGTAGGGGGGCCTCTGAAGCCAAACCCAATACCCAGTGTTTACTCTCGCCCACAGGTGTAGGCACATCATTTTCAAACAACTGCAAGAAGTGGCACAATTGGGGAGTGTGTGCCAAAACACATGTATGTCTCTTGCTATTTCATTGAGAAACTGATTCTGCCAGTCCCAACCAAACACATCCAGGCAAACACAGTGGGGCTCAGCTGCCTGGAAAAAAATATAGATCACTTTGGGTCCAACAAAAGCCACGACACTCTGGATGCTCTGTTGGATTCATGAAGGGGTGGGGCGCGGGGCCTGCTTCTAAACCTCAAACTTCATTCAGATCTGCTGCACATTTTTTCACCCTGAGGCGTACTTTATTCTATTCTCTCTTCTCACAAAACAAGTTGGCAGTTGAAGTTGATCCCCAGTTATGTGCCATTTGTGCCGGGAGAACGTTTGGGAAGACAAGCATGCACTGGTGGAAACGTCAAATACGAGGGGACTTTCCTTTCTGCCAGGAACAGCAAAATGTACTTAGTGGACAACGAATACTTGTGCAAGGAGGCGCTTGAGACTGGAAGGACCACTGATGGGCACTTCTGAAACTGATATTGAACAAATATTTTTGCAAGAGTCAGTTTTCTCAAGTAAACACCACAAAACTGTTTCAGTCGAGAGACGAACGCCTGAAGTTTTCCAGAGCAATTTGCAGCGAAGTCGTAGAACTTGGTCTTCGATCAGAGGCAGAGATCAAATCCGGGGTTTCATCCAAGAGTCTTCCACCTCAGAACCAGGTCAGGCTCTTTGACAGGATTTCAGACCAACTTCTGTGTCGGGATTTGACTGAAAGTGCTCACAAACCCAAGGGGCGGGAACGCGAGGGGAGAAAACTCCTAGGCGTGTTCCTTGATTTACGTGTGCGGCTCGCCGCCGGCGAAGTCGCGCGACTTTCCCCGTGTCAGATATTGGGCGAAACGGGCGAAGTCAACCATTTTGGCCAATTCAGCCAGCCGCAAGGCGTAAACAGAATACACGAATTCATTCCAGATTTGGGCCCAGAGGCGTACACTTATCTTGGGGCTCTCCATCCCTGGAAGAACACGCGGCCGCCCGCCGTGGCGGGAAAATCTTTTGCTGCTGCTGCCCCCTGTTCTCACGAAAAGGTGATGAAGTGTCATGGCGGTCGTGTGGAGCAAGTTGCTGCAAACAATACCCTACACTTGCTACGAATTGGGTCACACATGGACTCCCTCATGTCGACTGGCTTTGCTCGAAGTCGCATATTATGGATTCTTGGTGTCCTTCAAAATTTATGCCCCTCTCTACCTGGTAAGGCCATTTCTCAGACCTGGTGTGGACAACTTGTAGATCTATGTAGACTACAAAATGGTCTGGATCTCAATGTGTGTCAAGTCTTGATCGTCAGTTCAATCTGTTATTTTTCTGTTTCAACACAGGCGAGTTCTTCAGAGCGAACTTGTGTTTTGCATTGGCAAAAGTTTCGGGCGTTGCGTCTTGGGTCTGTTGTCAACAGTTGATGTCCTAGTAGTATCTACAAGGGATCGGGCCTGCCAACCTCAAGATGAGGAAGGTCCTGTTCCAGACCTGCCTTGAAAACGAAGTGGGTCCAAACCCTGGGTGTGACTACTTTGAATGAGGTGAGCTAGACCTACCCCAGACCAACCGTGAAAATGAGGCCCCTCCCCTCACCCCCCCCCCCCGCCCAGGACCTACCTTGGTCAAGCGGGTCATGCGCTTGCGACGCGCACGTGTTCAAAGCTCTGCTTCCTTGTTTCAACAAAGCAATGTACCAGCAATGTGCAAGAGTCGCCCCCAAGTGTGTAACACGCCCCAAAATTTACCTTGGTTTCTGGTGTTCAGGTCCCATTGAAACCTGACTTCAAAGTAGATCAAGGACATCAGCCACTTGAGCCGTTGATCGCGCCTGCACACACCCGTCCATCCAAACTCCGGAAGCCCAACCAAAAATGACGAAGTCTGCAAATTTTTGGGTGGTGGTGGTCCGGGGGCAACACAGATACTCCATTTCTGGAAGCCCGACTCAAAATGACAAAGTCCAAAATTTTTTGAGTTGGTCCAGGAAGGGAGGGGAGCGGCAATTCAGGTACCCCAATTCTGGAAGGCTGACCCAAAATGACAAACGTCCAGAAATTTTTGGATCGTGGCAGTAAGGGGTGGGGGCAATCCTGCTGATGCTGTCCATCCCATGGCACGTACGCGCCTGAAACAAAATCAGTGCCAGCGGCCGACAACAATTACTGTCTCGTGTATAAGACGCCCTCATGTAGCAGACACGCCCCAACATCAGTTTTCTGGCACCAAGGCCTTATAAAAACAATGAAAACTTACACTCATGTATTAAGATGCACCCTTCTTTTGATGTTTGATTTTGGGGCATCAAAGTGTGTCTTACACACAAGACGGTACGGTTACCTGTCTTTTGACAACAGATTTTGGGACCGAAAGGTGTGTCTTGAAAACACGGGTGGATATGGTATTCTTGTGCTGACATTTACCGCGCAATTTCGGTACACGATTTGAAACCAGATTTGGATGTCTGTGGGCTTCAGACCTGAGATTCAACCCTGGGGATCGACTGCAACTTCAAACAACTTGGAAGATGTACTTTATGGTGGTCACAGTTGTGCACCATTGGGGTGAGGGGTTGAACAATTTTGGGCATCGAATCTGCCTGTTTGGGGAGCCCAGCACGCGCGAACTTGTTCTGTGCACCAAGTTGTTGGGTGCTTGGCCTTCAACCGAACCTCAGCGATTCACCAAGGCTCCGGCCCTGTCGTCATACGGACCCGCTCAGCGTTTGCATCTCAATTGGCTTCGAAGCGCAGGGTTGTTCCAGTGGGCAACAACACTGGAGGGGAATCCTAGATCCACCACTGACTGGGGGAAGCTGAAATTTGGTTGGGAGAACCTGATTGTTGTGTGGGGGTCGGGTCCCAGTGGAGCCCATCCTCACAACCGCCGCTGCGTGCGGCACTGCGGTAGAGAGCAGCCTCGGCTCGGCTGGACTACCATAGTGGAGTAAGACTCAAGCGTACGCTTCAAACGTTTATTGCACAAACCTGTCTCAAGCTGTGTAGCTCTAGACAGATGCAAGGTATCATGGGCGTGGCTTTAAATAGGCGGTGCGAGCTGCGAGTCCGGCGCGCAGCTTCAGCTTCGCACAGCTCCACTGAAGCGGCTTCATCAGTACTCAGCACCTCGTCCGAAAGCTGGACTACGCGCGTGGGAAGAGCCAACTCTTCCACACGACATGATCAAAACTGCAGGTGGTGGGAGGGATCCCCCTTGGCCTGAGGACACGCCTGGTCGAAAAATGACATGTTTGAAGAGACTTGAATAGCTATCTGCACCTTGGTCAGAAAGTCCGTTGTTTTGTTTTTTATTTTCAGATATCGGCGATATTGCGAAAAAAGAAGAAAGAGTACTACTTGAAACGTCTTTTGCCTGAGATCGGTCAGTCAACTTTGTTCCTGGGAACCAATGCATTCATGTTCATCGGATCATTCTGTGCATGGAGGTAAGATTGCGCACAAAACTGAATCAATTCCAGGAGAAGTTTGTGTGAAGTCTATTCCCTTTGTTGTTCCTGTTGCACGTCAGGCGAATTCTCTCATACTCGTGAAACACAAATACACATAGAGCTCTCTCGAAGAACGCACAGTTCACACAGGAATTTTGATCGTCGCAAAAAAATTTCAGAACTGCTTGCGGCAGTGTGGAGGGAACAGTTGGGTATTGTGAAAAGTGAAGGTTACAGAGAGCGAGATTTGGAGCAAGCGATTTGTTCGTCATTCAAATTAAAAATGCCCAGGGGAAGCTGTTGTGTGTCGAATACCCAACACAGTTCATCTCAGTATTTTCTGCAACAAGACGAAAGCGATGCATCGATCCTGACTTTCTTGCAGGGGCATTTGTCTCCGGAGGTGATTCTTGTTTATTTTTTTCCTTGGTTTTTCCAGTTGTTTCACTGTAAAGTGGTGTTGAAGGTTGTGGGCTCAAAACGGAATACAGTGCAGGCTGCAAAGTTCCCCACGTTTTCTTCCTTTTGCACTGTCGTCTTGGGAAGTCCGTCTTTGTTTCAGGAAGAATATTTCTCTTTTCAACACTGGTTCCAACTCTTTCCTTCTGGTATTTCGGCATTCAGTTCTTCAAAATCTTCTCAGAATCTGGTCAACAACAGACAGTTTCTCAAAGAACCCGCGAGCAAATTTTGTCGCCACTTGACAGTTGTCTTCCTGTGTGTTTTGTCAGGCAATTGCTCGGATTTCTGCGATGAGCAGACCTGTTTGGCAGACTCAACGAAAAGCGTCAATGCACTGTTATTTTTACAATTCATCAGATGGTTTTGTTTTTCAGGAGGATTTTTGACTTTTACTTTGCTCTCAATGTGTTTGCATGCGCAATACCTTCTGGTGCCTTAGCTGTCCAAATTGAACGAGCGGACAGGTAACTGAAACATGCGGAGTGGTTGCTTGGTGTTTGGCTTGGCTTATCACTTGTCAAGCAAGCTGCTTTCTCTTCTCTGTAGATTTGGTTAATCTCGCAGGTTACGCTTAGTGAAAATTTGTCAGTCCTTGGCGTATTTTTTACCGTAAGCGTGTTGCTTGACAGGTTTCCTTGCGCTTGAACTGTGTGACTCAGTTGGGGTGCAGCAAATGAGTGTTTGAGTGGTAACACCACTTCATTCTCAAATATCAAATCCATTGTTTCTTTTTTAAGTGTTTCTTCTTTTTCTCTCTCGCAGGGAAAGTGTCCCCTGGTTTAATTTTTTCACAAGTGGTTTTGTGCCAGCATTTGTGGCGGCATTTGTTGCAATCATCCAAGAAAGAAAGAGCAGGTAGGAAACGATTATTCTTGCAATTCTCTTCGGAGAAATGGCGTAGGATCGCAAATCATGGGCTACAGAGGGTCTGCAGATTTGCTCTGATTGTTTGCATGACTGCAAGGCAGATTTGCCATCTTCGGCGGTTCAGGAGAACTTTAACACTGCACCTTCTTTCTTCCAACAAAGAATCACTGCATGAATGTTATTATTTATTCCTGTGACTCTTGTGGCCAAATGAGCACAGCACTCGTTTGTTTTGACCAATAATGAGCGCGCACACACACACACACACACACACACACACACACACACACATGTTTTTTTTTTTTTTGGGAGCGGGGTCAGAATTCCGGACTTGGGTGGTCGTTTGGCTCGCAGTGAAATTTTCTCAGTTGACCTGGATCCTTTTGTACACAAACACGACTCCGTTCAAGTTGAACTCAAACCCGATTCTGGCCTGTTGTATTTCGAAGATACTCACACGATCAAGTCTTCAGAATACTTCCCTTTGGGGTTTGCAACAAGTCAGTGTTTCTGTGAAGAAAGAGTTTTGGGTCGTTTGCTTGTTTCTGTGTGTGTGTTGCTTGTCTCATGTGCGGTGTGTCTGGTTTTGTCGTTTTGTGCACTGATTTTAACCTCTCCCAGATGGTGATCCCTGAAATTATGTTTGAGAATGACAGCACAGTCATTTACCTTGGGCCGCACTCCAACCTCAAAAAGAAAAAGCAACAATGAAAAAAAAATCCAAATCAATGCCAATGCCTCTTGGCTCAACTGGAGTTCTCACTGAGCTGAACAGGCATTTGCTTTTGGTGCTGGTTTCAAGACACGTTGAATGACTGAAATTGTGGCAAAATGTGGGAGTTTAATTGAAAGATGTCCACCAAGGTGTTTCGAGTTGATTGTGCTTCTGGTGCTCTTCAATCACTGAAGCAATTCACCCGGAGAGGTGACCCTCTGTCAAGAAGCGTTGTGACATAAAATGAGCCTTTTCAATATAATGATGCCACTTCGTTTTCCCTTCAGGAGAGGAATGTTGGCGATGTACGTCACCAATGTGGTGAGTCTTCTGACGGTTGCCTTTCGCAATTTTGTGTTCTGTAGGTGCACGAAAGGCGTTATACACGATAAGATGTTGGTTGTTCTTTTCCCTTCAGGCAACTGAAACAATTTTCCGTTCCTTGATGGCACGAGGGTTGATAACGCCGATCAAGAATGGCGAGGTGAGTCTCTTAACTTTCTTCTGGTTTTTTTTTGCGCTGCCTGTTTCGGGTTTCGCTTTCGCTTTGCTGGTTTTGTTTTGGGAAGACGAGAAACCCCACCTTCATAACTTGTGCACACCAAATGTGTTTTCAGGTGCTGCTGTTCTGCCTCTGCGCTGCGCTCTACATGTACCTGTTCAGGTACGTTTTGTGGGTACGTCACAAATTGCGGGGTAACTCCAAGGGACTGAGTTAGCTTGTAGACATTGATTTGTGCTCTTCAAGTAAGTTTGAGATCGGTTGAGAAAAATGTGGTACGCTGGAATGGCATTGGTAGATTCTAGCAAGCCTGAGATCAGCTTGATCTGGTTGAAACTCTGCCCGTTGAGCGAAAACACTGGCCTGGCTGTAAACAAACAGTACCTATCGTGCACAAGTTGTGCTTGGTTTCGTCCTCAGTCGTATGCTGTCTAAATAAACGGCAATGCCACTCATAACTGTGTCAATCCACAATCGATCTGAGACCTTTCAGTCAAGCTGAAGCACATCGCTTCCGGGAGTGAAAATTTCTGAACTTTCACAAGCCTCGGGCAGTGACTGTCCTTCCGGTAATACTTTGCACACAAGGTGCGAGTTGGGTTGAAACCTTTTCTTTCTGCAGAACATCATAGTATTTACTGGAACCATTTGAATCCGGTCAGAGGTTTCTGACGGGAAGGTTGTCAGAGTCCTTCAACAGTTTTCAACAATTGTCAGAACTGATTCCCTGTTCATTCACGTTGGTGGCTCCGCAACCAACTTTCTTTGATGACCTCAATTTTCACCGAAAACAACAACATTTCTCTTTCTGGTCGGAATACCTTCCCAATCAATTGTCGAGCGTATGGAGTGTCAAGCGCCAAGCGCTTTCAAGGCGCAGCCAATTTGTATTCTGGACAAGCTGCGGTTCCTTCAAAATGAGGAACTTGTGGTAAACCACCAAAATGAGGCGAGACGAACCAAAGACGCAGTATGTCACATTTGCCTTCAGGCCACAGAAGGATTACAGAGATCGTTTTGCTCTGGGCCAATGTTTAGGCTTCTCTCACTCGATTACACGACATCCTGGGGAAAGGCGACCTGCCCTCCTGCTGAGTTTGTGTCTTCGTTGCTCTCTACCTGCCTAAGTCAGTTACCCGCTCTTAGATAAGTGCCAAACTCCGCACACACATCTGCGTATCCGTTACAGCTATAGTGAGCTTGCAGGGTAAACACGACTGTCTGTATTGAATACTTACCTGAAATGATATCGTCCGCGTGGTTGGTAATCCATCTGTGCGTGCAAGTAAATATTTGGGAGTTTCAAACTTATTGCGTGCTCGATTTTCATTCTGATTCATTTTGCAGGAAAAGGGGTGGCTTGACAGATGCAACAGGGAAAGCCTTCAGGTAAGTTGAGGAACTTGAAAATCCAACTGGTTCCCAGATTGGACAATTCTTGACCCTGCGTGATCTGGCAGTTTCTCAGAACTTTGAGTTTCGCTGACAGGTTTCTGGTGGGAAGTTCAGAGAGTCCTCCGGCAGCAAAAAGGAAAGCAGCGCAAGTGAGTGAGCGCATCAGTTTTCGAGTTTCTAACGAGAGCGAAAACAAGAACAAGTTGACGATTCAACGCTCGCAAGTTTTGTTTCACGCACGCGCGGCGTTTCAGCAGGTAGAATACGGGCAACCGTCGACGTCCACAGCGCACACCTCGTCCTCTCCAGTCGGGCAGCCCCGTCCTCCATCCCAGGTGGGCGCACTGCTGCGGCAGTACTGCCCTCAGCAGTTGAAAGACATCTACCTCAGACTGGTGCAGCTTCCACGACATCGGCTGTGTGGTCACGCGCACAGCTGCGTCTATTCTCTCCTTCGGGTAAGCGGGATTGCCATGCACTGATTGCAGGTACAATGACCAAACACAGGCAGTTTACACTGAGGTCGGGTGGCTGTATTCTGAGTGCCTTTCAGCAGGGTACCTTGAGTTTTTCCAGAATTGAAAGCCACAGCGCGCACGAGAAATTGTTTCATCTGTGATTTGTTTCCATTCAAATCCACAAAACCTACCCAGACTGAGGTGATTCATTTTGCCACGTGCGCGGCACCCCTTTTATATTGCTGTTTTCTTTCTCATTGCAGAGAAGTGTTGGTTCCTTTGCGGTTGGCTTCAGCATTCACGCTGCTATCCGGCTGATCGGTTCCTTGCCAAATATGTTCAAAAAACCGTCAGCACTAGTCAGAGCGATAAAAGACAAAGAAAACGTGTATCTTGGTGCTTTCCTTGGGACATACACAGCACTGTTCAAGGTATCGAACTGTCATTCACAATATCCGGGTTATGAATGGACGAGAGAAAAATATTTGGTCGTCAGTTGCGTCATGTATCAAATCAAATCAAATACACGGACGTTTTTCAGTTGATTCTCGTCGTCCGTAAAGCAACCTTTTCCTGTGCCACTGCACAAATTTTCAGGCTGTGAGTTGTGCGATGAGATGGATACGCGACGAGGACAGCGAGCTGCACGGGCTGCTGGCTGGATTCGTTGCCGGAACTTCCATGATGTGGTACAAGAGTTTGACTCTCACCATGTACTTCGCCTTCAAACTTGGAGAGGTCAGCATTTATTGTGGGTCATGTGGAAAGTTTTGGTCCATTTGGCAAAAAATCACCTTTTCTGTGATGCTTTTCTTTTCCGTGCAGACAATGTATTTCAAAGGAGTAGAGAAAGGTGTTGTTCCCTACATCCAGTTTGCAGATGTCATTATCTATGCCTTCTCGACTGCAGTCATTTTCCACACGGTAAGTTTGGTTTCTGCGTGCAAAACCTGCGTTGGCATTGAAAAGTCAGGTCTGACTGACACGTGTTGTCGCATCATTTTGAAATATTGAAATTAAATATTGCGGTTTTCTTGTAGGCTGTATTTGAACCCCAGAACCTGCGCCCAGCGTACTGGAAGTTCCTCATCAGGATCACCAATGGAAGGTTTGTACCAGTTGTTTCTTTACATCGCCCAGTGTCCACACATTCTGCAATTGTTCTGGTGCGTCGCACAACAGCATTGACTTTGGTTTGGTTTTCAGGTTCGGAGACATGAACAGACGGTTGCTGGACTTCTACGGAACGGAAGCTTCCAAACTGATGCCTGATTTTTGGCCAAAGTATGACCCCAGATACACCTCGCTGACTCCTGACAAGGTTTTGCTGCCGTCATGAACATGAAACTTCACGGGCAGCTGAAAGTTTGTCACGAACATTCTCGGAGATAATAAAGTGGACATTCCGGACACTTTGTACGTTTATACTTTCCAGAAACATTTGCATCAATTTTGTTTCCGTCTGGCAGTTCGATATGAACCGACCAGTACGTGTAATTCAGATGCCAAGTTGGCAAAAAGGACAAGTTTAGTTGAGGTATTTTTTGTTCTTCTGACTATGAATCAACTGACAGATGTTTCAAATGACAGATGTTTGTGCAAATGTTTGCCCTTGTATGGTTTTAGACTCTCACACCTCTCCCAGTGGAACTGTGCGGTACAAAGCAGATCTATTGCTGTATTTGTGTGATGGTGACAATGCCTTGAATGTGGTGCTTTTGTTGTCTTTTTCATTTGCAAAGTCCAGCGTCATGTGAGTGGAAAGGCCACTTTGGGTGTTCGTTTGTGTGTGTTGAAAATGTTTTGCGTGCGGCTCTGAGCGAGAGCTGAACAAAATCTTGAGGTGTGTGTGTTGTTTCAAGTTGTTGAACAAGACTGTTTTTGTTCAGTGTACACAAATTTGTGTTTTTCCACTGCTGACTTGATTTTGATGATCTGTGATAAGAAACGCTATTTTCGCAAAAAGACAAATTTCTTGTTTGTTCCTCTGATGTTGAAGTGTTGCTCTTCGCTGGTAAAACAGTGACAAAGTTTTGACAAAAGTTTTTTGTTGTGGTTGACATGCAGCTGCAGCTTGCGAAAAAGGTTTCAGCCAAACAGCCATGAACGCTTCAGAACACGATGTTTCAGCATTTGCCCAAGAGGATTTCAACAAGAATGGATGACAAAAGATCGACCAGGAAGAACACACCAAACACACCAGCTGAAACGGCAAAAACTTGTTCATTCAGATTCAGGCCAGGTACAAAAAATACACTCGTGCCGTAAACGTCACTGCGTTCAGCTGAGAAAAGGGTCACTTTTTGGTGGCGCCATTTGAAATTTGCTCGGACACGACGGACGGAACGATAGAAGTTTCAAGCATTCAATTGAGACAAGAACAATGAACGTATGAACGTATTGTGATCTCAAAAATGGAAAAGTTTCGATTGATTTTGCAACTGAGTGCATCTCGGTTTGTTATCTCGTGCGCAATGCCTCTTCTATCCGAGGGATGAGGCTCATAATTGGCCGCTATTGGACAGTAGCGAGAATCGTATATCAAAGCAACAGGACCTTATAACCTGATGGTCACGTTCAATTTTGCATTATCATTGGACTGTTCGATCCGGGAACTCATCCGATGCTGCAGCGCCTTCGAGGTACGTTCTCAACGATTTGTCGACAACGGATCCATTCGCAAAACTCACGATCAACAATCAGCTGGTTCGGTTGTTCTCCAACTTGTGACCCTTATTATTTATATCTGTTTCAAAGTGGATGCATGATGGATGGCTTTTGTGGAAATCGCTCAATATACGACTTCTTCTGGGTAAGTCTTCCACGATATGTCTTTGACAGCCTCGACAAAGCAGTCCAGAAATTATCTTCAAATCCTTTTCACCATCTGGAGCAATGGCGGTGTCGCATCTTGTCCTCTTGACGAGTTTCTCAAGCGAATGCGTCGTGTTGCGATGCCGTCGACAGGCAGTTGACAAAATGAACGAACGAAGAGAAAATTACACAGTGTCCACGCAATACTTCGGCCCTTTCTTTCTGCCACAGATTCGCCTTGGCTCTCAGGAGTTGAAATCCGCCGCAGGGTCGGCTCCTCAGCCGAGTTGTACAGAGGGGAGCCTTCTTCACATTTATATACGAGCACATGATCGTGTTTTTCAGAGTGACGCTTTGTCCATTGACACTGCCACGCCAGACTTGTCGGACTGTTTCCAGAAAACTGTTTTGACATGGATTCCTTGTGGGTTTTTCTTCACTTCTCTACTTTACTGGATACCCAACTTGTCCGGAAAGCCAACTGTGCATGACTGGACCAAGATCAGCCTCATCAACGCAGCAAAAGTGGTGAGACAATATCATCCACCTCTTCTGCAAAATCAAGTACTCCTCGTTGAAAAGTGTGCGTGCGTGTGTGTGTCATACATGGTATGTGTGCGTGCAGTGTCTTTGTCCGTGTCTGTGTTGTGCGTGCATGCGTGTGGTCACAGTGAGAACTCAAACTATCTGCGTTATGTACTGGCAATTGCTACCGAGGTATTTCGAGAATGAGTATTTGCCCCGCCCCCTGAATGGGCGGCCTCACTGGACAGCCGAAAAGTACTTACTTTTCGCCCGTCAATTCACTTCCTCGATGTCAATGGGATGTGTTGCCTGTATGTCAACGAAAGTTGCCAAACAAGTTAATTTTACCTTTTGTGTGAAAAAGAAATACCTTGGCAGATGTTCTTTTGCGAAAACTATATGCTTTTTGCGCAAAAGTCATGTTCACACACAAACCGGTGTGGTCCTATGTAGTGATATACACTGGTTGGTATCTCAGGAGAGACTGTCCCCGAGGGCGGGAACCTCTGTATGTACACAGTGGGGCCATCTGGAGGCAGTGGTTCTAAATTCACAGCTGATGTGTCACACCACACTCCTCCCCCACCAGGGGGTGCTGGCCTCTACAGCCAATTTTAAATATTCTAAATATTTTTACAATAATTAATTATATACATTAGACAGGAAATAGATGCATAATATTATAATATCACTATTTTGCTGGTAATTACCCAGCATTCCTCCCCCCATGGGGTGATCATGTGACCCCTTGAGGTTT
>JAAUXT010062314.1_pt1 | contig 15040 bp, 18 predicted proteins | sample 7278171 | NCBI WGS metagenome assembly JAAUXT01 (sample SAMN14350112, study PRJNA611818) | marine sediment metagenome | isolation source: surface marine sediment (1.8m) | place: French Polynesia: Moorea | collected 2018-08 | reverse complement strand
GTGAAATCAGAGTGAGTGAAATCAGAGTGAGCGAAATCAGAGTGAGTGAAATCAGAGGGAGCGAAATCAGAGGGAGTGAAATCAGAGTGAGCGAAATCAGAATTTCCTCAAATCACCGTGAGCTCCATGGAGCTATTTTTTGACGCTGGCGTCAAAAATTTTGTTACACACGCGTGAAATTTAACATGACGCCCAATGGAGAGCACTAAGAAAATGGTCCAGCCCGTTCCTGACGTCCCGTCAAAATGTTGACGCCGCGTAATCTGTGCAAAAACCCCTATTGGATTCTGGAAATTTTTGATGCCGACGTCAAAAAAGCCACCGCGCGTCACCTAGCTGTGAAAACAGCTCAATGCGTCACACCTCGCTGCCCTGTGCAAGACAACTGCCATGCTTCGCAACGATGACACAATGCAACACGCATCCAGTGTGAAACAGGCCAACACACACGGGGTTCTGCGGCTGGTTCTCTCTTCCAACAGAGCTACGTCTGCGAGGTCACGTATTCCTCCCTACAGGACGTCTCTCGGACTGTGATGGAGAAGGGTCCCATGGGGCATCGCCAAAACCGCAGAATTGTGACTGTGGATAATCATATTTCCATCTGAAGTCGGAATCAAACAGATCTGGACAGGAATCCGACAGGACTCGTTTTCAGGACCTGACCCAACACAACAGGCGTGTGGACCGTCGTTGAACTTTTGTGTTGCGTGGGTGTTGGGTGACACCAGGCCCAGGGGGCTCTGACTCTGGATCCACTGTGCTCGCTCTCGGTCCCGACTGGGGTCGAACCCTCAAGCGACGGATCAACCCGTAAAGATCTACCACGGGACTTCAAACATCATCACTTAACTTTTTTGCACATTTCTTACCACAGTATTAGGTGACAGAGAAATGTTTTGGGGTTTCATAGGAGGGTTCAGGCCTTTGGTCCCTGGATCCTTTGGTCCCTCTCTCTCCATCACAGGCTTCATCACTTGCAACACACACACAATCACTGCGAAACTTTTGATGTGCGATCGAACTGCTCAGCAACCCTGAGATAGGGAACCTGACGTGTGCAAACAGCGGGCGAGCGGCGCCCAAATTACTCACCAATTGGAACCAATGAGGGAGAAACTCAAACACTGAGGAACGCGACGCTGTGTCGCGAAGTTTGCGACGAGTTTCAGGCTCGAAGAACAACATCTGATGTGAGCACTGCCTGCTTGAATGCCGTCCTTGACGAAAAAGAGCAGCACCTTGGTTGGGCCTTTTCCCGGTTCTTGGGAGATCAATTCCTGCAGACATTTCAGGGTCAGTTCAGGATTCAGGGTCAGAGCCAGGACTGAGATCAGCAACATTCTGCATACCAGATGGAGGGTCAGGGCCAGGGCCAGGCCCAGGTCCAGGTTCAGGTTCAGGTTCAGGTTCAGGTCCAGGTCCAATTCCAAGGCCTAGGCCAGGGAAAGGTCAGGAGGCTGGGTCCAGGCCAGGGCCTGGGCCAGAGCCAGGGCCAGAGCCAGAGCCAGAGTGAGGGCCAAAGCCTGGGCTTGGGCCAGGGCCAGGGTCTGGGCCAGGGCCAGGGTCAGGGCCAGACTGGGGCCAGGGCTGGGGCCTGTAATGCAGCCATGGCCAGGGCCAGGGTCACTTTCAGGGCCAGGACAAAGGGAAGCTTCATGGGCCAGGGCTGGGGTCAGAGCCATTGTTGATTATCTGGATTCGCCGGTGATCTGAGCCCAGTGGATTCCCACCGCAGGGACGGCTCTGTGGCTTCTGAGTCGACACCAGCAGCGCTAAGTGGTGGATATGACGGCGATGATTGAATTCAGCGAGGCCTGAGAGCAAACAGTGAGACTCGAGGAAACGCGTCGAGGAAACGACGCGAGTCGATTCCAGCTGCGAGCCAATCAATCAGGGAGGGAGGGAGGGAGGGAGGGAGGGAGGGCGGGAGGGGGGGAGGGGATGGGGGGACGTGAGGGAGAAAGAATAGAGAGGCAGAGAGAGAGAGAGAGAGAGAGAGAGAGAGAGAGAGAGAGAGAGTACGGACAGCCACAGAAACAAACATTGGGGTCAGGGGTGAAGCTCAAGGGATGAGGGTGGGCGGGTAGCATGGGTATGAAACAGTGCAAGGGCAGTAGGGCCAGGCAAAAATTTCTTTTTCATATCAAAAGTTTGTCGAAAACGACATCATGCAGTTTGAGAAAGAAAGGAATTTTCCGAGCCACATGCCAATGAAATACCAGAAATCCGCCTGTGTCCCTGAGTCAGACGTTTTCCAGGTATCACGCATCCACAGTGCGTAAAGATGCTGGGAGCGATGCGGTTTGTTTGAAGAAAAACAGGTGCATGTTTGCAGTGCGGAATCTCATCGTGATTCGTCTTTGGGCGACAGACCGCGGAGAAGCAATCAAGGAATTGGTTCGTGTGTGTTTGTGGTGTGCAGGCTCGCTTGTGTGGATGTGTGTGTGTGTGTGTGTGTGTGTGGTTGTGTGTGCGTGTGTGTGCGTGTGTGTGTGTGGCTGTGTGTGTGCGTGTGTGTGCGTGTGCGTGTGTGTGTGTGTGTGTGTGTGTGTGTGTGGCTTTGGGCACAATGCCGTGGACTCTGAACACCATTCGCAGACCGACGCGGAATTGTGCGCACGTCCGCGTATTTGGCGCGAGTGAGTGCGTGTGTGTGCGTGTGTGTGTGGGCGCGTGTGTTTGTGAGGTGTGTGTGCGTGTGTGTATGCGTGTGTTTTCATTGGTGAGCGTGTGCAATGCAGATGTTGCCATTGCCCCAGACTCTGGATACCCTTTCACGTGAATCATTCAGAAACCACCCACCGCACAAAATCCCTGAAGAGACGCGGGGCCACAGGTCACGTCGAACAGCGTCGCGTCTACAGAATCACGTCGATCCAATTCGTCTTCCACGCGTCGACAGGTTCGGAGATCCACGCCGCCGCAGAAAAATTAATTATCGCCCACCGAGGGCGGGGTGCACACTGAATGCGTCGTGCGCTGCGTCCATTTTTTTCCAAACCAACAAATCAAGTACGATGATGCAGCCCTCCCTCAGAAACGGGAAATCAAGTGCGTCTGACACGAACTGGGGGGGGGGTGTCAAGACGTGTGCGTTTTTGTCGCAAGATACCCAGAACTGCCTCTTTAGCGACACAGCACCTGTTGACATGTGCGGAGACGCCACGCGTGACGCCTTCAGTGCGAACGTGGTCCTACGTTCGCCTGTCACTGGGAGTGATTGAGTAATCGCTCCCCTGGGACAGATTTCTCAATCTCGACGCGTGTAGATCTCCTCCCTGTGTGTAAGTGGGTGGGAGGGGGCGCAACGCTCCACCCGACGATGTGTGGTGGTACACGTGGGGTCAGGGCTCTTCCGATGAGGTTCAGATGGACTGACGGGCCATGTATCTTCTGGGATGGGCAGGACTCCAGGCTCAGAGTTAGGATGAGCAGGCTCTGAACAGGGTCTTGGTCGGAGGGGGGGGGGCGGTCCCTTCAACGAGAAGAGGCTCTGTCACAGATGTGAAAATCAACAATGGCGTCAGGCCCCCCGTCCTTGGTATGTACCGCTGCACGAATCGAGTGTTTTATCCCTTTGGGACGGAACCAGAAGGGGATCTGCTCTGACAACACGTTCGCAATGATCAGAAGTAGATGGACAGTTTTACGTTGTTGTTGTGTGCAGAAGCCAATTTCTGGCTGACCCAATTGAAAACAAGAATCAACAACTTGATTTTGCTTTTCATGACAACGACATGCAAATTGCTCAAATGGTTTGGGAGAATTTAATTTGCGTGTCTTCTGTTCGTTTGATGAGGAAAGCCCTGATTGCTGAAGTCGCTCTGAGCGCCCTGTGGGACCGACGGAGCCTCGCGCTGAAGACGGAGCTGCTCTCTATATCTGCGCAAATACCATACTCCCAAGCTTCAAAACAACAGAGGTAGATTTTTGGAGCCCAAGGCCTTCGAGTGTCCCGTCTCAGAAAATTTGTTTTGCGCCCTTGAAGGAATCCGCGATCTGCACCTGACTGATTAGCTCTTCGTGTACTTAGGGTGGCTGCCCTCACTATGAAATTCGCATTGTTGAGCGAAATTGTTCTTCCCCCCCCCCCAGAACATCTTTTCAATAACGTGTCAGCTCCTCTGAGAGTCGGACTCTCCCCACAGGAAATGTAGGACCCGCTTCTCCTTTGTCTAACTTTGTCATTCGACTTGAATTGGTGTCACACGCAGTCAGTGTGAGTTTGTTCAGCCCAGCCACCCCTGAACCACAACGCTGTTCCTGGCAACGCGCGATCATCCAAAAAGCCTGAGAGACAAAACGCAGACTCACGGGAAACCCAGATGGGAGTCTTCATCATTTCCGTGTGGGAGGGGATCCAGTTGGACCGTGGGGATCAAGACCGTTCCTGGTCTTGGTCCTGAACAAAATACCTTGGTTTCCCCGCCCCTGCTCTTGCATGGCAGGCACAGCACTAAGCTCGACATTTGCACGACCAGTTGAAATCTTCATGGGTGAACTCCAGTCTGGGACACCGTGCCCTTATCGTGGGTTTGTCCGCAAGAGAAGAGTGCACCAAGTGCAGGCTCCACGTTTCTCTGTGTATCTGATGGGTTGCACCGTGGGACCTGACGAGGGAGGCGTCACGCGTCGCGTCCCTGCACCAGGGAATGGGTGCGGCCTGCCCATGGGTGACGAACGGAGGACACAATCTCAAACAACCAGAGTCTTAATGGGTGATGAACCCACCAGCGGATCCGGAATCCAGCGCGTGGATGAAGATGGGTCAGGCTTCACTCCAGGGTCGACACCTCCGTATCCACCCTTGGTCCGCTGGATTGTCTCGTGTTCTGGAGTGCGAGTCAGATTATTTACCCACACGCTACTCCCCAAGTCGCAGCCCGCCTTGACAGGGTTTGCGTTTCCTTTGTGCTCTGAGACTGGTGGCGTGTGAATAGAAGCAGGTAAAGATCCCTCAAGTGATTAGGCCCTCCCCAGGGGTGGCACTCCTGGCGCGGCCCCTGGGTCTGTTGGATCCACTGGATTACTTGCCGAAGACAGTGTGTGGGCGGGGCTTGGTGGGAGCGTCAAGACTCATTCTGTTGTTAGGATGCCTCCAGGGGCGGCACCTTACCTCGCCCCTGGATCCAGTGCAACCGATGACAGCGTGTGGGTGGACGGTCAGGCCCTACCCTGGAGCAGCACCAACAACCCGACCCTGGGTCCTCTGGATCCGCTGAGTCTCATGACGATGACAGAAGGAGGGGAAGGTTGGGTGGGTCAAGGCTCACCCCTTGGTCAGGATGCCTCCAGGGGCAGCACCCCTCACCCCGGCCCTAGATCCTCTGGGTCTTATGCCGACGACAGCGTGTGGGTGTAGGCGGAGGGGACAAAGCGACGCTGAGCGACGGGATGAAGGGCGGAGGAAATGAGTTCTGCTCCGTGTGTTGACTCAGTGTGCGGCTGGTGACAGGGATTTGAGGCTCCTCATTTCTCTCCATCTCCCGCTTTTCCCTGTGCGTGTGTGGTGTGTGTGTGTGCGTGTGTGCGTGTGTGCGTGTGTGTGCGTGTGTGTGCGTGTGCGTGTGTGTGTCCGTTCCCCTGCACTGTCCCCTCCCATCTCCGACTTCAGTTTCAGCCGTCTATATCAATGTCCCACCAATGAGTGCACCAACAGGTGTCAAGGCAGTCTGTCCAGACGTGGGCCCGAATGTTGAACTCATAGACGCGTTGACAGCCTGGACACTCATTGTCTCTTTTATTCAACTGGTCGACGGAAAGGAATCGCCTCCCCCACACGCACACACGCACACACGCACACACACACTTCCCACAGAGGTAGTCTTGCGCCACTTCCCGAATGCTGAATCCGGCCCCTGTCCTGCAGGTCCCTGTTTTCACCGCAATCGCGGTTCCCCAGAATAGGAGTTGCGGAAGAAAGGCGTAAAGCTGTCAGTGCGCATGCTTTATGTGGCGCGAGATTGCTATTGGTCACACTACTCCCGCGGGACGCTGCGTCTTAATTGCAGCCATTCCTCTCAGCGGAGAAAACGCGTCCCCCACTGATCCCCACCTTCTGCTTTATTGTTTTGGGTGCAAGTAGAAAACACACGTGTTGTGAGGGGTGGATCCAAGATGAGGGTGGGTGTAGGAGTCGCGTAAGAGGATTCGAAGTTGGAAACGTTTGGTAGGAATTTGGGGTTGCTCCTTGTTCTGTTGGGGTTCAAGGCTTGGTTGCGTCAGAGTGCAGAAGAAGGAGAGAGACAAAGACAGAGAAGAGAAAGCAGAGAGACAACAGAGGGAGATGCAGGGAGACAAGGGGCAGAATATAAGATGGGATAATGTGTGTCTGACAGAGATTGAGAAAGAGGAAAACAGTGAAACAGAGAGAGACAGAATGAGACAGAAAGACAGAAAGATAGAAGGATTGAGCCAAAGAGACAGAGAACAAACTCGTCAGCATTCTGTCGGACACAGATTGAGGCAGAAGTCTCGACAGACCGTTGAGGCGGCTGCTCCACACAGTTTATAGAGAGCGTCTCGGGGCACGACTCAGGTTTCCCTCGGAAGCTGCTGCTGCAGGTTCGTGTGTGTGTGTGTGTGTGTGTGTGTGTGTGTGTGTGTGTGTGTGTGAGTGTGTGTATTTGTGTTTGTGTCTGTGCTTGTTGGAGAAGGACACCAAAAGAGAGACAGGAAAAGAGAATAAACGTATCAAATGGAGAACATAAGGGAGAGAGAGAGAGAGAGAGAGAGAGAGAGAGAGAGAGAGAGAGAGAGAGAGAGAGAGAACACATGCCAGGTCAGGTCAGTCAGACATGAGATAATGGACAGAGAACACAGAGAAAGGGACAGACACAATGCAAAATAGAACCCACAGACAAAGAGACGGGGTACTTTATCGCAACAACAACTCCAGAAGCCTTCGGACGGAAAGGTGGATCCAATCCTAAAGCAATTGGAGAAGAAAGAGGACGATTGAAACCAAAGCCGGACTCGCACCAGGTGCGTCCAGGCACGGTCCGTATCTGCAGTGAAACTCGGTGTCGTTCTCCAGCTGAAACCTGTTTAACACTTGGTGCATCACGCGGTGCGTGCCTGTACTGGCCAACGGGCGCTCTGTCATCACTTGACAACATCCATTGATTTTCTAGGGAGTGAACCCGAAGTGAACCTGCTCTCAAAATGAATGGGCCAACTTTTCTTCAAAGCTGCAGCACAGCACTGACTGACCTGAACAAACGCATTCCACATCCAGTGCAGAGAAAATCTGGTCTCAGGCCATTCTCGCACAAGATGCGTCACACTTGGTTTCCTGCACGCAGGGGGTCATCACTTCCAATGCAACGTCCAACACACAACATATGGACACCTGCAGCTGAACTGATACTGTCACGTGACGCATGACGCATTCGGTGTGAACCCAACGTCCAAGACTGAAGGAAAGAACCGGCGACGGCCGAGTCCGGGGGAGTGATGGAGTCGGTCGTGTTTACCGTGTAAACAGCTGCTCCCGCCTGATAACACAGGGAGGGAGGGAGGGAGGGAGGGAGGGAGGGAGGGACGGACGGACGGACGGACGGACGGACGGACGGACGGACGGACAGAGGCGGCCTCGGATTGGGGGTGGGTGGCCAGGTGACCGGGAGAGATAGTGGGAGCGTTGATCGCAGGAGCTGACCATGCTGGAGGGCGGGAGGGCTGGGCGGCACAAGCCCTGGTGGGACGGTTAGTGGTACGTATAAATGAGGAATCAGGCAAAGGCGAATGTGACCTGGTCCACGGGTTGACATAGGGGATGGGTCTTGCAAAGTTGAGCAGTGGGCTATGGTTCAGTAAAATCTTGCATCCTTGCTGGGCGCCGGTGGTTGGTAGCTCAGGAGCCTGGATCTGCACCTGGTCTGGTCTCTGCAACAGGAGTCCTCGTCCTGAATCTCACCGGAAACGATCCGTCTGTACCCAGAGTGACAAAGCGGCCCAGGCTCTGCAGAAGTCTGTAGCGTTCACTCAGCACGGAGTGAGAGCAGCTTGAGGTACCCACCTGGTGCGTGTCTTTTTGGTGACTCCGAGCCCCCTGTGAAACGCTGTTCACATCGAGCGCGTCCCTCATGACGTCAGAGCGCGCGAGCTGCAACGCCGTTCGCCCAGCCGCGTGCCGAGAAGGCCAGGCTCAGGGTTTCCCCAGGCTTGTGTTTGGGAATGCTAATCTGAGCTGGTGTGCAGAGGTACGCTCCATGCTCGTGAAGCTTAGAAACACAAGGAATGTCAGACAAACAACTGATTTCTCATTGGTTTGATATGAACATATGAACAACAGGCGGGGGCAAATAAAATCAACAGTTTTGTGATCAGGATGGCAATGAGCTGCAAGAGGGTGTGATTCTCCAACGAAAAAAATTGACGCAAGTGTGCACGAGGTTTGGGCCCCCTTTGCCTTGAGGTTCGAACCACCTTGGGCAGGGGTCCCATTGCTGGTGCCTTCCCGCAGCGCACTCACTGCAGTTCAGGACACTTTCTGCACTCCCTGCTCTGGCTCGTCAAGGACAAGTGCACACCTTGCAAGACTGCAGAATAACACCTTCGGCACCGCAGTAACGAGCAAAGAGTGAGAGTCTGACAAGGCCTTGCACTGGATGCACTTGCATTTTTCTCAAGACGCAAGTCGCTCGTCCTTGTCTCGTTAGTAAAGACCCAAGGGGAATGTAGTGCAGCGGTGGAAATGGGGACTTTCTGCTTTGCGTTTGACACTGGGTTTTGTGAGGTGTGGCCAGATCCAGATCTGGCCAGGAGAGAACCCCCGTCACCTCAAGGAAGGCACTTTCAACTTTGATTATTTCACGTTGAAAAATTGAGAAGAAACGTTGCGCCTGTTGTCACCAGTCGCAAAATCAGAGGGAAGTTTTGTGTGTGTGTGTGTGTGTGTGTGTGTGTGTGTGTGTGTGTGGTGTGTACAGTGTGTTTGTGTGTGTGACATGTTTGTCCTGGCTGCAACTGATCGGGCATCTGTGTGTGTGTGTGTGTGTGTGTGTGTGTGTGTGTGTGTGTGTGTGTGTGTGTGTGTACGTGTGTGTGTGTACGTGTGTGTACGTGTGTGTACGTGTGTGTGTATGTGTGCGTGTGTGTACAGTGTGCATGTGTGTGTGTCAATCGGGCTCAGGCCTCCTCAAGCCCCACTGAATCTGCCCCCAGAGATTTTGAATGCGTAATCATCGCCTCTTGGGAACAGGTGGTGGAGATTCACTCAGCTGCTGCGTCTCCCTCGTCAAGCGACGCTCTGACGCGAACGGAAATTAAATCTCGCGCAGCTGTCACGTGACGGACGCGGCGTCCATTATGGGCGCGTCAGAAACGCGAAGACGCGGCAAAATGTGGCGGGAATTATCCGCTAAAGCTGACTGATTGGGGAGAAGACGGAGCGAGTGCAGTGAGGGTGTGAGGGTTTGATGCCTGTTCTGCACTGGATGTAATGTGTTTTGCGTTCTCGGAGAGGTGAATGAGTACGCACTCTGCGTCACTGACGTTTGAAACATCGTTGCGTCTTTGCACTCTGGCGTCAGCACGTACGCGCGTTTTGCGCGCTGCGTCGAAAACCATGTGCTCACGCAGGGACCACGGACTCCCACTGAGAAGACACAAAGCAAGGACACATTCAGTCTGAAATTTTCACACGCCTGACGTCTGAGTTCAGGGGAGGCAAACAGCTGCTTTCAGATCTGTCTTGCTGTGTTTATTCGTTCCGAGGTCAGTCAGTACTTCAATTCTTTCCGATATGTTTCCTTCAATGACCGCTTTGCTGATTTCTTTTCAGCATCGTATGGAACGCATGTCACGTGATCAGAGACGCAGCCCGTGACGTCACGAGACGCAGCGTCAAGAAACCAGCGTCGCAGCGTCGAGCAGGAGAGACGCCACCTGAACGACACTTCCGGTAGAGACAGCGCCCGATTTGGTGAGTCTGGTCCAGTAGACCCAGAAGAGGGACAGGGAGCCCAACCGTCCTTTGCGGGGAAAGAAGGGATGGAACTCCAACTTTGAATACAAACATGTCAAAGCCAGCATTTTGAACCTGTGGGCCATTGTTTGCTGACGTCGTTAAAGGACGCAGGGCTGAGGGTCCCTGCCCGTCTCTCCGGCAGAGGCATGGAGAAATGCAACCTTGAATACAGAACATGCAGTCTTTGTCAAATCAATCAAACTCTTTGTTTCTTGCAGGGTCTTGAGGAGCGCACGACGACACGGGTTCTTCACCCTCAAGGTCCCAGGGTCCTCCAGGGTCCTCCACAGGAGAAAGACTCTTCCCCAAGCCTCATCCTTCTCGGAAGAACACTGAAGAACCACCAAGGCTGCATCAAAGACTACTGAGCGCTAGAAATAAGCTCCAAGTAGGCGAGAGGAAGGAAGGTGAACGTACGGTGAGGGAAAGAAGCCAGATGTTTTGCTCGACTTACGGATACAGGAATCAACGGAGACGGAAGTGAGGCAAATAAGGGATACGGATTGCTCCACTTACGGATGAAGGCCACGTGGGTTGAATGAACTGGAGTGAGGTGCACGTGCTTCTGTGCTTGCTCTGCATTGGGAAAACTTGGAGAGCTGAATGAAGGAACCAACCAAGGCCACGAAGGCTGATGGTACGGGACACGTAGAATTCGGAATCTGAGAGACCTCGCCCCACCTGTAGTATACAACCCAAAGCTTCAACAATACAACGACTTGCATGAAACAGAAGAGACGACACCCATTTTCATCACCTGCAGAGTGAAACGGGCCATTTGAACGCCTGGGGCCTGGGACAGAAAATTGCAAGAATTCAAGGTGGTTGTTAAGCAGAGGTGATTTGAAAGCAAACCGCGGCCGTCAGTGTCAACAGGAAGTAGAAGGATTTTACAAGAAATTGGAAGACAGACTGAAACGGAGGAACACCCAACACAGAAACACAGGGCAGACGCTGGTAATGCGATTTTGGAGACTGAGTGAAGCTGAGTGGATGGAGCGGAAGCGCGGGAGCCTGCGCGGCGTCTGATGCGCAGTGGAAGTGTGGGCGCCTCGAGATAGCGACCAACGGCCCAGGGATCCCTTCAGGTAGTGGCAGGAACCTGAATTCAGAGTGACTCCAGTAATGCTTGATGGACAGTTTTGAATGGCGATGGAATTCGAGCCTGGGTCAAACTGACCAAGGAACTTACAAGTGGTGCATCGCAACTTGAATTCAAACCTTGTGGAAAACCAAGCTTGTGAAAGACAAGACAAAGGTCCTGCAATCTGGTCCAGGGTTGCATGAAGCTCTGTGTTGGAACCAGAACGGAGACAGACATCAAGTTGTTTGGTTGTGAGGCAAGGACAACACATAGACTCATAAATTGTGCAACACTGATCCAAACAAACCAAAGGATTACAAAGTTACGCACCAGGACCTCGTGAGGCAAGAGCTGAATCCAAAAGGACAATGGCGGATTCTCTGGACCTGGAGTCAAACATGGCGGCGGGTGGCGCGGCGGGGCCGGTGGACCCTGCGGCCAGACCCGAGGCCTTCCTGGGTCTGGACGAGGGCGCCGCGGAGGGCAAGGAGAGCTCGGAGAACGTCAACGAGGCCATGTACCTCTTCATCATAGCCGGGGTGGGGCTCTTCCTGAATCTAGGCGTAGTCACCTGCATATTCGCCTGCAGATCCCTGAGGAAGATGACAAGTGCGTTTATAGTGCATGGATGCATACTGGACATCATCAAGTGTGGATACTGCGTCCCGTTCGCGCAGAGTCTATTGAAGGACGTGGCGCCGTCGTTCTGTACAGTCTTGGGCGGAAGTTACGTCGTGGTCATCACGGCTTCCGGTTTCAACATCGTGGCGATGATCTGCTGCGAGGCGTATACGTTCAGCGAGCACAACGTGGGAACGTCGGAGCCGAGAGGGACATTATGCTGTGTGGTGTTCGGGATCATGATGGTGTATGTGGGGAGCGTGATTATACACCTGGGACCCACTATCATAGGTAAGTGTGAGGGGAGGGGAGGGGAGGGGAAGCAGGTGAAGCAGGAAAGGGAAAAGGAAAGGAGGAGGAAGGGGAGGGAGGTTTGAGTTGGTAAGGGCAGCACACACCTGTCACCCCTCATTACAGGTGAGTGTGAGGAGAGGGGAGGAGTAAGAGCAGTTGAAGAAGGGGGGCAGTAGTGGAGGGTAAGGCAGCAGGGAAGAACAGGGGAGGGGAGGGAAGGGAGAATTTGAGGGGACCAGGGAAGGGGGGAGGAAAGGGGGGGAAGAAGGAGAGGAAGGTCTGACTGTGTCAGAGCAACACACATCTGGGGCCCACCATCATAGGTGAGTGTGAGTGAAGAGGAGGGCAGGCGAGCAGGGGAGGGAAGGACAGGTGGGGAATTGCCATCATATTTTGTCATAGGTGAGTGGGCCTGCTTTGTCTGGTGTTACGTGTAGCGACAGAGTGAGTGGGCAAATGAGTGTGTGTGCAAGAGAGAAAGAGATGTGAGAATGAGAATGAAACAGAAGGAGCAAGACTGTGAATGAGAGAGTGAGGAGAGGGAGAGAGACACAGTGTCTGTGTGTGTGTGTGTGTGTGTCTGTGTGTGTGCAAGTTGCAAAGAGTTTGCGAGAGAGAGACAGAGAGAGAGAGAGAGAGAGAGAGAGAATGAATGAATGAGAAATGTTTTCTCTCTGATCGCCGCTGGACCCACTCCTCTCCATTGCCCCCGGGATCCCCCCATTGTCCAGGCACCTCATTGTCGTTTCGCACTTCTCGCCCCTGGATCCGCCCCTCCCTCCCGGCTGTGAGAACAGACATTCCTGGCTCTCCCGGCAATTAACCCGATATTTGTGGTTCTGTCAATGTCCACCGAGTCTGGAGCGGCCGCGATTCGTACACTCTCAAAAAGAGGCAAGAAGCGCACCGACCATTCCGAGGCTCGGACCATTGGGTTCTGTTCTCTCAATTACGTGCATTTGCAGAATCAGTCACACTCACACACCTGACAGGGTCGCTTTGGGCCACCAAGGCACCTGAAAACAGTGCAGCATTGTTGGAGTGTCGGACAGGGGGATTTGTGGTGTCGGGTCCAACCGACTTGAATGGAGTCATGACCAGGGAGATGAGACAATAATTTGACCGTCTTTTGTCACACAATATGGGCCAGACTAACTTTGAATTGTGGGGCCTTTCTGAAGTCGAGGGGTCACAAGTGGGTTTTTGGTTGTTGGGTCAAGAGTGCCAGGTCCATTTTCACGGATCCGGCTGAGGGTCAAACTTCTGTTGACCCCGCATCCTGGATCAACGAGGAACAATCTCAGAGTGCCATCAAAGTGTTATGCGTCCCTGGGTGCAGTTCGACACTTCCTGTGAATGGATGGATCTACGGCAGTTTTAAGAGTTCGACCCGACGGCGGGTGTTAATAATGTCAGGGTTACAGGCGCCATTGAACGTGCGGCGCGTACTCAAGTACCTCCCGGCGAGACGGGACGACGGGAAGGTGCGGAGCTGCTGTTGGATGCGGCGTGCATGGAGAACCTGGATTGTTCTGCCTGAGGAACTTGTTGGGGTGTCCTGCACCAGACTGAGGATCTGTGTGTGTGTGTGTGTGTGTGTGTGTGTACGTGTGTGTGCGTGTGTGTGTGTTTGTACCTTTGGAGCTGCTGTTGGACGCAACGTGTACGTATGGAGAATCTGGATTGTTATGCTTGAGGAACTTGTTGAGTCCATGTTTGGCATGGAGGTTCCTGCAAAGGACCGGTGTTCTGTGGGGCGTGTGTGCGTGTGTGTGCGTGTGTGCTTGTGTGTGCGTGGCGACGTTGTTCGAACCAATGCGCTGGAATTGGGGGGGGGGATAGAGCTTGGACTTACAAGATCTGCCAGGCGGCAATTGCAGAAATCTAAACTGAACAGGTCAGGTCACAGCACAAGTTCCGTTGCGTCCGAAGACTTGCTCTGGGTATGACATTGGAAAATGACGATCTTGGGACGGTCGTGGACACTCGTCTCATTGTTCATCACCAGATTTCAAGCACGTCTATTCTGTTTGAACGTTTTGTAAATGGGCAAGAATAGAAATTTTCAATCACCACAATGAATAATGATTTCCCCTGGTTTTAAAGCTCAGAGGCTGTCGCTCTGTTTTCTCCAGCTTTGTGCCTCATTGAGAGGAAATTGACGCAGCAGCCTCCCTCTCCTCCCCCCTCTGCACAAAGACGCCGCAGCAAAACCACTTTCCCTCCCTCCCTCTGCGCTTCTTTTCCAGCGCATTGAAATTCAACTCTAATCATCTTGAAGCCTTTTGTGCTACTGAAGCTGCAGCGCCGTCCTTGCTGCATCCAGTTATGCGCAGAAAATAGACTTCCTCACATGACTGTGATTGTGTGGATCTAGTGATCCCGCCAAAACGTCATCGGAGACGAAAACGCCGGAATAATTTCAGCACAAGTTTCGTGTTGAAGGTTTCAAAGTTTGAATTTGGTATCACCCGCCCTGAAGTGGTCTGGACCCAATCAGGGTGAGTGTGGTTCACCACTGAACCCAGGGTCGGACCCTAACCAGGACCATATCGAACCACACCCCCTCCAGACCCTAGACACACCAGAGGGTGGAGTATGATGCAAGGGTGGAGGGAGCTGCAACCTCTTGCTGCAAGTGTGTAGCGCTTGCGAGTCCCTGCAACAAGGATGACGTCCACAACTTCACGATATAACCTCCCTGAAACAACACCCCCTCCTTGCACATTATTTTCATTTCATACAAACATCGTCGTCATCGATATCATGGTAGTCAATACGTCGTCACGTTCTCAGTGTCTCCCTGGAGACGATTGGTTTCGGCGCGCGCGGCGGCCTTGGGGCGCGTTTTTCCGTGTATCTGCGCACCTGGTAACGATCGATGTACGTCTCCCGCAGACACGGAGGTGTCGGTGCATCATCGCCGTATTGATTGTGGGGAGAGGGAGGGAGGCCGGGAGGGAGTGAGGCAGGGGGAGGGGAGCGGCCGGGATGACAGAGGGGAGTGGAGGGGTGGCGTGGGGAGGGGAGAGGACGGGTGGGGAGGGGACGGGAGAGGCGAGGAG
>JAAUXT010029732.1_pt1 | contig 15046 bp, 18 predicted proteins | sample 7278171 | NCBI WGS metagenome assembly JAAUXT01 (sample SAMN14350112, study PRJNA611818) | marine sediment metagenome | isolation source: surface marine sediment (1.8m) | place: French Polynesia: Moorea | collected 2018-08 | reverse complement strand
TTTTGTTTTGCAAAATCCTTGTTTGAAATAATATTTAATTTGAAAACTCTCTTGCCATGGTGCAATTTGGAGTACCTGCTGTCATGTTAAATGGTGTGTTGTTTGGAGCACCACATGTTGACCTTTTGACCCTGGCATTTGGGTAGTTTTCACTTGGATGATCGTCAAGTGGAAAGTACACAGTTACGTTTCAACACCGGGTACTTCTGACCCGCCAACATCGGACACGTCCTGTGTGTGCGTGTGTGTGCGTGTGTGTCCATGTGTGTGCATTCACTTGGCAGTGATAGCAAACGTGCAAATCCCGAGGCCGGTGTGTGTGTGTGTGTGTGTTTTGGGTGTGTATGTGTGTGTGTGTGTGTGTGCAGCGCAACACTCAGGAACCAGCATCCGAATCCTTTATCCCCACGCCTTTCTGGGCAGCAGGTGGCCAACAAACAAATTTGCCTCTCTCTCGTTCTCTCCTCTCGCTCTCTCTCCCTCTTTCTCTCTGTCTCTCTGTCTCTGTCTCTCTTTCTGTTGTTTCTCAAGGTTTCCTCCTTCTCTCTCTGTCCCTCTCACTCACTCTCTCCCCCTTCTTTCTCTCTCTGTCTCTCTGTCTCTCTGACTGTCTCTCTTTCTGATTCTCAAGGTCTCCTGTTCTGTCTCTCTCTGTCTCTCTCTGTCTCTCTCTATCTCCCTCTCTCTCTCTCCCTCTCTCTCTCTCTCTCTCTCTCTCTCGGTGACCGCTCTTCGCGCTGAGGTGATTGCTTCACGTATTTATTATGGGCGACGGAAGTGAAAACGCCGTCACCATCGGAGACTAGAGCCTGTTGTAATTATCAGGCCCCAGGTGCCCAAATACGTGGGTTCTGTGGTATGATGCAAATTCTGTAACCAGCAGTCAGAAATCCAGGAGATTTGTCTTTAATGCACATGGTGGGGACGACAGAGACAAATCCAACTTGTCCTGTTTTTTTAACTTTATTTGGCTGTTGATGGCACGACTACCAGAGTCAACCTCTTGAGAAATAGTTTTGCATAATTCGAAGAGATCTGATTGCAGTCGCTCTGTTCTTAGAACACCGCTGACCGCCAAAGCAGGAATGTCAGGAAACAAAAATCACGGTAATTCCAAATGGCAATGACAGCACAGGATTCAAATATCTGCGAAAGTAGGCCGGTGTTCTGGAGCAGAGTCTCAAGGAAAAGGCTGCAGCTGCCTGCTGATCCCTTCTGAACAGACAGCCTCCTCGAGTCCTCTGTGAGGGACACATTAGAAGAATAACCTTTCTGATGGACACACACCAATTCCGGTTCAGGAAGCGATTCACCCTCTGCATGTTGTCTGAAGAAAATCCTGACATGGCCTGAGGGGGTCTGCTCCTGGTGTACGTAACAGTCTGAGTCTGGGCTAGCCTGGAACTTGAGGTACCGTGGATGGACTTGTGGCTTGAACAAACCAACATCGTGTGCCCTGGTGGTTGGGTAGGACTCGGTCAGCGACTCAAGCAAGCGTGCAAGATGTTGTTGCTTTGATGGAACGACTCTCTGAGACCCTGAATTTTCGCCGGGATTCGGACTGTCTTTGTGTCCATCAGCAATTGCTGAAGCTTCCTGTCTGTCTGTCTGTCTGTCTGTCTGTCTCTGTTTCTCTCTGGACTCGCTGCATTGTCCACCAATGCGTTTGACCTGAATTCATCGTTGAACATGTCAGATCCTGTGCAAAAGTGTTTCAATGGTGACTGTGTCACTCCCGACAGAAACGCAGGAAGGCGACAGAAACGGTGGCGTTTGGCTTTGTGTTGCACAGGGCTGTTGTTTTTCCTCAGTTACGTCAGTCCGCATTCGTACCCTGGAGAATCTGAAGGTGCCTGGGTCTATCTAGATCTACTGCTGGTGCTGCAGCACTCGTGAGGTTTCGCAAACGTTTTGTGTGAGCTTCAAATCTGAGAAATACCAGACAGCCCCCCCCCCAAACCCACACACTGTGAGCGTGGAAATCTGGGGTGTATTCTGTGGATCTATCGTGTCTTTGTCCAACACAACGGCAGCTGCGTCAACCAACAGCTCATTGAGGAATCCTGCATGACGAAGCTTGGGCACAACAGACTTCACAAACGACCACTCGAGTGGTGACCAATGTCAAGCGGAAACCATTAACCTCGGTCAGGCTTGCCCCACCAGGACCACACGACTGCAGGTTGTCGTCGAATCTCACCACACATGGGGACGAAAAACCCTGCGTGTTCCCTTTGCAGAATTTTCAGATTTAATTCACCACCATCTGCATATTTCTACATCCCTGAGGACATGTTTTCATCATCTCTCTTGTTCATTTATGCTAATTATTGAAAAGTCGATTTTTCACTCAGAGCTGGGGGCGAGGCACACGAGAGCAACCATCTTTTTTTTGCCAGCGCAAGGAAGGAAGGGAGGGAGGGAGAGCGAGAGAGCTCGCAACATCAATACCATTGTAATTGGCGCTGCTTTTTAAGCGCACATCTCCACATCTCCATATGTCATGCGACAAGCGACGAATCTGATGACAAAAGCTGCTGCGCGATCTTAATGACTGACGACGGGGATTTCGCGACGGGATGCGCTGCCTAAGTTTGGAGCTGTTTCCCTCGGTTACAAGTTTCTGTCATTCTGTCAGCGTTGTTCTGATCAGTGGAAGAAACTTTTCTCCTGAAGAAAGACAGATCTCGTATTGGCTTCATGGCCAAGCGGAAAAAGTAGCGTGTCAGATTTGTGCACGTGGAGGCTTGGTCTTGAGACAACCAAAAGTTTTGCGATCAAAAGATACAGTTCAGTAGGAGTGTTCGTTGGATACTTGATCGAATGTCCTTTGTCAGGTCCTCCCCACAGGATGATGTGGAAGCATTTTTTTGCATGATGCATGACAACCAGCAATCTAGGCTGCTGAATGTTTCAGAAAAACCTCATTATGATGATTGTAGCGCGATAATTAGTGAAACTCTATTCTTATCCGGTTGTTTCTATTGATTCTCAGCTGCAGGCGGTCGCTTCCCTGTCTCCTCTCCCCACCTGCCTCACTCACCCGGCTTTCTGCGCACGAGACCAGCCATCGTTCACGTAGATTTATCAGATAGAGAAACTGCCTTGAAACACAATGCAACAGAAAACACACCCAAAGATTTCAGAAGAATCCAGGGTCTGTGCCTCCTGTTCCCAAAGGCCAATAGAACGAGGTTCTTTCTTCTTGATGTTTTACGACAGCGTCCTTTTGAATGAGCAGCTCACAGGAAAAAGCAGCGTCGGTCGAGTTTCCATGGTGCCACCTGCGCCATGACACCGGAAGTGGCCTCCTGATGGAGGGTCTGTCCATGGACCGGTGCTCGTGGTGAACCACGCGTTCTGAATTGTGTCCCTGTGTAGGTCATCAGGCATTGTGCCATGGCTGTCGTTGCAACAGCAGCAGCAACAGCAGCAGCAGCAACAGCAGTATCTGGACCCGTCCTGTGTGAAACCTATACTGACGTACGGAAGGAAGGGGAAGCATGCGGTTTGTGGCCCATGTTCACCCTGCCTCATCGGATGTACTTGCAGGTATGGGGAGTAAGCAAGAGCAGCTGAAGAGCGTCCTTACCGACGCCATCGTCGAGCTGTGCCGTCGCGAGGCCTTCTACGCAGAGGAGCTCCGTATCGAGGGGACCGTCTGCATCGTCTCAGACAGGTACGTCAGGGTATGGCTGGGTATGGCGCATTCACACTGGGTACGGTGAAGGTCGGGTTCACTTGTGATGGGTACGGCTGGGGGAGGTTTCATACCGGGTGTCATGCAATGTTCACACTGGGTACGGTGAGGTCGGGTTCACTTGTAATGGGTACGACTGGGAGAGGTTTCATATCGGGTATGACGCAGTGATCACACTGGGTACTGCGGGGCTGGGCTTGCACCAAGCTGCGTTCACACTGGATACGTCGGCGAGGGGCGGGTCACATGACTGGTACATGTTGTAGATGTGGGTTCATACTGGGTATGAGGCAGTCTACATTACACTGGTACAACCAGAGCAAACCTGTTCACACTGAGTTGAAGCGTCGGCGGGAGGTTCTGTGTGCGAGCCTTCCACGCACTGAGAGGAGTCACGACAAGCCTCAATTAGAACACGGTTCGCACGGCGTCGCTGAACCCGGGTCACCTCGTCTTTGTGCGCGTGTCCGGCACGATTTGATTGGCTGTCGGGAAGGTTCTGGTGCAGCAAGTTTGGCAACAGCCGCGCATTTGGACGCAGCACGAATCAGGGGTGACCTTGTCTCGGGATGTAGCGTCCCAATTGCAACACAGCAGCGTTGTCGTTCTGTGTGCAGCGAGGGAAACCAAAAACACAGGTCACTTGTCAAAGTGCTGGTGCGGCAACACCAAAACTGTGGTTCACTGTTCCAACTCTTTGATTGAAGAGTTTATTTCTGCCGTCGCAGGTCGTCGGTTCTGATCGCACAGATCACGGAGCAGATCGGGGAGCGCTTCGACGGCTCGGGCTCCGAGAGTGCGCAGCTTCCGGTGCTCAACACCGACCAGGTACTCACTTCCGGTTTCGTGTGCTCGTCGCTTCCGGTTCTCCACTGACCATCAATTCAGGTGTCCAAACATTGAGCAGGAACCAAAGGAGCAAAGCATTGTCACTCGTGTAGAATTCCCGGCACTTTCCCGACAAGCTGAAACAAAGGTTCAGAACTGGTGTGAGCTTTCTCCGACCCCGTTTTCCCCGTCAGCAAAATCACGAGTGCAACCACAAACTCAGTCAATGGGGCATTGCCTCGTTTCCATCCAAATGAAGATGGCGTTTTCACTGTGAAACGAGCCTGGCTTTCCGCTTCCGCTCTGCAGGCTGACGAGGTCCTGAGCGTGAAGCGGGGACGCTGCAACGGGTACGAGAAATGCTGCTCCCCGGGAGTGGAAGTTCCTCACGAGATGGAGCCAGCCGCCAAGCAGTTCAAAGCGTCGCCGCGAGAGGGCCGCGCTGCGCAGCAGAACTCACCAGGGGACAAGAAGGAGGGCAAATTCAAGTGCCCTTTCTGCACCAAGCGATACAGGTTTCGTCAAAGCCTCAAGGTACGAACATGCGATTTTTCCATGCAGTCAAAAGCCTTGAACCAGATCAACAAATTTTTGTCACTTGCTCAATGTTCCTTGCCTTTGTTCTCGCAGGATCACATGAACAAACACACGGGGCGGAGGCCGCACGTCTGCAAGTACTGCTCAAGCACCTTCATGCACTTCGGCAGGTGCGTTGCTCCCTGGGTTGTTTCTGAAGGACTTGGATGTCTGAGAATCTTGGGTGTCATGCATTGGTCTGATTATGTGGGACCAACGTCAAACATCCCAAACAAACAGCCTCTCTTGAGAAACAGCTGTCCAATAACAAGTTTGGGTTCAAAGCAATTGAAGCCGTGGTGTTTTGTTGAAATTTGTCCAGGAAAATTGGCCAAATTTAAGTGGGGAGCAGCCCTTCAGTTCAACCTTTGGGCCCAGTCAGAAGGCGCTCCATCGCAACCTCTTTGAGCCACGTACCATGGGTCACTGACTGACCGCTGCCTGCACTGTTCCTTGCAGCCTGTGCGCGCACATCAAGAAGCAGCACTTCGCGCAGATGACGCAGGAGTTCCAGTGCGGCGTCTGTAAGGAGTTCTTCCTCAACGAGCAGAGCCTGAAGCAGCACTTCACCTGGAGGCATCAGGTGAGACGCTGGGCACCAGAGGGCGTGTCAGGGCGGGAACGGTCCTGATCCAGTCCAGCCACGCACACACGCACGCACGCACGCACACATACATACACACACAAAGTGCAATTTTTCGTGTTTGGATGAGAGGATGGCCCCAAAACAATGTTCTTGGTACAATGGCAAACAATCCTTCGTTGTGGGAAGCCAAGTCGTCTTGTTCGTTTGGAGAAAGGACGAAAACACGCCTTCGTTTTCGCCGCTGCAGGATGTTCCGTACGTTGGACCCACCAGGAAGAGTCTGACGAAGCCGCAGCAGCAGCAGCAGCAGCAGCAGCAACAGCAGCAGCAGCAGCAGCAGCAGCAGCAACAGCAGCAGAAGGAACCTGCCGTTATTCCAGAAACCAAACCGGTCAAAGGTGTAGTGCAAAGCCTCCGAGTTTATTCACAAACAATGAAATATATACACATTTCCAATTCAGAATCGCCTGACGCCAGACCTGATGTTTGTTTGCAGAGGAGCCGGCAGCACCGCCGCCCCCGGCGCCGGAGAACACGGCCCCGCGCCCCGCGCACACCGCCGCCCCGGCCGCACCGCCCCCGGCGCCCCTGGACGGGCTGCTGGGGCTCGGGTTGGACTCGCTCGGAGGCCCCTCGCCCCACGCGCCGCCCCCGCCGCAGCAGCACCCGGCCCCGCCCGGAGGGCAGCAGCGCAAGCACGCCAAGCCTGACGTGGTCGACATGGTGCAGTCCTACATGCACGTAAGTCTTGCTGTTTGAAATCAGTTCTGCTTGGTTACTGATGTGATTCGTCGTTCCAAACAAAATTTTGCCAGGTCTGTCACGCAGATTCTTCACATTTCAGATGATGGAAAGCAGCCGCAGCTCGCCTCACCCAGGGCCCTTCGGCTCTCCAATGCTCTCGGGTCTGAGAGCGGGAGGCCCACCGATCCCTGGCCTCCCTCCGGGGCTGGGCGGACCCTCCCACTCCCTACAGGGTCTGGGCGGAGGACCAGGGTCCGGGTTGGGGAGTGGTGGTCCTGGTCTGCAGGGTCTCGGTGGACCTCCCTCATCTCTGTCGGGTTTAGGTCCCTCTCCCTCGTCCTCTCTCACGTCCGGCCTCCCCGGGAGCCTGGGTCCGCTCGGAGGACCCTCTGGACTTCTGCCACCCTACCCTTTCCCACAGGTGAGTAGCAATCAGAAATGATTCACCAAGCTTTGCTTGGTCTTGCCTGAGAATGTATTTGTGCACGTTCATTTGTGCAGGTTTCGAATCCGGCGAGCGTGGGCTTGATGCAGCTTCAGTTGGAAATGGCAGCCCGTCAGATGTCGCTGCCTCTCGGCCTGCCTCCGATCAGTCTCCAGGATCCGCCGACACTGTCTGCGATGACGTCATCGCCTCTTTCTGTGCCTCCTAAGTCATTGGCGACAACGTCAGCCACTGCGACTGTGACGTCACCAACCCCAGCACCAATCAGCGCAGCGCCGACTCCCTCCACCGGCTCCTCGCCGGCTGTGACGTCACGGGAGTCGCCGATGACGTCACACAGCGCGTCCCCGCCCTCTGGTGACGCCAACAGACCGGAAGTAGATCTGGAGATCCAGAGAACGCCGGATGGAAAGTTTCGCTGCCCATTTTGTGAAAAGATGTACAACTTCAAGCACACGCTGAAAGACCACATCAACAAACACACAGGTACGCCCAGATCTATTTGTTCACAACGGTGTTCTCAATTTCTGGACAATCAGAAAGAGCCTGGTTCTTCTTTGTGGACTCGTTTTGTTGTGAATTTCAGGCAAGCGTCCGTACGTGTGCAAGCACTGCGGAGACTCGTTCACGCACCTGGCGTCTCTGTGCGCGCACATCAAGCGACGTCACGACGCCGAGATCACCACCGACTACCAGTGCGAGGTGAGGCCCACTGCGCGTGGGGATCCCGGGGGAATCCAGGGATTGTTGAGATCTGCATCTCCGCAGGATTCAGGAACTCTCGGACTCCAGAGATCCTCAAGGGAATGCAAGGCACCTCGGAGGTCCAGGGGCCTTCAGTGTCAGGGACATTGTGTCCAGTGCCCCTTGCTCCATCGAAACCTTCAGGATCAAGGGACCATCAGGGGCCAAGGACTGTCGAAGTTGTTGGGCTCCAGATCCTCTGGGTCAAAGATTTCACAGGTCCGTTGATTGCGAAGGTCCATGAATTTTCGGGACGATGGGATCCAGGGGCTCGATGTCTCCCACCAAAGCTTTTCGTTGAAGACGGCATCGAAAGCCGATGTTTTCATTGGAGTTTGGAAGGCTCGTTCATGATCAGGCACGGAACTGAGCTGAGGACCTCCCTCTCTTCCAGGGTGATATGCCAAGACCTGAACCAAAGCAACGTGGTCGTTGAGAGCTTTCTTTCTTGGGCCCTTGTTCTGCACAAACCGTCATTCAATTTTGAAACCAAGTTGAAACAAACCTGTTTGCCTTGTGCAGGTTTGCCAGGAGAAGTTCATGAACCTGCAGTCTCTGAAGCAGCACTACACGTGGCGCCACAAGGAGCTCAAGTTCCCCATCGCCAAGTACGAGGGTCCGGGGCTGCTCGAGATGAGCACCGAGGTGGTGAGCGCCGTCCAGCCCAGCGTGTTCCCGCAGAACGGTGAGTCCTTCCTGTCAGCCAAACTTCCAGCCACGTGTTCTGTTCCAAGACCAATCCAGCATGAGACATACCTTCCACACCATCACCCACATGTTGTGTTCCGGAAAGGTAAGGCTTCCTCCCACCCCATTCAGTAGTTCTCACCCAACCACCCTGATATGGCAGGAACAACATGCTCCCCAAACCCACCCAGCCCAGTATGATCAGCACGGAAACACCACACACCCAAGCCAACCTTGCTCGTGTCTTGCTTCCCACAGGATAGGATTCACTCTTCTGACGTCTGTTATGCGTGTGATTTTGTGGCCTGGGCCCTTGCGAGGCCCTGCCAAAAATTCTCTGCCGAGACAATCGCATTAGAAGGAAGACCACGTCGAACACCTCAAAAGCCACAGGGTTTCCATTGGGCGTCGTTGTTTTCAGGCGGGGCGGAGTGGATGGGCGGCGTGGGCGGCGCCAGCGCCTTCCCCCCGCACTGAGCCGACGCCCACGAGTCGGTCTGCAGACAGCGAGGGCAGCGACAGTCATCGAGCAGGACTGAGCTGGTGAGGGCGCAGAAGACCTGGTCGTTGAGAGGACCATGTGCATTCTCTTCAACCCATGACGCGTCATGCAGTCCTGTGTTGCCGGACAAATTGACGCAGTCGTTCGCCAGCAGGCTTCATTCAACACAACGAATTTTTTTTCACAAAGCATATTTTCGGATTTCCTGTGTGTTGTAAAACTGAAGTGTTACAAAGGTGTGATTTTTTTCCCATTTCAGTGTCACGTGCCAAATGTTTGACTTGTAAAATAATTCCAGATGTACGTTGTGCACTTTTCCGAATGTCCGACTGATCTACAACGAATAAGCCACAAACCAATGAATGTCTCTACCCACCAATTGACCTGCATAAGTTTTTCATTCGGGCATTTTGTTTGTTCTATTCTTCGTTCACGTTTGTTTGTTCCGTTTTTCACGAATAGTGATCTTCTATCAGCGCAAAATCGACTGAAAAATTCCGAAGAACCGTGAAACCCCAGAGATATTCTCTGCAGCCCAAACCTTTCTTTTCACTGCTTGTCGAAACGAACTTTCACAACGTCGTATGTTCGACAAACAGTTGCGAGTATGCGCTGAGAAGTTTCCAAAGGGATCTTCATCCTATTGTGGGTTTGTCCAGTGTCTGTGATGCCATTGTTCATGTACTCAACTTTTCTTGTTGCAGAATGTTTCAGATTTTATCGATAGTTTTCCAATTTCTTTGTTGTCATGGATTCCAAATTTCCTCGTACGAGAAAGATAAGCACTGCTAAAAGATACGATGTTTGTGGCAAAACGCGTTTTTCTCTCCGGGTAGTTGTTATTTATTTTAAAATTGTTCTTGACCAATAAATACAAAGATCAAGCAATAGCAGTGACAATGTCCGTGTCTCAGTGTGAAATTTGAAAATTGGCGTGAACATTTACATTTATGTATACATTCTTTTGTCGACACTCAACTGCAACAACGGGAGGAATCCACAAGACGAAACAATGACAATGTGGTGAAAAAGAGGAGGGACCCCCCTTGCCCCCACAGTGAGGTCACCTGATGACCGCCCGTCCATTCAGGATTTCAGGGACGGACCAAAACTGTTTGCGGACGACAGGAGCAAAGTCGGGACTGTGATTTGTCTGAGGGTGGGGCCCAACCGCCCCCGCCTCAACTTTTACTTTCATTCGGCTTGCGATTCACACCACAACACTCCTCCCCCACCCCCCGAAACAAACACCAGTCTCGGGTTCACGCTGGTTCTGCATGTTGGCCAAAATTTGTTTACTCGTACTACTGGTCCTCACACAAGTTGCACGAATGTGACTGAACAAAAGGAAAAAGTGTGGTGTCTGGGAACTGATCTTCTCTGTGAGGAAGGTGACCACCCAACTTTGTGTGTGCTTACAAAGGTGTTCGGCACATAACACATTCTCGTATCACAGTTTTTGACGATTCGGGCCAAGTTTCGCCGCTGCCCTGAAGACTGCAGAGTAGTTCACGCCGCTGCCACCGCGTGGCGCCACTAGGACCAGATGCGCAGGGTCAGGTCACTACTTCCGGTGAGCAGGAACTGGCCTGCGCGGTCCCACACTGCGCACTGCACGGCGTCCTCGTGACCCATCAGCTCCGATACCTGGCGGCGAAACACGTCAAACGTCACGTAGCGAGTGTGCGATGTAAGGGTTCATCCACCCTGCAGAAATGGTTCCTGTGATTGAACAGGAAACTTTTTTGCAGTGGGTGAACTCACTTCTGCCACAATGAGGTCACATACGACAGGCTCTGTGACGGCAGCGTGGTAGAAACAAGTGTCAATGTGGAGACCAAATTTGCAACCAGTTCCAATTCAGAAGCTCACGACTCAAGTTTTTTCAAGGATTTTCAAAACTGTTCCCTTGTGTTTGCTCGCCCGTTCCAACTCTCCAACAACTGAGGATGACTGACATACGAGTTTCCAAGGTGCAGGAGGTGGAAACTGTTGCAGAGGGTGACACACTCAGCTGCCCTGGCTTTGCCTACCTGACCACTGGCCAGCTCGTACATGTGCACGGACGCGTCGTTGCTGGCGATGGCCAGAACCGCAGCTGTAACCAACGTACAAACATGAGCAAAACATGGCGATGGGACGTGGCGGCTGTGGAGCGTGCCGACTGCAATGGCAAAAACGTCACACGTGGGTGACAAAACTCGAAACCGGGACTCAAAGCGCAACTGCTGTCGTTTCCATATTCATCGCAACACCATTTGAACACCGGAAGCTAGGAATAGACTGAGACCAGTTTCGCATTGCGCGCACTCGTTCACCCCACGTGACCCTAAGACGCCGCTGACCTGTGGAGTCGAAGGCGACCTTGTTGGCGGGGTGCGGGCCGCAGTCGACGCTGTCCACCTCGGCGACGTTGCGCACGTCCCACAGCTTGACGACGCCGTACGAGTCGCACGACGCCAGCGTGTCGCCCTGCAACGAGACGCGTGACGCTGACGTATTTTCGCTTCATGCGCTGCTGCACCTGTTTCTAATGCTGCGTCACAAATCGACGCGTTGCCGAGTTGTTAGTGCACGGACGCAAAAGAAGGTGTGGAACAAACTCACAGCCAAAAGGCAAAAACCAAGATCATTTTTGGATTGAGGCCTGAAGAAAATCTTGAATTGAGACAGGGAAAACCTTCTGAATCAAAGCTCTCTCCTAAAGTCGGGGACCATTGTCTTTCACGTAGATCTGAAGCACAGACAGACAGACAGACAGACAGACAGACAGACAGACAGACAGACAGACAGACAGACAGACAGTACCTTGAGGTTGAATGTACAGTGGTTGACGGAATGCATGTGTCCGTAGAACGTGTGTGCCGCCAAACCCTGAAACAGACGAACATGTAGATCTACACGTCTGAGTGCAAGTTAGTCAAAGTGCAGCTTTGGCTGTCAGATCTTGGTGAAGCTGGACGATGGACCAACAGTCCTTTTCATTCAAGGCCCAGTTGCTTGTTGTGCTGTTTTTGTCCCACCAGTGATTCAGCCCAGGTCCAATGGACCACCCTGGAATAAGACCCAACCCGAATCCCAAGCTCTTGTCGCGTTTCAGGACCCCACAAATGTAGTTGTCCAATATTCCACTGAATGGACAGTGTGAAGCTGCGTTGACTGCACAATGCAGAACGTGCCGGGCCTCACCGTCCTGGCGTCCCACAGCACGAGCGTCTTGTCGGCGGAGCTCGTCAGCAGCGTGTTGGAGAAGGGCAGAAACTCGATACTGTTGACCGAGTCGGCGTGACCGCGCAGCGTGAAGCGGCACCGCAGGCTGCAACAACCGGCGAAACGCGACGTGAAGCAACCGGCGCGACGGGTCTCAGGCAGTGTTCATGATAAACTGGCTGAAAGCTCGTCGTGAACCTTCAAATTTCTGACGCGCTCTCACTAAGTTTTGAACTGGCTCCCCAGCCTTTTGTCTTTCAGAGGTCTCGTTTTTCTCTGACTGGGAGGAGTGGTTCTCCCTGGTGCACACCTGTTGAGGTCCCACACTTTGCCCGTGTTGTCCATGGACGCGGAGGCGACGAAGTGTCCACACGAGTGCCACGTGCAGCCCCACACTGCAGAGACAGCGAGTCAACACTGATTCAGCATATGTCTCAGGAAAAGGTTCCGTGGCCCCTGGTTCAAGTTGCCTCTGAGAGTCCAAAAGAGAGGCATGCACACGGGGATGGAGTGAACACGCAGACGCAGGCGTGCTGCAGTGTAACCAGAGCTCCTAGCGAAAACAGAGCAGTGCTGACCGAGGCCTGGAACTCTTTCTGGAGAACATAAGGCCCGAAAACATGAGGTCCCCAGGCCTGTGGACCCCAGGTATTCCTTTCAGGGAAATGAAGCAACTGACCCCAGCAAGATTCCTTCTGCACAAGATAGCAAACGAACTTGTTGCGAACAAAACTAAGGCATTGTTTGACTCTCGCGTCTTCATCTCGTTTTGCAATGCGACATCTGGTGGAATGTGCGCACCTGGTTTGTTGTGCTCGGTGAAGGTGTGCACGCACTCAGAGCGCTTGAAGTCCCAGATCTTGACCGTCGCATCTCCGCTGCTCGTCACCAGTTTCCCGCCACTGCAAGCACAAGCGCACCCAACCGCTCAGGCAACGCGCAAGAACAAACTTCATTTCCGTAATGACTGTGGCTCCAATGAGGATGTAGACGTATCTGACGCACCTGGGGTGGAAGTCGCAGTCGGAGACCCAGTCCGCGTGACCCTCGCCCGTCATGATCACCTCGCCGCCCGGCACGCTCCACAGCCGCCACGTCGCGTCGTCCGACGTGGTCGCAACCACCTGCTTCCGGGGATGCAGCGCCACCCTACGGGAGACAAACACGTGGGTCAGCCTGACGTCACGCTCACTCCATTCTCGTGTCTCTGGCCGAATGTTTGAGTGCATATCAATAATTTGATCGGGAAGCCACCGACAAAGGCGAGTGTGTGAGTGCGATGTGACCTGGGAGTTCGTTTTGTAACACAGTCCTTGGGTTCGTGTCGTTGTCCGTAAAAAATGGAGACTTTTCCCGCTTATCAGAAGAAAGTCCTTCGCCTGTGGACAAAACCCGTACACATACAGATGACGCCAGTGTGTGTACGTGTACTTCGTGTGAGTGTTTGCACAAGTGGAACGTACCCACTGACGGCGTGAGTGTGCGCCTGGATGGTGGTGGAGAGTTTGAAACCGCCGGCGCGTGTGACGTGCGCGGGCGGCGCCCGCTTCTGCGCGAGGTACGGGTTCACTCCCTTGTCCGGCGGAAACTCACTGTCCTGCAAAACCACGCGCGCATTCGCACTGCAATCAGGCCATGTTCGTCAACTTTCACGTCACCAAAGGCGGAACACACGGACACAGACGCTAATTTGTCAAATTGAGGTGCAAGGACTATGCCTCCGTGCTTTGCAATATTCGTGGACGTGTTCTGAATGTTCTTCAGTTCGTCACGCTTTTGGCCAGGTCTGATCGTGAAAACTGATATTCTTGAACCAACAGAGATTTCTTTGAAGCAGAAAGATGCACAACGCACGGGCATAAATTTCTTGACAGAACCAGGAGACACCCTCCACCCGACACATGAAAGGGAGGCGACGCACCCTCGTCGCACACTCACGTTCGGGTGCCTGGGCTCTGTCTCCAGGGCGACGTCGCGTCCCTCCCACGCATCACGCTCCCGCGCCAGCGCGCGCTGCGTCGGGCCGCGCCCCGCCGCGTCCACCGCGATGGTGGCGCCGCCGCGCTGCACTGTGCCTGCCGTGAGAAACGTCAGCGTGAGAGACAACACGTTCCTTCGTTGTGGCTTTGGCTTGACGCAACAGAAGACATCAGCGGGATTAAAAGGAGGGCAGACTGGTTCTCTGCGTGGATTCTTTTCCATGCCGTCTCCGTTTTGTCAGAAACTCAAATTGTCTGACCACCTCACTCTGCGGCTCTTTCGCTCTGCGTCTCTCTTGGGGTGCAAGTCCCATGGAGGATTCACTCATCTGAGCAATGGATTTCCCCCACGTAAAGTGCCCCCCAGTCTGACCTGACTTGGGCGGGTTATCCCTGTTGAGCTGCCCGACGGCGCGGTCCCGCTCCAGCCTCGTCAGCATCTTCTCCTTCATCGCAGACTCGTACTTGGTTTGCAGCTCGCGTAGCGTCGGCTCGTACTGCGCGTAGTGCTCCTTCAGCCTGTAAACACAGCGCAGGCTCGCAACGAGACAACTTGCGTGTTCTCACTGCGCGGGTCATGTGTTGTGTTCGTGCACAAGTCAACGCAACGCAGCGCCCTGATCAAGGACGCAACCCCAAAGCAAATGCAAGTCAGAAACCAGCGAATCGCTGCCATTGCTGTACAAATTGAAAACGGATTGGAGAAGGGGAGAGCTGCAAGGCCTTATGTCCAACCTCTTGACATCGGTGATGAGTTTGTTTTTCTCCTGCACGACGCGCTTGTGGTGCATGCGGTGGTAGTCGCGCTCTTTCCGCATCTTCACGTACGTCTCGCGAGCTTTCCTGCAACAAGGGTCGATCAGCAGCTAAAGACCTTCAGTCCTGCACAAAACGCTGAACCCCTATTGAAAGCACTTGGTCGTCCTTTGAGGGTTATAGCTCGCGCACGGTGTCACAAATCGATGAATTTTGGCGTTTTCTCCACCAAATCACACTCAATCTTTACCATTTTTTCACACAACCAAGAGGGAGTGACTACCTATCT
>JAAUXT010088505.1_pt1 | contig 15047 bp, 19 predicted proteins | sample 7278171 | NCBI WGS metagenome assembly JAAUXT01 (sample SAMN14350112, study PRJNA611818) | marine sediment metagenome | isolation source: surface marine sediment (1.8m) | place: French Polynesia: Moorea | collected 2018-08 | reverse complement strand
TTCTCACAAGGATTCAGAGCATTCCACTTGTTTCTTAAATGATCAGGCAGGCATTTATGAACAACGAACGTTTATGTGACCACACGCTTTTTATGCGTAGCATTCTTGTTTCAGGAGAGATTGTGCAGCGAATTCGCCTCATGGTAGCGCGGCCTTCCTACAGCACGCAGACGAGCGTCGCGTCCCTCTAACCGCGTGACGTCATCACGTCGACGCCGCTGTGACGTCATCACACTGGTGCCCCTTCACGTCTCCGCCTCGGCTGCGCAGGCGTCCTTTTCCTCTCGCCTTCACACGTCCAGAGAATGCAACACACCTGCAGTGTGTGCAGAGACAATTGAACTGTGACTGTCCGGGCGTCACCATGCTGACGTCATCCTGCTGACGTCATCCTACAGGGACGCCAACACATGCCTCTTCAAACTTCCGTTTCTGCGCCTTCGTCTTCGCGCTCGGCAGAAGCGCAGAACAAACCAGTGACTCTGAATCAGTTGTGGGCGTCCGCGGACTTGTGTTTCGTCAGTTGTAGTCACACAACCCACGTGGCGTCTGCCAATCGTTCAATGTGCAGAACTTTCCATCTCTCTGGTTCTGGCGCGTCCAAAGGGTCTTGAGGCTTTACCTCCACCCCCATGCAAAAGATAAATTGTCCATTCATTTGGTGCCACAAACTTGTGCAGACGTTTTCAGGATTGCACATGTTTGCTGGAATTTTGAAGTGGCAGTTGTGGCCAATCTGAACCTTTGACCCAACCACCCCCATCCCCGCAATCCTGAATCGGCCAGAGGTGCGGCCTTTCTGTCGTTCAATGTACAACACTTTCTGTTTCTGGGATGAAACTACTTACTGTGATCAAGAGGGGCCCAGCCCCCAGAAGCCTCATCATGACTGAAAATTTTCAACTTGCGAAGACATGCCAGACGACACAACAAAAATGGGAAATTTTCTTCGGTGGTGCGGGAACCCGAGATACTGAGGATCGACCCTGCATCTCTCAATGTACGTGACTGTGTTGTACCGGAAACACGTGACGCCTCACTGTGTTGCACCGGAAACACGTGACGCCTCACTGTGTTGTACCGGAAAAAGAAAAAGAGTCGGGAATACGACACATCAACGAAGAACAGGCCGCGCAGTGGTGCAACGCACGACGCATTTGGTCAGGGGCCAACCCGAGGTTAGACGGTCCCAAGGAAAAAGCTTTGTGCCTGCATGGCAAACTTCGGGGGCTGGCCTGGATTCTGGAGCAATGAATTCAGACGGGCAGAGATCTATGATAGTCAATGAAAAGAGCCTTTGGTGATGAACTGTAAAGTTTGTAGTTACATCGTAGCCTGATTCCTTCAATGCCAAACGAACAAATTTTCGGCCTGTCTCACATTGGCTGCCTTGTGCGTTGTGTGCCTGTGGAAGTCAGTGGGCGCTGCGCCTCTGTATTTGGCCTGCACAGGGACACAGCGTAGGACGCATCCAGTGTGACACGGGCTGCATGTGCATTTTGTACTGACACTGTTCACTTCTGATTGGACCGCCTCAGGTCTTCTGGCGAATCACAATCAGCGTATCGCAGTTGTATCGCCGATTTTTATTGGTCGCTTTTAAATCGCAGTGTAGCAAATCAGAGTCAGTGTGTGTGATGGAGATGCAAGTTGTAAACCTTCTGCACGAGAGTCCAATGACAGTAGACGTAACTTGGGGGGGGGGGGATGTTATTTTTTGAGGTGTCAAACGTCCTTCCTTTTTTTCTGCCCTTTTTTGAAATGTATCTTTTCTTTCCATTTTATTTCTCTTAACGTTTTGTGTCCTTTTTATCTTGCCAGAAGCAAAGATCAAACAAGGTATGCACAACAATTTTGGAAGCAAGATCATCACTTTTGGGAACGGACGTTCACTGTTTGGAAACAAAACAGTGTCAGAAGGAACAGATTAATTTTAGCCACAGAACGAGTGGCACACCCTTTGTGATTTTTCTGCTCATGGACAATTTGCTTGAAATCCGTTAATTTTTACCAATTTTTGGGCCAAACTTGTTGCGCACAGAAAGAGCAGGGGACCCCTCCAAGGGTGACTGTTCCCTTTTCGTGCTGTTCTTTGCGCAAGATTTTTGAGAATTGAACGTTTTCACTCAGAATTTCAGTCAAACTGAGAGTCAACTGTATCGTTCGGTCTCGGTTGATGTCCGCGTGGTGTTCGGGGCAATTGGCCCAGACAAGACACGGGGGAGGTGAGCGTCGTGGCGTCTGCCGAGAGAACGCGCGGCGTGAACACAACTCATCTCTCGGTGAAATCGTTCCTGCGTCTCACATCACGCGAAGTCATTCTTGTTTGTTTTTCTGTCACAACTGACCTTCGAGAATAAATTCATGACTTACAACTGAGTTCATTTTCATAAAAATTTGTATTCTTTCCGTCCTGGATAATCTACAATTTGCAGCAAAAAATGTAAACGCTCTGAGGCAACACGTACGCGCATCCGTACCTACTCACTCACACACATGCTCACACGCTCTCATCTTCGCACACCTTCAACCCTCTCCTCTTTCACTCACCCAAAGGATCACAATGTTCAATATGAGCAGTTTGCACTCCGAACTGGAGTGTCCGAACCCCGGCTTCTCTGCGCATGACTTCCCTCCCCATATGCAGACAATAATTCACACTCCTGCGTCTTGGTCACACACGCACACACATGCACGCACACACAAACACACCAACACGGCAAACTAAGGTGCGAGATTCCAAATTTTACAACAAACAGCAAAGAATACAGGAAGGAGGCGTGCGCCTCTGAGACCGGGTCCACACTGGATGCGTCATGCACATCCACTGCGAACCAGGCCCAAATACCTTCATCACCGTCTTTGTGTCGTCAGTGATATTTCTGGAATACATTTGGCATCTTGAAACACTGAAAACTCTTGAATACATCCAACACGATGTGATTGTTTTGCGTTAGTTCTGCCAGTTTTTGTGGTTGAAATTAGGGATTGACAGAGTGGATCCAGGACCGGGACCAACAGGACCCCGCCGGTCCTGACCTTGCAGGGTCTGACCCTTGGTGGGTGCCGAACTCCGAATTTCAAAAGCGATTGCGAACAAAACGTGTCGCACAAAAATTTGCGGTGATAATTTTTTCAGAAGTTCTGGAGAGGGGTCAGGCCCTCGAGCACACTGGTTCCGCTAGAACGAGGATCCAGTAGAAAGGGAGAAGAGAAAAAATTTTACACGAGCAGAGCGCAAAAAAAAGGTTGGCTTGTTTTTAAACAAGGGGAGGATCAGGGTGAGTCCTGGATCCACCTTCGCCAATCATACCACTGTTAAATCAAAGACAAACGCACCTGCAGGAAGACAAAAACACTGGTGAATCCAGACAATTCACCAATCAGGATTTCTCAGAGAGCCCCATTCGAACTTTGGGGAAAATTCCACGAAAAGGGGAAATTGCGTTTGTGACCCAACCCAACATTATTGCATGAGAGAGGGTGCCAAAAGTCTCTGTTTCTGTTGGGCGCGGGAGGCTAAATCTGTCCACAAACGGGATCGACTCCCTGCATGTTTCAGCCCTGGATTTCGTCTGTTTGTTTTTCATCAAAACACCGGTATTTTTGTTCGAACCTGAGGCCGGGTTGACGCTCGGTGCGCCAGGCGCGTCCCGAGATAGATCTACGCGACGCCTCCAGCGCACACGCCCAACCCACAGGAAACAACAGAAGTACATCAACCTACGGTACAACAGTTTTACACAGCACTGCGGCGTTTTAAGTACAACCTGCACCGCCTTGGATTTTTTCAAAACATGTGTATGTACAACCTTTCACTTTATTGCCTCGTGTGAAAAAGATAATGATTTCACTAGAATTGCACTTTGGGCCCAACGAAACAACCGAGTTGCCGGATTTGGTTTTGGTCCTCAGGGGAAAAATGTTTCGCGATCACAAGTTAAACCTCTGGACAGAGCAAAATACACGTGCATTGAAAGCAGTAAACATTGTTGACATGAAAATGCCTTTGCATCAAAATTGTCCAGCACGCACAAACGTTTTGCAGAAAATATCTTTGCGCAGGGGTCGATCTGAGCATCACAGCGTGTCCGCCTGTACACCATTCAAGCGAAGTGCAAAAAACAACGTATTCACAAAAATAGTTTGTCCCTTTTTATCGTTGGGTCACTTTTCACTCACCCCACAAACCCGTCTGCCCACCCACACGCCAAACCCAATCACCCACCCACCCACCCATCCAACCCAACCCACCCACCAACCAACCACCTGCCTGCCCCCTTCAACCCACACCTGCCTGCCCATGGTGATTACATTGTTTTGTTCCCACCCAACCCAACCGCTCCAGTCAAAGCAGAGATCATGACCCACCTGGGCACGTACAACCACCCAACATCAGTCTGAAGTCCACACACACACACACACACACACACACACACACACACACACACACACACACACACACTTGAAGGAACCCACTTTGGATCCACCCACCCTCTTTACTCCTTGTTCGTGGCGTACATGATGATAACGGCGAGAATCAGAGCGATAAACCCGATCAGCAGGACGCGGTCGAACAGCATGGCGGCGATGTACCACTTGTTCACGGGAGCTCTTCCGGGTTTCCCTCCGGACGCGACGCCTGCAGCTGAAACACACGGCGTGGTCAGAATCTGATGAGTGTGAGGACCTGTGTTTCGACGTTCTCCAATGAGTTATTTGTAAATCGGAGTCCCCCAAGTCCTTTGAAATGTTCAGATGACGGTCTTGACAAGAAAGAGAACATTTGTGATTCGGCGTCATGAAGTATCCGACACCACAACCTCTCTTCCGGAAACATCCGCGCTCACTTCCGGTTCACAAACTCACCACTTCCGTTTCCGTAGGGAGAGTCATCCGACACCTGGCTCCGCGACCCGCCGATCCCGGAGTCGGCGTCGTTCCCGACGCTGACGCCGTCACCGCCGGCGTGCAGCGTCACCTCGTCTCCGGACGCCATCGGTTCGTCGGTCGAGGTCTCGTCGGCGTCTCCGAAATCCTCCCAGCCGAACGGAGACCCGGACGCCTTTTTCTTTTTCTTGGTTGGCTTGGCAACGTTCTCGTTGTCGTCGGCTTGGAGGTCAATGACGCCACCGCCCGCTCCTGAGACCCACCAAAAATGAATCCGTCACGCTTACCATCTCAATGGGCGAGTCAAAGTGCGTGTGTGTTTGCGCGCAGGCCTTGGATTGAGTTGCGCGCGCGCGTGTCTGTGTCTGTGTCTGTTCCTGACCAGGCAGACTTGAGCGAAATGAATCACGCGGAATGGTTCTGGTTTTGACAGGCAAATCCCATTGGGTGCAGTGCGTGTGTGTTTGCACGCATACCTGCGTAGGCAGGATTGAGGTAGCCCACGTTGCCCCCGACGTTGCCCATTTGCATCTGGAGCGGGTCGGCGGGCGGTTCCTGGAGGCGGTCCCGGGGCGTGCACAGCAGGCAGCACAGCCACCCAGGCACCCTCTGAAACACGCGAACAAATGAAGAAAAGGCTGATTGCATGATCAAGGACGCTGTATCTCTTTGACTGAACACAGAAAAAGACACAGTCAGGGTTATCAACAATCTCTCCAGAACTGTCTCTGTCTCTTTGTATCTCTCTGCCCCCTGTGTCCCCCTCTGTCTCTCAGTGTGTCTGTTTGTCTGTCCTCTGTCTCTCTGTCTCCCTCTCCCTGTCTCTCTCTGTCTCTCTCCCTATGAGACGGGGCTCACCTGGTTCCCGCGGCGATGTGCCGGGTTGCGACGCACACAGTAGACGACGCAGAGCCCGACCACCATCGAGCACGCGACGACCACCAGGGTGACGATGTAGTAGTACCCTGCGGGAAAACAGAAGTATCACGTGATCACCTTCAGCTGATCCAGAGCAGGGGACGACGACCTGGTCCTCATCAAGGGCTTACGTATACTCATTAACAAGTTTGTTCATTGTACCTGCAGCACAAATAAGGAGAAACACTTTGGCCCTTCATGTCAAAGATTCGCCGCATCAAAATGTTTGGTATCCCTCGTCTGTTCACTCATTCCGGCCTCTCTCGAAAAACAAATAGATCTTCGTCCCTGAGCTTCCTGGATGCATGTCCTCATGCTCGCTGTTTTGTGAGCTTGTTTTGCATACCTATGATGGGGATTTCTGTGTGTCCGGAATCAGTTTGCAGCAGAACAAACAGCACCAGCATCCCTACAGACACCAGCCCACCTGCAAACAAACAGAGAGGTGCAGGGTGTGCGTGTACACACGTACACCTGAGGCACACAGAGTGAAATCAAGGAGAGATGGACTTTGCATGACTTGCAAAAAGTCATTCGTGTGCACACGCAAACAAGGCTCAGCGCGTGAGCGACTGCGAATGATTGTTTCACGAAAACTCCAGCATCCACCTTTGATAAAAGGTTTCACAGCGTTGGATGTGACTTTTGCGGCTGTGCATGCCTGGGTGTGGCCACAAAAATTCAATTAAGATGTCCAGGGTACGTCCTTGGTTCAGAGAGTGCCTTTGACGCACCGATCACGTATTTGACGACGAAGTTTGGGCGGAGCAGGAGCATGACGATGATGAGGAGGGCGGCGACGGCGGCGGGCGTGATGTAGAGCAGCGGGTACAGGCGGCTCGTCCGCCGCAGGGTCAGGTAGAACACCAGCCGCATCTTGCTGTCTGCGGTGCCTTCGACGTCAGACCTGTGGAGGGAGCGGAATTGTGGTGCGTCAGCGCTGACTGTAAGAGACTGGCTGTGTTGAGAAGCTGACTGTAAGAGACTGGCTGTGTTGAGAAGCTGACTGTAAGATACTGGCTGTGTTGAGAAGCAAACTTATTTTGCGCAGGACAGGTGAGTCGCAAACTTGTGTGCAGCCGCACTACGTACACAAAGACGCACGCCTCACTCTCCTGCAGGCCCGTTTGACAGGGTCCACCCGGAAGACCTCTGTCTGCACCTCTTTCTGCGTTCATCTGTGAACCACACCCCGTACCCCCCCACACACACACCCTCGCATACACGACATAATCGCACAACTTACACGTACGCACATACAAACAATCACACTTCGCTCACTCACACGCACACACACGCTCACACACTCACCCGGAGGCCAGCTTGAGCGGGTCCGACCCCGTTATCTGAGTCCACTCCTCCTCCAGCTTCCAGTCTCCGGCCACGTGGATCAGACCCTGGTTCATCGGGGGGCTCTCCGTGTACAGGCCCAGCTGCAGAGAAAAACGCGAACTTTTACTCCCTGTTCGAGGCCAACCTCCAGCAGATCCAGGAAGTGAAAACCCGACCCAACAGCATTTTGGATCCAAAACTCCTCGCAAAATTGCGGCACTTCTTTGTGCTGTGTTGCAGGTGCAACATGTTGTCAGCATGGAATTTCTTGTCAACATCTGTGAGATCAGCCCTTCGACCCTCTTGCACGGGTTTGTCCCTGATGAGGACCAGGTCTCCCATCCCAGTCTCGCAAAGGGAACAGAATCAAGGTTCTGATCCAGGCTCTGCGTGAGCAAATCCAGAGGCCCACAACCAGGACGGGTTTTCAGGGCTATTTGCAATTTTGTGGCTCCAAACCCGCCAGGGCGCGCCCTCACCTCGTCATTCTTCTCTCCCACCACCAGGTGGCAGCGCTGCTTGTCGAACGGGAACCACCTGGACTTGAGTTCGCAGCGCGCCTTCATGTTGGAGTCGTACGTGTACGTGACCTCACCCTTGCTCGTCAGAGTCGCCTTCCAGAAGTTCTCATTGGGTGGAACCTTCGACTCCTCTCTGGAAAATAACCACGTGTGAGTACCAACACGTAAAAATGGGAGAACATAAACAGGCACGTGAGCACTATGTTTGGCCGCGTTCGATTTATGCGTGCGGCCAGCCGCCGGTGAAGTCGTGCTACTTCGGCTACGGGTTGGAGACGGGGCGTGGTCAGCCAAGCCGGTTCACTCGGTTTGGCCTCACGCGTAAACCGAACGGACGTTGTTGGCGCAAGCTGGGAAGCGATATGAAACTCGTGTTTTCCTTTTCGTCGCACCTGCGTATCCACAAGGCCCACTCCAGCCCTAAACCCCTGCTTGGGGCCCACCCTCTTCAGCCCCTCTCGCCTGCCTGCCCCACCAGTCGACTCACCCGCTTTTGAGGACGATTTCGGGGTACCAGATCTTGGTGATGTCAATTTTGTGTGTCGAGACGCCTCCGTGATTCACCGGTTTCCACTTGAGTCGATCGTCCGTCCAGGACACGTGCACCTCCGCGAACACGCTCAACTCCTTCTTCTTCACGTCCTGTATGTGCGAGAAACAGTTTCTCAAAGACACGTGTCTCTGGCCCCAGATCCCAAGGCAATCAGGACAAACAGACCGCCAAATATTTCGCTGCAGGAACCACGCCTCATGCGTTCTTCCCACTAAATACACGCACGCAAACACAAAAATCGACAAACGCACAATCCGCACACACACGCACGCACACTCACCAAGTCGCCAATCTTGATGATCTGCAGAGAGACGATAACGCTGTCGCGCATCTCCGGCTTCTGGTTCTTGAGGTACCCGGTCAGCACCGTCGTCTCCACCGCCGCGTCCGCCAGCTCTGCAGGACCGGGACAAAACTGACGTGTTGACATCCTCCAGCGGATCCAGAGGGTGGGAGCTCAGATCTGCTCCCTCCCCCACAGAAAGATTGTCCCGCTTGGCAGTCACAAACCCCTTGTCCTGGATCGACCAGAGAGGTCTGCTACCGACTGATGAAAGGTCAAACCCAAGTTCTCGCCCGGGAGAAATGTTTCCTCTGAGGGGTGAGAGGTGATTGTACTTTCAACAAGAACACCCCGCACTGAACGCAGTTGCGTCGGGACCATACAGCGAGCAATTTTTATTTTGGGCACCAATCCACTCACGGTCGCAGTCTTTGCCGACGTAGTTGTTGGCGCATGTGCATTTGTAATCGTTGTCTCCCTCGATGCACTGGGACGCGTGGACGCACGGCGCCGGGGGTTTGTCCGCCGAACACCGCGTCGTGTCTGAAACGTCACGTGAGATAAGAATTGATACAATTCTGCATGCCTCTTGCATTGCGTTGGGCCATCACGTGAGGCCAGGTGAACCTCGCTTTGGGTTCTCACCCAAACGGATGGGTTTGCATTCATGAGGAGCCCACTTTTTGCAAATCATGCAGAGGGGTCCTAACTGTCCAGGACGTGCACTCGCACAAACTTGCACACTCACCAACGCACGTGTTGCAGGCCTCTTGTGCTCACCAAGACGCAAGGTTCTTCACTCAACAAAACACAAGGTTCACCATTCACACTCACAAACACACATGGCTCTTACACTCAACACACAAGACTGCACCCACCAACACAAGACTCCACACGTACAAACACACAAGGCTTGACACTCATTCAGCAATACACTCACCAACGCACAAAGCTCTGCACTCACCAACACACATGACTCCCCAGTCACCAACACACGAAGCTCTGCGCATGAGCACTCACCTGCGCACAACGTCCCCTTGAAGCCCGACGCGCAGTTGCACTTGAAACTATTTCCGCCTGAAAGCTCGCACGTGCCCCCGTTCTGACATGGATTCGACAGGCACCCGCGATACTCTGGAGAACACAGGAAACACAGGACGTTTTCATTGCGGATGTCACTCTCATTCAATGCGGAGTTTTAGCACCCAAAACGTACACGCAAACGCAAACGCAACTTGTATCTTGGCAGCAAAATAGCTTTGAAAATTTATGTTTTTAGCAAGCAGTTCAACACATTTTACTCTTCCAATCAAGCACACATATGTCCCAAAATGTACCTGGTTCCCATCTGCCAACCAAGTTTTATGGTTTGTACTTTCATACAGGAGGTAAGTCGAGTTCAGGAATGACGTGAAAGTTGCAAAAGTTATGTTTTATCCACATGCAACTTTCTCAGAATGCAATTTTTAGCATTGCAGAGATATGTACGTTTGCGTTTGCGTTGGCAAATTCTGCTAAAACTGCCCAATATCGTTTGTGTGTGCGTACGCATAGATCTGTGTGTGGTGTGTGTGGTGTGTGTGTGTTTGTGTGTACGTGTGTATTTGTGAGTGGAGTTGTGAACACCCATGTACCTTGGTAGTACTGCAGTAGGAAGCCCCTCCGGTTGTAGACCCCGGTCGTAACCAAGGTGATGTTGATGGTGTTTCCGCTGGAGCGAACCACCAGGGGGAGCTCCAGGTCCTCCGTCGAACAGTAGCTGGCGTCTCCACCCAGAGCTGCAAATCACGTGATTCGAGCGCGTCAAGGTTTGTGAGCCGCTCGAACTGCACAGACTGTTGAGAGCAGCTGGGATCTGAACAGAACAAGGAGGTAACACCACATCTACTCACCCCCATACACGGTCACCTTGTCGTCGTCGCAGTTGACGCCCTGACTCCCGACGGTCACGTTGAAGTCCGTGAAGTTGAGGACCACCTGGTACCCGGTGGACCCCGTGATGTTCCACGTGCACAGCGCCAGCATCGGGTACCTGTTCAACGAGGTAGCGCGCATCACGAATGGGGAATCGGGTGCCCGTTTTGAGTTTGGTTCCAGAGCCAAACCCTGCGTGATTTCAGGAGCCCATCCCTGCTGCAACAATTCTTGGGAGTCCGACCTTGTTGTCGTGGCTTCAGGACCCTTCGCTTCTGGGACAGGTGTGAAGGGCCGCACTTGCTTCTGCTGCTGCGGGTACCAGTGAAGGGCGTACTCACGCGTGTGGGTACCCGGGCGACGCCAGCTCCTGCGGCGTCGTTTGCGCCGTCATTTTTCCGCCGCACTTGGAATACACTGACTCTGCGGACAAAGAACAGTTGGATGTCTTTTTCCCCCTCGACTCCGACAAATTCATTTGGGTCATCGTTTCCTGTACGCTGTGCGACAAAGTTTGCGGATGCGGCACGACGTCGTGACGTCACTCACCTCCGCAGCTCGTGCCCCTGTAGTAAAACTCTTGTTTCTTCTGTATCCCGGGCCCGTCCTTGTTGCCAGGGTTACACTCGCACGAGTACCCATCTTCCTCCACGCTGCACTCCCCGTTGTTCTGACATGGGGTGCTGTAGCAGTGGTCGTGCACTGAAACGGAACGAGGCACGTGGTGTGTTGCGTCCCGCGTCATGTCAATTCTGTCACCATGGCAATAGCCGTGCGCATGACTGCGCATGTGTGTGTGTGTGTGTGTGTGTGTGTGTGTGTGTGTGTGTGTGTGTGTGCTGCCCCTGCCTTGTCTGTAGGAGATGAGGAAGCCGCGGTACTCGCGGTTGTTGTCCGTTCTGAACGTCAGCTGCAGCGCGTTCATCTGCGACACGACCGTCGCGTTCGTGAAGCCGCAGAAGCGATGCGAGCGCACCGTCGTCGTCTCGTTCAGCACTGCAACCAGAGGGCGCCACAACTGCTCTGACCTTCGTGGGTTCACGTGATAATTGAGACTGAATGGACTGCACAGAGATTGATCCGTGAGATAGAGGCTGAGATGGTGTGACAGTGCAACATGAGCGAAGAGTAAGGGAGACATTGCCGGAGAAAGAAATGGAGCAGAGGAAACTGAGACTATACGAAGCAAGAAGTAAATAAGACTGAGACTGAAGAGAAACTGGTGAAACTGAGACGAAAGAAAACTAGATTGGACTGAAACACACATATTACTCAGGCTGAATTGAAGCGGATTGAAGCAAACGATAAAATATCGAAGAGACAGACACGGGACTGAGACTGAAGAGAAATGGCTGTGAAATGGCTGAGACTGAGACTGACCATCGTAGATTGAGACGTAGTCGAAGCGGCAGTGGTCTTCCTCAGTCTCGAAGTCGTCGAACCTGAGTTCGATGAAGTTCCCTTCACCCGTCGTGATGTTCCACTGACAGAACATGTTGTGCTGATACCTGCAGAGGAACTGGGACTCAGGTTCGGCTGATACGGAAGCAGTGGAATTGGGGTTCAAGACGCACTGGTTTTAAAACCACAAATTTCCCGACAAAACACGTGAACTGTTTGGCACTTGACGCCACGGCGCGAGGACAGCGGCCTTCAATGCTCCCATCGTAGCCTGGGATAAAGTGTACTCAGGTTTGGTCAGCACAGAGAACATGTTGCTGGAATTGGATGAACGAGGAGTCGTGTGCTCGTGCACAAGGTAAACGCCCCAGCTTCATGCAGCAAGACCAGTGATGCAGGGTGTCGACTGCGGAGTGTGGCCCTTACCGCTCCGGATATCCAGGCGACGCGAACTGTTGGAACTGGGATATGGCCATCAGGGTCCCGCCGCACAGATTGTTCACCGTGCCTGTGGGCAAGAGAAGAACAAGGTCAGCATCCGGTTTCCGAATCCAGAACAACGAGGTCAGGGCTCCATCCATCCCGATCCTGAATTCTCTTTCTGTCCGGTGTTGTTCTGTCGAGACTTCAGCTGGATCAAGATGAAACATAAAGGGGCGAGTCGCGCATCTTTTTGCGCAAAATTAGTGCGTCCCGCGCTTCTCCGCCCTCCTGATTCGCCAGCTCTTCCCACCCGGCCCGTCTGCTGAGGGACCCTGGAGCGGTACGCACCGGCGCACGTCTTCCCGTAGAAGCCGTTGGTGCACGTGCACCGGAAGCCGTGCTGCATCGTCTCGCACTTCGCGCCGTTCTGACACGGCGAGGATGCGCAGTAGTCGTTGTCTGAAGCAGGAAAACCACAAAAAATTCAATGAAGTACAAGTCATCTGTTGGCGTCCAGCTCACATCTCATACTCAGAAGACGGATCGCACGCGCGCGGCATCACGTGAGATTCCCACGTGCAAATCACGTGACGCACCTGTGCAGTTCTCCCCAAGGAATCCGGGGGGGCACTGGCATGTGTAGCTGACGATGCCGTCCTTACAGGTGCCGCCGTTCTGACACGGGTCCGGGTCGCACTCGTTCCCGTCTTTTGCTGCAGGTCAAGAACAGAAGCGGAAGTGAGACCGGAAGCAGGTCAGGAACAAACCGGAAGTGGCGGGAGGAATTTATGCACCGAAAGAGAGACGTGTGTAAATCGGATTCATCTGAATGGGAAAGGAATGGCAAAGGGAGTGCACCCTCATGATACACTGCAGGACGAGACGTCCGATGTTTTAGAAGGGACGCAACGCACGCTGGTGCGTCAGGTCCGACTCACCGTGACAGTTCTTGCCGGCCCAGTCGCCCTTGCAAGCGCACGTGTAATCGAAGACGCCGTCGGTGCACGTGCCCTCGTTCTGACACGGGTTCGACAAACAGTCGTTGACGTCCTTCACTGAAAACAACATTCAAGAGAAAAGATCAACAATCTGCACGAAGAATTGTGTGTCAGTTCGAGGTGTGTCCTTCCCTCAACCCCTGGATCGACTGGAGAGCCAGCCGAACCTCACCGAGGATCATGGTGAAGTTGACGGGTTCCGTCCCTGTCACGTTCTTCTTGATGAGGAACGTCGCCTTGTCCGTCGGCAGCGCCAGAGAGAAGCGGGAACCCGAGTCGGACGCGGACGCGCACAGATCCAGCTCCGCGTCGCCGTTCTTGGCTGGAAACAGACGCCGTTACCGTGGAAACAACGATCAAGGGTCAACGTGGCGTTCAGCTGTTTCGTGCAAGTCTTGTCTTCCCAGTTCTAAGTCAGTGGGTGCTGTGTCGCAACGAACGATGCAGAGTCAATTGGCCTGTAAATCTGACAGGGAAACACCGTGCGAGTCCAATGCGTCTTGGGCTCACTGACCCATCAGCATTTGCCTGACGCAACCACGCCCACTGACTCTTCCACCCCGCCAGCATCAAAACGACCCAGTGCACATGTATGGTGCCCTCTCGTGGATGGATCCATCTCACCACGTGACGCACCCCATGATGTCACCAACACTCGTGTCACGTGGCACGACCACTCCCGAACCCATCCACGTCACACGTTGAAGCGACCACATGTACTGGAACCTCCCTCCCCTACAGCTGACGCGGCTTGCCTGACGCACCGTCCGTCAGCAGGAAGTGGTCCGGTTTGCAGAAGTCCGAGTCAGCGCGGAGCCCGGTGACGGTCAGGTTGATGCGGTAGTTGGGCGCCGTCAGGGCCCAGACGCAGAGCGCCTCCGGGGACGCCGCCGCCCGCGCCCCGGACAGCGACGCCTCGAGACGCGGCAACGCCTCCGTCAGCGGGAACAGCCCGTTACACGTCGCCACTGTCGTCAGCAAGAAAATCAGTCACGCAATCAAAAGAGCAATCAATTCATTTGTCATTGATCAACCAGTCACTAGTCACTTCAGTAGGTCGGGGGTCCGGGGATCAGGGCCTTCCCCCAGCGCCGCCAAATTAGTTCACCCCTCATCATATTTTGAGCTTCTGAAGGTCAGTCACCCTCAGAGAGCGACGTCAGCCGCACTGACCTGATGCTGAACCAGCTGGATGGCCAAATACTCAAATGCGTCAACACCCAATTCATTCAATGATACAGTATTATTTTGTCTTCATTCAACCACACAATTTGTCTCACTCATGCATGCATTTGCCAGCACTCACCGTCGCACATTTTGCCGGTGAAGCCCCTGGTGCAGCTGCAGACGAAGTCGAAGTTCCTGTCGGAGCAGGAGCCGCCGTTCTTACACGGGGAGGACGCGCAGTCGTCGGGGTCCTTCACTGCACCAGCAACAAGAGAAGCAGTGCTAAGGCAACTGCGGGTGCGATGTCCCCCTTTGATCTTCAGGATTTAGCCATTTGCATCTGGTTGCAAGGGAGTTTTGCATCTGGTTGCTAGGGAAGTTGCCATTGACATTCTTTTGAAACTTGACTACAAACTGCTTTCAAATACCTTTCATGAGCCATAGATCATGTCTCTATCTTGAAAAGAACCTGAGATTTGGCTATTTGCATCTGGTTGCTAAGGAGTTTTGCATCTGGTTGCTAGGGAGGTTGCCATGGAGATTCCATTGAAACAAGTATGAAATCTCGATTCAAATACCTTTCAAATGAGCCCAAGATCAAGTCTCTAACTCAATAAGAACCTGAGATATTGCGATATCGTAATAGA
>JAAUXT010148803.1_pt1 | contig 15050 bp, 24 predicted proteins | sample 7278171 | NCBI WGS metagenome assembly JAAUXT01 (sample SAMN14350112, study PRJNA611818) | marine sediment metagenome | isolation source: surface marine sediment (1.8m) | place: French Polynesia: Moorea | collected 2018-08 | reverse complement strand
TTTCAAACTCGCGTTCACAGATTTAGCCTTTTGATGCCTATAGGTGATTTTCACCATCACCATACATTATACATAATGTATGCTTCAAGGTTCAAATCACCTAAAAAGACACACAAGAGTTTTGGTTCTGTTGTTGTCAAATTTATGTTTGCAAAGTTCAGAAATAAACATGTAAGAAATTTGTGCCAAAAGGAAAAAGACGTTGTCAGTTAGATCATTTTGGGGTCCCCTACCTCTGGCGTCATGTCGTCACGCGGATCACCGACGGGTGCTACTCGCGGCAACCAGGTCCAAGTGACCAATTCGACACAGCCCAGCTCTTTGAATTTCTGACGGACACCTGTAAGAAACATAAACTTGTTGATTGCTCGAATTCGCTCGCTAGCGACTTTGTGCGTCTGTGTTTGTCTGTCCGTGCGTGTGCCATTTGTTTGCGTGCGTGTGTGTGTGTGTGTGTGTGTGTGTGTGAGAGAGAGAGAGGAGAGGAGAGACAAAATGCGTGTGTGTGAGTGTGTGCATGTGTCTGAGACAGTGCGTGTCAGTATGTATGTCTGTCTGTGTGTCTGTTGGTTTGGTCGACCAGTCGGTCTGTTTGTCTGTCTGTGTGCCGGTTATCTCTCTCCGAATCTCTGATGCAGAAGACTGTGACTTCAGAAGCATCTCATCTCACTCCTGGCGCAGTTGCTGAGCAGCACGTGTGTGGCGCCCTCGGCTGGCGCCGTGTCGTTGTAGACGTCATACTCGTAGCCCGTGCACTTGGCGTCTGACGCCGGGTTCCAGGTGAACGAGAAGCAGGACACCTGTGTCGAACATATCAACACAGCTTCAAGATGAGGAATCAGATCCAGGAGCCACAGACGTGTTCTGAACTCTCACGCGGACCATAGATTTGACCCTCTCCCCTCTCAGAGGCCTTTGCTCTCAGACGAATGAAGTTGAGAGTGAATGCCTGTGGTGGTAGGATCCACGTCTCTCCCCTGAATCTCGTGACAATGCGCAATGAGTCCCATGGTTCCGACCACTATTCGTTTCAGTGGGATCAGACAGACAGACAGACAGACAGACAGACAGACAGACAGACAGATATACTTTATTTAAAAAAAAAACAAGAAACCAAGACAGACACCAGGATTTTGCAAACAATTCCCCACCTGATGCTGACAGTAGTGGAGACAGGAGTCGAACGTGTTCACGTTCTCAATCACGTGGCCCCACTGAGTTCCCGCCGTGTTCGCGATCACATCCAACTCACAATCCACTGAAAGGGAACGTTTTGTGTACACGCAAAGCAATTCTTTCTCTGTGACATCAGACATTCGTGAAAATTTCAATGTTCCGTTGAAGCAGGTCACACAGGTTCCAGGCACTGTCAACACGAAAACAAAGCTCATGGAATTATGATGGTCGGGAAACTCACGTGTGCAGTTGCCTGGCTTCCCGTTGCCATGGTAGTTGGTTTTGCAAACGCAGATGTGGCCGTCAGGGTTGACGTTGTCTACGCAAGCCGCGTTCGCGTCACAGTCGTGGGATCCGGTCCCGCAGGGACCAGCCGCGTCCGCTGATGGTTGCCAGGAGGAAATGGAAAAGAACACTCAGGTTGGTGTTTGCGGCGTGGTTGTGTGTGTGTGTGTGTGTGTGTGTGTGTGTATGTGTGTGTGTGTGTGTGCCAGAGGAATGAGACGGTGTTTGTCTGTCTCTGTTGTGGGTGTGGGCAAAGGAACATGCGGGCGTGGGTGTGGAGGATGTGTGCTTTGTGTGAGGGATGGACGCGTGTATGGGTGGGTGCGTGCGTTTGGGTGGGTGGGTGAGCAGGACAATTCTGTTGGCGCTTGGTTGACCTGCAGTTCCGGTCGTTTCCCGAGTCCAAGCGAAAGCAGCTGAACAACGACACAAAAACTACAATCTGCAGACTTCTCTTTGCTTTCAAGGGAACTTTCTGGACAAGTCCAAATGACACATCTGCAAAAGCTACCCATAATGCCTTTGGAACAACGTACGTGGTGCGAGCTCGGGGAAGCGACTCGTATCGTAGACGGCGTTTCTCCCGGTGCCCCCGCAGAAGGACCACGTGGTGCCCCGGTGCGCGCCTCTGCACAGCGAATCGCAGTCCTCCAGCGGGTACTCCGGGTACGTGTCCTTCCCGTAACTGTTCCCGCAGAAACAGTACAGTCCAGCGGCCTGCGTGCATGAAGAGAAATACAATAAGAATTGGTAAGTCGGGCCATGTAGCCTATGTAGCCTCAGCTTCAAACACAGGACAGGTTGGGTGCAGAAGACATAGATCTCAAGGGGACAAGAGATTGGTGAGTTTTAGCAACTGCTAATTTCCATTTCGTGCGGTGCCCTAGTTGTCGGATCGCCACAACAGACAGCCAAATTTGCCACGAAATTGCTCCAAAAGCCAATGGCTGGTGACGAAATGGTATCTATTTCACTCATCTGGCAATTTGAGCACGTCGGAAAAGGACCGGATGTATTTGCTAAAAGTCGCCATTAAACAGCATTCGGCAGGCAAAACCTCCACAATTGTTTGACGCCTCAAACCTGCGGAACTTGGGAGGAGGTGCTGTTCATGGAAGAATGGCGTCTCTCAAGCGAGTCCAGTGGAGCTGGGGGACGTCCCAAAGTAGAACTTCCAAAAAGAAGATCTGCTTCACCCCCTCCCACAAATAGGAGCCTCCGAGGGTCAGACTCCAGCCGAGACCAAGCTCAGGCGCCCCGATCCTGATCCTAGATTGTTTGCAGGGTCCACAATAATGAACGAGCGTTTACAGGCACACGAGTGTGGGTGACTCCCTCCCTACTCTTCAAAAGGGAGACTCGTTGATCTCCAAGTGTCAGACTCCAAGTCCAGACTGACTGAGGTGCCCCCCCCCGATCCCAGACCAAAGACCTGAGTGCATCTCTCTCTTGTCTCTCTCTCACTCTCTCTCACTCTCACTCACACCCTTCTCTCTCTCTCTCTCTGTCCCCACACTCTCTCTCTCTCTCTCTCTCTCTCTCTCTCACACCCTTCTCTCTATCTCTCTCTGTCTCTCTTTCTCTCTGTACCTGAATCCCAGCATATCTGTAACGTCTTTTGGCGCAGCCCGTCAGGCACGTGACGGCGTTCATCGAGTACGCGTCCTTGATCAGGTAGACCTCGAAGGCGCGGTTGTTCGGATCAGAGATGGTGCCGTCGCCGAAACAACCGACGTACATCTGGTGGACACGTTTGTCAAAGACTGCGGGAGGCAAAGATACAAACAACTGTTGAGCAGAAACACAAAACGATTTCGTGCTCAACCTTTTCCAATCTGCTTTTCAACCTAGCATTGCAAAAGCAGGTGTGTTGTGAAAACCTGGACTTCAAGACGTCATGAGCCGTTGCTCGATCAGCCTCAACTTGCATGTGAAGCTCCCAAGTGAATATAAAAACACCAATTATTTTGAAAAAAAAACCCGCCTGGTGTGTTGTCTCCTCGTTGGGAGGGACGCACGTACCGTCCATCGGCAGGAGGCTGGGCCCGACTTCGTAGAGACTGAGGTCAACGTTGGAGCCGCACTTCTTCGTCGAGTCGTCGTAACAAGTGTAGCTGCAGTAGCTGTCGGCACGTATCGCGTTGACTTGCCCGTGCCCGCCCGCGCAGTAACACGTGTAGAAGTTGAACATGGCTGGTCAGAAATCAAATTCAGTCCTGTACACCCAGTCCTGTACACAGTAAACCTCACGTGTGGAATTTGAAAGAGCAGTATTCGACGAATGCTGGTAGATTCTACGAAGCATCCTGAAGGTAAGAGTTGACGCTCGTGCCCACTGCTCACAAACTACATGAGCAACCAAAAAGACACAGGGTGTCGTTTGCTCGCGGAGTATGTATGTAGCTGTGGTCATGCACGTAGAGTTCTCGAATTGAAACATTTGTTCCTCAGTGAATGGACGTTCGACAGTGAGTGTGTGCATGTTTTGCAATGCATGGTACCGTTCGCTTTGTCACACATTGAATCCAGGGACTGGTCAGTCGATCCCTGGAGCCTCCTCCCGCCCCCCAATGCTCTGATGTTGGTACCATCAGACCCAAAGTTCCAACATGACATTTTCAAGTTGAACCTCTTGGTCGCGTGATACGAGGTCCGGAATTTAAATTTCCTTAAAGTGGCTTGTGGGAGCGACATCGCCCATTTTTGTGGGATGAGTATGGTGTCAACCCAGCTGTCTCAGGTTCAAGAATGTCAACTTTTCAGGCACACAGGCCTGTCTGGTGACCTGCTTTCGAGGAGTAAACACAGACATGTCCACCCACTGCAGTGATGGGAGTGTTGGTGTGGATTTTCTGTGTGTTTTGTGCATCTTTGGAGTGTCACAAAGAGCAGAGAGCCACCCTAAAGTCCTGTGCAAGTTGGGGCTTTGATGCTGGAAGGACTATCCATGGGATACAAGCTGCATATGGAGACCATGCCCTGAGCCACACCCAGATTTGTCACTGGCTGCGCATCTTCCAAGCTGATCCAACAAGGCCTGTGAGTGACAAAAAACATTGTGGTCAACTGGTGTCACAAAGAACTGAGTCAAAAATCAAGCAAGTGGAGGACATTGTACTGGATGACAGGTGCAAAACAACCAGGCAAGAGGCAAGGGAAGCATCCATGTCTCACACAACTGCCTGCAAAGTACTCCGCAAAGACTTGCGCATGACTAAGATTGCAGCAATATTTGTCCCTCACAAGTTTACCGGTGGTCAGAGGAAATCCAGAATGGACATCTGTAACACTCACTTGTGCACCATCAAAGAAGACCCCACCATGCTGAACAGGATAGTGGCATGTGATGAAAGTTGGATTTACACATATGATCCCAGGAGCAAGGCAGCTGACATACAGTGGGTCACAAAGGATGAGCCCAGACCAATTAAATGTTTGTGCCCCTGGTCTCAGAAGAAAGTGATATTGACTTTATTTTTTGACAGCAATGGCATCATCTCAGTGGATTTTTTGGAAGATGGAACTGTTGACTTGGACACTTACATTGACAGTTTGAAGTGGATGAGAGAAGCCTACAGATGCAAGAGGCCACACCTTTGGCAGAACAGACAGTTTCATTTGCTCCAAGACAATGGAAGACCTGGAAACTGCTGCCCACCGCATGCTCAAATCCATTCCAAAAGTGGTGCCTGGTGTTTCAATGACTTGGCAACAAGGTATGAGAAATGTGTGGAAGCCAAAGGTGCATATTTTGAGACCAGAGGAAGAAGACCCATCTGTAGGGAGCCACAAAACTGACTGCAACAATGCAAGAACTGATGCTCTGCAGCGCATCGCTGGACACTTGCCACAAAGCTCAATTCATCTGTGAATTTGGACAAGAGCGTGCCTCTTACAACTTGTTTGTTTTGGCCTAACAAAGCCACTAACCAAAGCATAAATATGTGTTCATCTTACCCTCCAAATCGGAACAGGAAATTGCCCATTAACATTAAGGAAATATAAATTTCGGACCTCGTACCTGCGAATTTGAAGTTGGCGGCGTAACAGGTCGGTCCGCACACGCCGATGTGTCTGTTGGGCGAGGAAAGACTTATGCTTCTGTCCTTCGCCCTGTCGTCGTTGTAAATGCATCCCACGTAGTTGACAGGAACAGAAGCTGAAGGGGAAAAAGCCCAATCATTTCAAAGCATTAAAATCGGGCTGGCCCCAGAGAGGGTCGTCACAAGACCCAAACCCTTCACCCCAAGCACCCAACAAGGAATGTGTTTCCCGCTAGACAAGAGGTTGATCATGTTTTGTTTTTATTTTTGGTGGTTTCTAAATGCGTAGAGCAGGCCTTGCCTGGGTTGAAGTCGCTGCCATTGAGGTTGTAGACAGCGAAATGGGTGTTGGAACCGCAGGGTCTCCCGGTGTGGTCCCCGGTACAGGGCAGGCGGCACGCGTCGGGGTCCGACGAGACGACGGTATAGCTCGTGCCACAGTAACAGTTGTCCTGGTTCCACAACGCAGCCGTGAAGTATCTGTGGAGGCAAAGAAACTCACACAAACCCGCCCAGTACGAACGAACTCCGTGAACAGTGTGATATACCTGTTCGAATTGGTCCAGACTCGTCTGTGGACAGAGTTCATCCCACAAACCACAAGCGCGAAAAAAATAACTTGTTCTTTCCAATCCGGACAGACCAAGATAGTTGAGAGCAGTGTGAACGTCCACAGTGGTTGTTCTTCCAGTCCTGAAGTCGGCGTGCGGGGCTATGGGCTTTTATCCCCTGGATCACCATGATTTGGGTTGAGCTTCCACCCCAGAGCCCAGCCCCCGCCCCAGTGGATCACCAGTGACCTGTATGACGGTTTCCAGCCACACGCAGGTTGGGGGGGACTGATTTGGTGGAGTTGCACACGTACCCGCTGCTGAAGCAGAGTCCGGCGCACATCTCCACCGTCGTGCCGTAATACGTGCTGCTGAGAACAATGAGCTGTCCCGACTGCACCGTGAAGCAGCCTTCAAACGTGAAGGACACGTTCGCTGTGAAACAGAAGGGAAGTGCGTGGCAAACCATCGCTTGAAGTTCGTGGTCCTACCTGTACGGTCTGATGGTGCTACTGGCGCATTCTGAGATACGAGTCAGGGTCCTGAAACGCACTTTGGTGGTTGCAAAACCAAATTCATTCTCGGGAGTGTCAAAACATTTGGATTGCTGTTGACAAATCCACGAGATGATCGAGTGTGGGACAATTTTGCGCAGCTGATGTTCAGGAATCTACTGAATTGATGCACCCGACATGAAGTTCACCCAAACCTTTCTACATAGTCTGTGCTGCATGTGTCTTGTCCTTGTACTCACGGGCTCTGTGCTGCGGGTAGATCTCCCAGACGCGGGTGCGGCTTGCCCCGCCGCAGAACTCGTTGAGATCGGCGGGGCAGGAGTAGGTGCAGCCGGTGCCTACGCCCCAAGTGTTGTGCGTGTGTCCGCAGTAGCAGGAGGTGCCATACGACGTCCCCGCGTACCGGAACGACTCTCCCGCACACCGGTCGACGCACATCTACGAGAAATGAGTTTCCAGTTCAACAAGAGAAGGGTGGATGGAGGATTTTAGTCGAAAAGAACAGCATCCACCGAGGGGGGTGATCCCAACCTCGAAAAATTTACTCTGTGAGGAAGAATGTGGTAAGCCACAGGAACCGGGGACCACGGCCCCTGGATCGGTATCCGTCGATTCTGATGAAACCGCCTTCAATCAGCATTCTTGACCGGACAAACAAAATTCATGGGGCTTGGATCCGGTCAGGTCCGGTTGCTGAAGCTGTATTCGCTGCCCCAGTTCATGTCTGTCCATCGCCAGGGGTCCTACCTTATTCTGCACAGGGACGGAGAAGTCTCCTCCGCTGTAGATTGACATCTGAACCACCGCGACGAAGCAGCCGAGATCTTTGGCGTTGCTTATGCGTTCCTCTGCGAAGGAAAGTGGAGCGATTGGATGCGTATACGCTACTGCAGATATCAACACATTACCAGGGGAACCAGGTACCATGACATCTATTGGCAACGATTTTCACAGGTTCTCTTTCCACGGGCCGTAGTTTTTGAAGTCAACAATGGAGACACTATCTTCGCTGATGCCTTTGTACCCTCACTATTTGAGGCACTATCCTTGCTGATCGCGTTTTGTTTGTGTGGCAGCAGGCCGGGAACAAAGGGAAAATTACTTTTACACGTGGTCCTTTGTTGTCCTCACGAGTGTTTGCATCTGTCTCTTTGACCAAAGCTACAAGGGACCGGGACAGCAACAGTGCCCCTGAGAAACGTGAACCAAGTTTTTGCCAAAGTTCGAAGTTCCACGTTGAGTTGCCAAGAATGCCGGAGACTGTGCACAATGTCTGCGAAGTTCACTCACTGACTGTGCAGTCGGAAAGCGTGACGAGTTTGGTGCCCACGGAAGAGACGGTCCTCGTGTACGAGTCCACCTCGTGCGCGACGCAGTCGGTCTCGGAGTGCGTCCAGGCGTACGCCAGGCAACTCAGCTGAAACACGTCAAGAATGGGACTCCGGGAACAACCAACCTCAAGGTCATTGCAATATCCCAAAGAGCGGAAGAAAGAAACACCTCCTCCCAAAAATTTTCTTCCAGAAGTCCTTTGAGTCACCGCAATCGATACAAAACTCAAAACTCACACGTACCCACCGAAAAGTGCAGCTCTAGTCAGAAGTCATTTTGCTGTACACATATGAAGCTGCCTCTGGATAAAAGGGCAATTGAAAGCTTTGTACCATTCCGTGGCAGTAGGAAAGACACTCGTCCTCGGTCCAAGCGCTCGGCACCTGAGTCCCGCCTTCAGCCGCTGTGTCCGCTGCCTCCGTCAGTTCGCAGTCCCCTGTGCAGGGCAGCGGGAGAACAAGGGTCAAGTACGTATGCATGGTTTCTGAGTGGCCAAAACTCCTTGGGCAAAAAAGATTTATCTGCTCCAACGATCCCAAGGTGCGTTTTCTTCTTGTTTCAAAGTTGCACCAAGATCGGACTTGGTCAGGGCTTCAACCTTGTGACCGATCCTGACGTCCGCCGGACAGCATGGGAACTGAGAGGGGTTTTGCACAGAAGTTGTGGTCTTGTTCTTGGTCAGCTGGTCAGTGTCAACTCTTGCATTGAGTTCGAATCCCGCCAGGTACATAACTCACGTGTGCAGTTGCCCATGGTTCCGTCTCCGAAGTAGTTCGTCTTGCAGTGACAGACTTCCCCCAGCCTTTCGTAGAAGGAGCAGTGGGCGTTGGTGTCGCAGTTGTGGGACGCCGAACACTCAGGAGCTGGTGGACGGGCAAATACACAGCACATTGATCAACGCGTGAGTTTGGGCTGGGGCTGGTTTTGAGTTTTGCAAACGTACAAGAAGAAGTGTTCGCAAAAGAAAGACAAGTTACTGAACTCCAAAATTCCAACGGAAGTGAACAAAGCACCAGTTGAGAAACTTGCGAAAACGAAGGCAGAGTCTGGTTGTTCCAGAAAATAATTCAGAGATCGACGGGGTCCTCCAGGCAAATCTTTGTTCTCCCTCAGTTCCTTCACCCCAATCCCACGCAACTCCACCCTACCCAACCCCACCCGACCCCACACCACCCCTGTGCCACCCACACCACCCAACCCAACCCAGCCCGCACCACGCCACACGACACACCACCCAACTCAACCCAATCCAACCCAACCCAACCCAGTCGCCCTCAGCAGCAGATCAAAATCCAGTGAGACGCACCGCACGGCAGTTGGACCCGCGCCGTGTCGAAGACGGCGTTCGCTGTGATGACTGAATCGCCGCACGGTCCGATTCCGTCGGCTTCACACGGCTTCATACACTTCCGTCTCTCCAGCTGTGCGAACCCGAACCGACCGTGGTCATCGTCGCAGTAGCATCGGTCCTGGAGCTGTAACCCGACCAAAACAAGCTTGGGTTCTGCATGGTGGTTGTACCGTAGCTTGTCAAAGGCGCGTCAGGGGTCGTGAGCTTTCCCATGAATATTCTTGCCCACCTGGAGCCCTCAACAACAATTTTTCACCCGTCCGCCCACTCGAACAAAACCATCTTGGGAATCTGTCTGCGTCGGTTTGAACGGACAAGCGTACTTGTGTGGTGACTCTTACGAGAATTAAACTGGTCGTTCTCTGGGTTTGTCGCAGGGGCAAGACAATTGTTGCAGTCCCTGAAGGATCGGCGCGAAAATGACGGTCTCCGTGCTCACACGGTGGCGAATGCTGCAGTGTCGCTTGACTGGGCGAGCACAGATCTGCTGTCAATGGAGCTTCGGACTCACCCGAGCGAAAGCGTATCTGAATCCTTTGCGTCTACAGACGGGCACGCAGCGCTCCAGGCTCATGCCGTAGCCGTTTCCCGCTATGACGGTCGCCTGCCACTTGACAACATTGTAGAGCACGTCTTCGAAGCAGCCGACGAACATCTGGTTGTAAATCTCCCGTTCGCCTGAATGGAATGTAATCACGAATCAAGATGCATTTGTTGGAAATCCACATCGCTGCATGCCTCGTGACGCGTTCTTTAAGTTCAATCGAATGCATGCCAGATGAGTCCCACAAGCGCATCATAGCAGTGCACAACTCCTTGAGAACGCCATGACCTTCTGCGAATCAAGGTCAGGTCAAGGAGCTGCTGCTTCCGAATCTTTGAAAATTCGTTCGTGCTCCACCAAACTTTGTACATTTTCGTCTCACCCCGTTCGGATCACCCGACCAATCCCTCATCAGTATGGGTGCCCTCAAGAGAAAACGCGCGTCTCACACACATACTTGGAACGCTGCACTGGTCCGAGTTGTAGGTGGCGCCTGCCTCGCGCAGCTCGTAGACGCTGTAGTAACCTCCGGTGCCGCCGCACATGACGCCCGGGTCGTCCACGCACGCCGTGCTGCAGAGAGACTCGCTCTGCTTGGCGCTGGCTCGCCCGTAGTTACCTCCACATCTGCACACGACGGTCCCGGTGGTAAGTGCTGCAACGAGAACCTGAGTCAGTATAAGCCTTGACCAGAAATGAAAACATTCGCTTTCTTGAACTCAAGCACCTTGCGATGATAATTTTACAAAGGTACTGTTCACTTGCTGAAAGACAGCTGGCAGTCTCTTGTTGTGAACAAATCTGTCTGTCTGTCTGTCTGTCTGTCTGTCTGTCTGTCTGTCTGTCTGTCTGTCTGTCTGCCCAACCCGTTCAATAAAAACAAAACAAAACCGCCAAGCAGATGGCAGTGCTTCAGGACAAGGAGGGTTCCAAAACTTACCGAAGTATTTGTATCCCGATCTGAAGCACGAGGTGGAACACGCGGCCCTGGTTCTGTTCTGCACCGGTAGGTTCAGCTGCAACTCGTTGAAGTGCCAATCGTCTTTAAAACACCCCAGGTATGTGTACGTGTGGCCTGTCAACGGAAACCAGAAACTTTATGCACTGAATGAAAGTTTTATCGCTTTTGTTATTTTTTCCGTGAAACTGGCTGAATCCTGCTTCACGCCTCATGACTCAGTGAGTGCTCATGCTCAGCGACAGCCACAACAGGCTTCAGAATGGCAATGTTCCATTTGTGCGTGCAGCCAGCCGCCGGCGAAGTGGCGCCATTTCGTCCCTGGCTTGGAGCTGGGGCGAATGCACGGCGAAGTCAGCCATTTGGGCTCACTCGGCTGGCCGACACACACAAATAGAACGCGCCCACTCACTCGAGGACGAGGTTGTGGATGTGTAGAAAGATTGGCGCAAGGTGGCGCCACACTGCTGTTCGGTCGCGTGGTGACACGGATGACACTCCGACTCCGCGGCGGCGCTGCCGGCGTCATACCCGTCCGCGCAGTCGCAAACGCTCTGTTGCGTCACCGCCGCGTGAGTTTTGCTAAAATTGTGGAGAGTTGACACAAGACGCTTGAAATCCTATCGCGCCAATGTCACGTTCAAATTGCAACGTGGGCGGTGCGACGTTGGTGTGACCTTTGGGAGTTTGGTCCAGTTTGGTCCCACCAACTATAACGCTGAGGCCGTTGCATGCGCGTGTGCGAGGTCTGTCAACGAATCAACCGGTTGTGTCTCTCAACAAAACCGTTGGTGAATCTGGCCTCACTACTCGTACTGCAGTAGGTGTGGTGAATCAAGTCCCATACATTATAATCTGATGTGGTGGGTCTAGCCCCACCAGTTGATGCGGTGAGTCTGGCTCCACCAGTTGGTGTGATGAACTTGTCATGCAGGCAATCAAGTTTGAGAAGACCGAGAAAGTGGAGATTCGTGGACAAACTACAGTACATTTTCCATCAGCTTGAGCCGCAAAAAAAACATGTCCCTGTTTGCCTTCGACACCCACCCAGAAGGAGAATGTTCAGGATCAGGTTCACTCTTTCTATTTTCATGTCAGGTTGTTTGCACCCACCCGATGACCCCACAGATGGCGGCACAGATGTGGCCGGAGACGCGGGGCGAAGAGGCGACCAGGTTGGTCAGTGTCGTCGTCGTATCCGCGTGACAACCGAGGTACGTCGCGCTCACTGGAACCGCGAAGAGCAAACAAATACAGTGAAGCTCTCACTTTGCGTGAGGACGGTAAAAGAGCAAAGCTATCATTGCATTCTATTTCAATAGAGCCGACCAGGATCAAAGACGAGAATTCTGTCGAAAGTGACGAAGAACAGAACAACTCGTCGACCGCAGAGTATAAAATTTGCAAGGGTGAAGGTTGATCGAAAGTTGATATTTGGTGCGTTGGAAATGTCCCTTTTTGGCAGTTCTGTCTGAGACTGGGAGAATTCGGCCCAACAACACGCTGACTCTCACCTGGGTCGTGGGACCAGGGCTCCGGACGCACAGCGTACATGTCCTTGAAACCTGTGGCGCCGCACGTATCTCGCCCCGTCGAGCCTTTGCAGACCACGTTGCACGTGGACCGAGGTGCCGACGTGTGGTAACCGCGGGCGTGTCCACATCGACAACTGTCGGGGGTCAGAGTCGCGTAGCGCATCTGACCAGCGGCGCAGTGCTCCACGCAATGCTGCAAGACGTTCGCAGCAGATACATGTGGTGCGAAGGGGTACGTCCAGAAACTGAACGACGGGTTGGGCCTGACACTCATGGCGGCCCGACTTCGACTTCCAAAACTTTTCAGCAAAATTTTGGTCTGGTGACACAAAATTTGGGTGCCATAAATGTGTGGGTTTTCTGGGGATCTTGATTTCCATCACTGCCCCTGGTTCTCAACCAAGTCACCAAATTTCGTTGCATTTCACTCGAACAGCATTTGTGTTGTACTTTTCAATCTGAAACGTAGCGATACTTTGGTCCGCATGTTTGGGATCGACTGGGCAGTTGGACTCACTTTTGGATTGATCCATCCGTAGTTGTACTCGGTGATGGCCTGGTACATGAAATAGTTGGCACTTTGGAAGCACCCGAGATACACAGCTCGCTTGCCTGTCAACGGAGAGCACAAGGGGAATTATTAAGATGACAGATGACAAAACGTGGAGATCTGGGCAGAACCAGCATTGGGTGTTCAACAAAAGCCACGCACACACACACACATACACACACACACACACACACACACACACACACACACACACGCCCACATCTCAGATTTCGACCACACTCGACATTTTGGCTTTTTCAGACCTTTCCGTTGAGAACAACGGTTGAAAAGTTTGAATCAACAACAGACATTTGCTTCTTTGCGTGGAAAAGCTCTTGCGTTTGCTTGTTCAGGCTGCGAGAAAAAGAAGCCAAGGCTCAGGCCATTTCACTTTTTCAGGCAATGCCTGACAACACGGCATGGGCCTCCTTCCTGGGTGTACAACCTCGACTTCCAGAATCCAACCCATCCTTTGTGGGAATACTTGAAGCAAAGTCAATGTTGCAAATGAAGCAGAACGCAAATCTTCGAGCCCCAGATTTGCAGGCCCTTTGGGCCCCTCGGGCCTTGTGGAAAGGAAGAATATCTGCAAATTTGTACTTTTGACGCAGTCCTCCAGCCGCACGTAGATGACGCCAGTAGCGGCAGCGGTGTCGGTGTAGGTCGTGGAGTCGAGCACTGTGCACTTGTATCCAACCGCCTCCGCCGCCCAGTTGAAGGCCAAGCACGTCACCTGCACAAAGATGTGAGATTAAGTTCACTTGGTTCAAACGGATTTCGCCCACCCATCCAGGACCTGACGCACGACACTCGTCCCGACAGCCTGGTCTTTGTGTTTGCAGTATCTTCCATTGAGATCTGCCGGGTCATGCATTTTGGATGCAGCAACAGCCAAGTGATGCATTCAGAGAGGCAATCACCTGTCAAGGCTCATGTATCATTCAAACTGTGCAGAAATGTCAATGAGCCAGATTCCAACGAACAGACGATGGTTGATAAGCCACAGAAAATGGACTCAAATCCGAGAGAATCTTTGATCAGATACAGAAAATCCCAGAGATAAAAGTGCAGATCTGTGCACTAGGGAAAGTTTGATGTTGAAGTTTGTTCTGCTGCGTTGGCTTCACTGCATGGTCCAACAGAGCCGCGCTTACCCACGTGTCCGTCAATGGAGGGGGTGGGGTGGGGCGGGAGTTACTGACATTACAAAATCCATTGGTCTCCAGATCAAAACCCAAAGCAAAGAGCGCCTTGCTCTTGCCATTCTTTGTGATTGGACTTCTGCCGCCTCAATCGTAGACAAGCTGTCGTCCCATGTTGCCAAACAAGGCCGCGACTGCTCCAAAATGTTGAAAAATCCACAGAGGAGACGATATCCTGGAGCAACTGCGTGCGAACTGACCAGGTTGATGCAGTAGTGGAGGCACTGCTCCTCTATCAGGATCTCCAACGTCACGAGTTCCCCTCCGGACGCAGCTGTGTCCGTCAGTCGCACCAGAGTACAGTCCTCTGCAATGATTTTTGGTTCATGTAGATATATATACGTGGGAATCATGCGGGACAGCTTAGTTTACCGACAAAGGAATAGAAAGGGCGCCCAATTGTTCAGAAGCAAAATTTATCTTCAAACATTCGTGATTTTCAAGCAAAGGGACCAATCCCAATTTCAAAAGTCTCCTCTCCTTGGCAAATTGAAAAAGAAAATTGAGTCTCATTCATGATGCACAACTGTGGGTGATCTTTGTGATCGAGGACGGAGGGAATGCGCGCCAGCTGGTGTCCTCGTTTGGAAAAACCTGTCCATGCACATGCAGTGTGAGAACCCTGTCTTCTCACACAGAATCTCCTGCGAAGTGACTGACTGACTCACGATTGCAAAACACCCCGTTGCCGTAGTAGTTGGTTTTGCAGGCACAGACGAAGCCAGACGCTGCGTTCGGGAGGCAGCGAGCGTTGGAGCTGCAGTTGTGCGTCCCAAGGGCACACGGGTTCTTCGTGGTCTCTGCAGGGACAAGAGAGGACAGGCGTTTTCTTCCAACAAAAAGGTCCTCGCCTCAGTCATCATTGTGCAAAGTCCCTTTTGGGCGAAGCACCATGTGGTAGTGCAGTATATTGGCAAGGTGGATGAAATGTCCCCAGGCCGCGCCTGCCCCGCCGGCGGCGGCCGGCCGCGCCCGGCCCGGCCCGCGGCCGGGGGGGGCGCGGGCGGG
>JAAUXT010004113.1_pt1 | contig 15051 bp, 17 predicted proteins | sample 7278171 | NCBI WGS metagenome assembly JAAUXT01 (sample SAMN14350112, study PRJNA611818) | marine sediment metagenome | isolation source: surface marine sediment (1.8m) | place: French Polynesia: Moorea | collected 2018-08 | reverse complement strand
GTAGGGTGGGAGGTTACATTCCAAAGTGTGGACAGACGCACACATGAATGCTAAGGGTTTTTAAGCCAACAGCGGGACCTAGATGGCCGGCTACGCGCGACCATCAATGAAAAGCTGGGTTGGTGTTGCAACTGTGTTGGTTGTGATCTGATGTCCAAAAGCTTGACCGGTATCTGACGGTATCCAAATGCTTGACCGGTGTCATTTGAACATCGCAACACAGTTGCAACACCAACACAGCTTCATGGGTTATGGGGTCTCACGCCCGAGCCTCCCCCCCCCCCGCCAATTAGGTCACAGCATGCAGTTGGGACAAAAGGATGGCGCGACCATCAGATTCCTGCAACCGGCACTTGCGTTTGGTGTTGGTTTCCTTTCTACTTTTGTATTGACATTGTAGTTTTCTTGAGTCTTCTTGTCCCATTCGCCCAGTTTCACAGAGTTAGATTTCACTGGAAGTTTTCGCGGTGACGGGATGTGAAGAAATTGTTGTCAGCTTTGATCACAGAGAAAAACAGAGGTCATGCAGATTTTGCAGTGAAAAAAATAACAAACACAACAAATTCTCTGAAATCGCTTTTGAACAGAAAGCTTGGATGTTTTACAACAAATTTATTTTGTATCGTTCCAAAGTTAGAATCTACACATCACAACTTTTGTCATGGTGCAATTCGATGTCATGAAAACTTTCAATTCTGTCTCCATAACTGAGCTTCTCAATGTCTCGAAAGGTGAGCCTTTGCTTTCCAAACGGAATACCCAATTGGTCCTGCAACTTCAGGCGGAAACTTTGCACACTTTCCATCGGAGTCACCCTGTGTACGTGATGCAACTTGTGTGAATCCGGGATGTTTGCACACGGGCTGTCAATCCTGTAGGTAATATACACCAAGTAGTCGTGGGGCTCCACACCATACTTGTTCAAAGTAAATTTATCACAGTCAAGTTCATTGTAGGTTTGCCTGCAGTTCTTCGGGTTGTGAAAGATCACCACATCGTTCAGCTTCAAGTCGGCCTCCTCGACATCAGCGATTATTTTTAGCATTCTTCGCTTCACGTCCCCAACGTGCTCTGTCCCTTTGACCTCAAGGAAGTCAACCACTTTGAACGCGCCTGACGATTCGATGGCGACTTTAAAGGAAGCGTCCAAGCACTTGACGTCGATCCGTGAATGGTTCGTTATCCCGTAGAAGTGCAGTGGATGTTCCTCCACCAATTTCTCCCCGCGGTGAAAAATGTCGTAGACTGTCGGAGCAGATCCGAGGCATAACTTTGGATCTTTCAACAACTGTCTCAAGTCACCTGGTGTGTCTGAATCACTTATTTTTAGCCAGACGTTTCCCTTCTTGAATACGTGAACGTCAACTTCAATCGTCTCTGGAGAAATAAACAGAATCTGAACAACGCTGCCATCCTGGACACTGTAGGTGTCCAAACGTTTATCATCCTCAAGAACTTCTTTCTGATGTACGAGTCTGAATTTGTGCTTCAGATCAGCTGTTTCATAGAGCTGGGTTCTCAGATGCTGAACTTTGTCCGTTTCTTTCACTCTCACGTAGTAGTTGAGGTTGGTCACTGTCCGAAGAATGACTGTAATTTCTTCAGCTCCAGGTTTCAAACATGAACGCAAGTCTAAATCCAATGTTTGCAGCGAACAAGAACTTGCAGTGTTCATTTTGCTCGCGAGACTAGCAAAGCTGTCCGAAGAAACCTAAATTTATACGTGAGAAAACTTTTTCGTACGCACAACAGCTTCACTGTTACGAGTACGAACGACAGCTTCAGAACCTATACATACACAGCTCCACAGATAAAAATATATGGGTGTCCCAAGTTAGCTGAAACAGCAGCGTGTACCATCTTCCGACTTTCTTGTTTGCTTGCAACTTGCTTGTGTGTTGACGCAGATATGTACCTGCTTCACTGTAGTGATATCACAAACACACTGGTTGGTATATATCTCAGGAGAGACTGTCCCCGAGGGCGGGAACCTCCGTATTTATTGACCTCATTCCATCTGGTAAGGGGTGGTTTTAACTTTACAGCTGGTATGTCACACCACACTCCTCCCCCACCAGGGGGCACTGGCCTCTACAGGTAATTTTAAATATTCTGAATATTTTTACAATAATTAATTGTATACATTAGACAGGAAATAGATATATAATATCATAATATCACTATTTTGCTGGTAATTACCCAACATTCCTCCCCCCATGGGGTGATCACGTGACCCCTCAAGGTTTTCCTCTTCTGAAAAATGGCTGCCAACCCACGCAACATAACTGTGCAAGAGATCGATTTGCTTGGATTTCTAAGACAAAACATAGTTCGTAAACTCGAGTTGGAGGTGGTGAGTCAGGGGCTGCCAAGGACTCACCCAAGGGTCATCCAGGCTGTGGTGAGACACTTTAACCTGGGGCCAGCCCCCAACCAGACCTTCGATAGGCTTGTGTGGCGGATCGCGCACGGCCAATAGGTGAGTTCTGTGGTTTTTCAAGTCACTCCACACACTGTCATGCACCTGAATGTTCCGATTTGTGCACCTACATTCAGGAGTGTGGCGTCGCGTCGTTGTGCGGTCGTTCACGGTTCAGTACTCAGGCTGCCGGTTTGAGTGTTTATGGTTTCACCAATAAACACATGAACTGAAACCAACTGTACCGGGATCTGCCACCTTCACTCCTCACACCCGGTCGCAGAGAAAATGAGCGAATTCAGATCTTGGCAAACTTTCTGGATCTATGCATACGAAGCGTACAAAAGGCAGAATATAGCGTTTTACAAACGAAACCAGGCACACACCGCTCACAATTGTACTCGTACCTCAGCTGAACGATCATTTCTTTTCTTGAGAGAGAACCATGCTATCCGAACTCCTATTCCCGCCTTCATTCATTCGGAGCGGACCGCAGTTTGCACCTCGCACACCATCAACATTGCAGGGAAATATAGACCTTTTTGTGATTTTTGCTTTCCCAAAAGGACAAAATCGATTTTAAACTACAGCATTCAAAAACTTTTCTCTGTAGTTCTAGGTCCACATTGCTTGTTTTTTGGTTTTAAATAAACAGTATTTTCATGCAGATAACTGGTCCGACAAGCGTTTGTGGCTCTACGCCTGCCCTTATGGCGCTTCTGTCGTCCTCCCTCGACAACAAGGGTTTCGTGCAGTAACTTTGTTCGTGTGTCTTCTTTGACTGACCGTTGTATGTTTTGTGAACAATAGTCGACTGATTTGAGGAAAATCCCCACAGAATGCAGCAAATCGATAATTCAAGAACTTTTATTTTGTGGCTGTTTCCTGCATTCCCCCGGAAATAATCAACTTCAAGATGGACGAGCTGTTGGCAAACTTTGTGGATTCAACACAATTTTGAGGATTTCCCACGTACATGAAGAGTGCATGTCATAATTTGGCTCCGCTGAGTGGAGAAAATGAAAATGGATCGAGTGGCTGACAGCAGTCCACATTCGAGTGACCATCAATTGGGAACGTGGATCCACCAAGTGAATCAGTGGGACTACGATGAGAGTTCTCTGAGCGGCCTCAATCTCGGTGAGATCTTGTGAATCTTTTCTCGTATTATTTCAATGAAGTTTCAACCCCTGGACAGTCGATGTGCACCAGCAAATTACATATCGAACATGTGCAGTTTCACTGTGCCGGGAGAGGGTGGCATGCAGGGGGGGGGGGAGGGCGGAGGAGCTGAGACGAGTGAACTCTCCTTTGCCCGTGTCATTTCGCGGAGCTGCGGATGCCTTGGTCGTGTTCAGTATGTATTCGTGAGACTACAGATCTACATCTACTGGAAATTACTAGAAATTTTTTCCGTGAATGAAAGCAAAGAACGAGCCTGTCTGCACCTGAACTTGACCAGCATCACTGAGACGTTCAAATGACCACGAAAACTTTCGCGTCGGTTCGACAATAAAAACAGGAGGCAACACTTCAAGAACTGGAAGCAAGACGACGGGAAATAATACTCCATGGGAAGGCAACACGACATTCTTACTTCTTTTTCTTTCTCAGAATCGAGTCGAGAGCTGGATAGTTTGGTAGAAGACAAAGACGTGGCATCGAAGGCGGTGGCGTTTGTCGTTCACAGCACCAGGAAGGGAATCGTTCCTCTCTGCGCCGATGTTGCCAGTCTTCTTCGATCAAAGAAACAGTCAGTGTAAAATATTTGTTCATTGTGATGTCAAAGAAAATTGTCTGGACTCGGGGCGAAACTTGGATGCCCTTGTGCACATTCTATCAGTCTGGTCCCAATTCATTTTCTACCCGATGAGTAATAACATGCCAGAATCAAGCGCAGAATATTTTGGCTTGAAAAAAAAAAAAAAAAAAAAAATCAATCACCTTTGCAGACTGCAGGACAAGGTGACTCGGCTGAAGCGGGAGAATGATCGGTTGAGGTCAGGACTCGCGACGTCGGTGGCCAACAGCACGACGACGACCAGTCCGCCCCCCTCCATCCCGTCCAACAGCGACAGGACCTCCGAGTCCACCCCACAGGCGCAGGTCAGTGGAGTGGGCAAGACGACAGTTTCGATGTGTTCTGAAGGTGTCGTACCGGAAGTCATGCACGGTCACATCCCGACCAGCATTTATGAAGACCGTCCGATGCAGTGCCGACTGTGCAAATTCTTACTCGTCTCCCGGTTTCGGGGAAGGAGTGTTGTGGGGGGGGGGGAGGGGTGTCTTGGAAGTCGCCTCTCTCCCGTGAGTGCAAAGTTGAGACTCGAGGGTGGGGGGACTTCATTGTCAGAAAATGTACTGTCAAACTCTCCTCCCTCTGAGGAAAGGGTGGGATCAAGGGAAAAAGTTTTTGGAAGTTACGTAACGTGCCCAACACACGGATGTGCTTGGGAGTGGTGTGTCCAGTTCCATCTTATTGTCAGGCTGTGTCCGGCAATGTTGAGATTTTTTGGCGTGCCGCAGGATGTCTGTCGGTGTCTTGCAGAAACATAAAATGGAAGGCAACCACTTTCATTTGGAAACCCTGTGTGTGTTCGTGATCCGTTCTGGTTTGTTTAGTGTTGGGTGAAGAAAAGGGCAGAGGGACCCGCGTACGAAAATGACTGAACTCGAGTGCTTCGTTGGTGGTCAAGATCACTGACCATTGGTTTGTTCGTATTTTCTGATCATTGGTTGGTAGTCACTCAAGTTGAGGAAGGGCAGAAGATACAAAAGTGCAGCTGTTTGTGCACATACGCCCTTTCCAGCGAATGTAATGCACTGGCAACAAGTTGTGGAAGTGGTGATCATACTGATCACGACTCGAGGCAGAAGGACATGGGATGACCACGCTTCGTTAGCGATCAGGGGTGGCCACTGTCCAGTAAATACCGTAAAATCCCGCGTATAAGACCCCCTTTTGATGCTCAAAAATTAATGCCAAAAATGGGGGGTGGTCTTATATGTGAGGATTTAACTTTTGATATCAATGATCAATAACAAGATCACAAGTAAAGAGTCAAGAATAAAAATTAAGAAGTGAAGTATCAAAAGAAAGTGGGATGAGTCAAAGAAGTATTGAAGTTGAGTTAAAATCAAAGAAATTAATGAAAAGTTTGCCTGAAGAGTACATATTTGCAGCTTTTTGAGGAAAATATATTCAGAGAAAGTGATTTCAAGAGGAATTTCTTTGGTTTTGGTGAAAAAAAACCCTTAAAATTTGTACTTGTGAATCAAATTCCAAAAAATATAAAAATAGCTTTGTACTGATTTTGTGGCTGAAAAATGGGGGGTGGTCTTATACGCGAAGGGGTCTTATACGCGGGATTTTACGGTAGTTTTCTCCCCACCCCACGGACACTCGGCAGTGATGTGACCCCATGTGCAACAGGCCAACAGTCGGTCAAGCAATGCGGCGGTCGTCAAGGCGAACTGATCGCGATCGAGAGCTTGTACGAGACTGAAGTACAGCCTTGAATCAAGCAATGGCGGGTGGCAAGTTTTGCTCAAATGTGGCCACTTGGTTTTTCTATGTGTGTTGTTTCGATTTTTTCCACCGACAAAAAATCCAAATTCCTGTCGTGCATGACACAGAGTCTTGGTGAATGGGAAGAGACCAGTTTCTTTGACTTTCAAGTTATCAATTTGAGAGAATACATTTTTCAATTCAGACATATTTGGCAATGATTCAAGGTTTCCCCCTAGCGTATCTCCGACAACCGATTGTTACTTTCTGGAGCAGAACGTGTGACCCTTTTTCAGTGCTGCACGAAAATTAAACCCTTTGCCGATCATGGGCAACCAACACCGAGGCCAGTCTCTGCATTTGTACGAGCATGCGGAAGGAGTGAAAGAGACCAAAGCTGTCAACGGTCAAGTTTCGCGGATTGCTGTCACAAGTGTGGTCGGGAGTCGCGATTGCGTCAGCAGCTGTGCTGCGCCAAGCCGTTTCAGTCGAAAGAAACAGCAGTTCGAGGAGGGAACTCTCAAAATGCTGTCACCCCAACTTGAACTTTCTGTGTGACACCCCCTCCCAAGACAAAAATCGTCAAGCTGAGATCAGGCTTTCTCCTCACGCTTGCAATGCTCTTGCAAGAGCTTTTCTTTCTTGGAGGTTCATGTCAAATGTTGAAAACAAACATTTCGGATCTGTGCCCCCGAAATCAACCTCCACCTCTCTGTGATGTGCTACGTAGACTGTACGCCTGTGGTTCGATGTGACCGATGCAGTCGATGAGACAAAGGCAAACTTCGCCTTGTTGATCGGGTTGTTTTTGGTTTCACAAAGGCGCGTCCGAGAAGGACCCACCTCATGTGCAGGGCCACATGCGCGGTTGCGACGCGCTCGTATTGAAAGCTCTTGCTTTCTTCTTTGCGATCAAATCCAGGCGCCCAACATTGTGCCCGTGTCAACTCAGGAAAATATGGACAAAAATCATCGCTTGTTCCCGTGTTTCTGTCGTTGGAGCCCCCCCCCCCCCCCCCAATTAGTTTTGAGTGAATGAGATGAAAACGGTTAAAACGGAGAAAAAAGGGCATGTTTATTCGCCGTGAAGTGTGTGAGTTGAAAGAAATACACAGACAACATACCGTGTGGGCAATATGAAACAGTGGGTCTACTTTCGCTGGCTGTTTTTTGGAGGCTGACCCAAACGTCCCTGTCCTGTCCACCAAGAATGGGTTGCGCACTTTGCAGGGACAGGATTTGCTTGCAACATGACTGGTTCGGAACATTTTCCACAGAAACTGGCAACAATATTGCCTTTGAGAACCCACAATCTCTGGTGCAGTTCAGATATCAGAAAATGGGAAGCGATTTGTTGCGCATTTGTCACGCGTGCAGATGTGCAACCGGACGCGTCGTCCAAGTGGGCCCAAAACCGGACGCACACAGTTCGTTCACTCAGTTGTGACTCCACGTTGGTTTGTTCGGGTGTTCGAGTGAGGGTCCCCGCCCACCGAAACCAATCCCTCCCAGACAAAAAGGACCAGTGCGCTGCATGATCAGTTCATAATTGGCTCGGTGAGTTGGGCAAAAAAGACGTTCCCAACTCCAAAATGTTCTTTCTGTGCTCACCAAATTTTGACTTGTCCTTGGAACCGACCACCATTCTGATTCGTCAAGGGTTGTGAACAGGAAAACGAATTGGACACTGAGAAACGAAGCCGCTCCATCCTGATTGAAAACCAAAACGACTGTGTTACCATTGTGGACAATACGTACTTCCGCCATCTTCAAGGGTGATGGACGTCGGAGGGTGGTGAACACCCTTGAAGTTTGTCTTCACATATTCTTTGCCAAAATCGTTGTGTTCTTGGTTCTGACCCCTTCCCCGCTTTTGTCTTGGTGAGAGAATCAACTTTTTTTCCCAAAATCATTGGTGTCTTCTAACCTTGGGATTTGGAGTCCCCCGTGAAATTTGGACTTTGTAACACAGAGAGATCAATACAAGACTTGATGAGCGGTTATTGTCCATTTCGTTCACTTGCGGCACATTTGGCAGGGCTAACTTTGCCCTGGGCTCATTCACCAGTTCCTTTACATTTTTGCAGGCACACATTTTCCACAGGCCGATTTCCTGAAACGTCGGTGCGTGTCAACACCGGTCGGTGCTCTTGTTTTGGATCTGACTAAACCTCGAGACTTTGTGTCAATTACAGGAAAACCATCGTCGCTGTTCGAACAGCAGCTTCAGCTCCAGCAATCTGAGCGGCTCACCGAAACTCGAGAAATACCAGCAACGGTCGCCTCGCCTCCACAGGACTTCAGCATTCACCCTGCCTCACAACTGTGAGTTATCCGCCAGTTCATGTTGAGCAAGACCCCGTCCCGTTTCCTCGCCCCCACAAACAACGTTTGCTGTCATCTTCTTGAATGTCAGTGAGGTAACATCTCTTTTCCTGAGTAAGAGGGCCTTGTCGGCGAGGCGCGTGTCCGTACTGCCAGTGTTCTTGTTGATGCTCTTGCTTTGCCTTCAGCTTCGAGCCCGAGCCAGCAGCTTGCCGTCGCGACAGTTCATGAGCCACCCAATGGCGTCTCGGCAACGCGGGCGGGCGGCAACAAACCCCGCGGCCACGAGCGGAAAGGGTCGCTTCCGCAGATGGTCGCTGTTCCGCAACAAGACATTCCTGAAGTCAGGTGAGTTGTTTCCTCACAACACCAGTTCCTGACGACAACGGCGACACAAGAAGGCTCTGAAGAGAACAGCGTTATTCTTGCTGTTGCAGTCCAAGGTTACAAGTCCAGGAGTGTGCTGTCCAGTGCAGCCTGCTCGGCGCTGAGTGTAACGAGCAGCTGGAGCAGCAGTTCCGAGACACCGTCCGCCTCAACTCGAGCCTCGCCGAGGAGCTCGGAGCCGCCAAGAAGGAGATCGAGATCCTCCGTTGTCGGCTGAAGGAACTTGAGGTGACATTCGTTTGCAAGAAGCAGCAACAGTTTCTTTTGCGACAGATGTCACACCTTTCGATGAAAAGGTTGACATCGCACACGAAGTCTTGTGTTGTTGGTCGATTGTTCCGCTCACTGAAAAGTTTGAGACTTCAAACTGACGAGATTTTGTGTTTTGTGCATCGCAGATGACGCAGCTTGCGCGACAGTGTCTGGACAGTTTCTATGTGGAGAACGAACAACAAAACTCGCAGAAGAAACCCGGAAAATCTGAAAAACAGCCCTGCAAACTGGATAAAAATCCATACAAAGGGTACGTCCGTCTTGTGTCTGAATCTACCTGTTGCTAGGTGGGGATCACTTGTTCAGGGAGAGGTGCACAGACCTGTTCAACAGAACCCCACCAAAAAAGGCAAGAAGAAGTGCTCCCACACTGCAGACTGCCTCTCGCCCTTACAAAATTTGCTCGCGTCTGTGAAATACAAAAGAGATTTTTTTGTGACCCAATTTTCGACACTACCCCCCCCCACACACACACACACACCTTCCAAAACAAAAGTAATGTCGCTGCCTGAAGGCCCAGTAGGTTTCGTCTTTCGACAAGGAACCAAATTGGCGATGTACGGTATTCTGAATGTTTTTTATGTTGTCATCAGGGTAGCCTTGCCGCGGCGAAACAGCCCGCTGAAACTGGAAGGACCGCTGGAGAAGTGCAGATGTGTCAACTGTGATGTAGCGAAGAAGGAGAAGATGCGAACTTCCAAGTCAAAGCTGAATGTTATCTGTGATAGACAACTGAGGTGAGGACCGAGTGAAGTCTTGCCTACTGCAAATAGTTCTGTGATGTCCATCAAGAATGTGCGCCACTGCGCTTTGCGCGAACTGTGAGGACAAACTTGCGGTCCTCCAGGTGACTTTCTTTCCGGCCAGAAATTGTCGGCGGTGGACGGAAAGATCGAACACGCAGCAGACACCTGTGATGGCATTTTGCAACCTCCTGACACCTTTGAAAGTGTTTATGCACTGTGGTCAATATTTTCTTCAGGCAGGAGACGGGACTGGCTGTGCAGGACCACGTGGTTGTCAAGGGCGACAGAACGGGTGTCGTGCGCTACATCGGACATCTGGATAACGTCGGCAAACCCTCCGCTGTCTTCATAGGTCTCGAACTTGATGCACCAGGTGAAAACTAGATCCAGTTTTGAATTCAGAACATGATCATGTGCGCCTCAACATGTGGGGAAGGAGGCATCAACACAAGAATGTGGCCCTCTTTGTGCCAAAAACCAAAAGCGACTTTCGGGTTTTCCCTGTCTTGTTCTTGCCTAAATTTGGAGTTCTTATCAAGATTGTCAGGGTATGAATGTCAAGTGAAGTGTGGTGTTGCTCTTTACAGTGGGTCGCCACGACGGCGTATTCAACGGGAAGCGCTACTTCTCGTGTGCCCCGGATCACGGCGTCATGCTGCCCACCGCCGACATCATCTGCCTCATCACGGAAAAGGTAAAGCCTGAATGTTTGGGTCAGGCTGGAGTCCACCCAGACAGACCCGAGAACCTTGATCTGTTGAGTTGACTCCCAACAGAAAGTTTTCGATTGTGATGCAGAGCCAACAGCAGCATCTGTGTGTTGTGCAGGAGCCGTCAGCATGCAACAGCTTCAAGAGCAGCAGCGCTTCGTGCGGCTCGACGGGCAGCATCACGACGGTTCATCTGACGGGCGACTCGACCTCCGGGCGCAGATCGACGTCCCCGCCGCCGAGGGGCGCGAGGTCGGGAAGCGCTGGCTGCACCGCGCTCGAGATGGAGAACAGACGCGACGCGAGCTCTGTACGTTCATTGTATGAGGAATGGTTGACATCAACGCACAGTTCACATTTTAGCAACGAAAACTGAATGATTTCAGAACTGAAACAAGCAAATGCCCATTGAACGAATTGAATACGCCAGTGCTAAAGTGAAGGTCATCGGTGTGCTTTGTTCTTCAGGACACTAAACACGGAAGGAATCACGCGGACAAACCGAAGGAACGGAACGGAAAGGCCCCGAAGAAAAAAGAATGCGTTGTCTCAAAGTAATTATTCTCATGGGTGATTTTTGCTGTTGCACAACGCCTTTATCTTGAACAATCTGGTTTCAAGAACAACACTTGTGTGTCAAACAGGTTCTTCCGACGAAGAGAGATGTGTTCAGCGAACGAGAAACGATATCCTTCCAACGATCATGACGCAAACTTGAAACTGCCCAGGTACAAATTCTCGAAGTGTCTGTCTCGTAAGTCCAGAAAAAACGTTGGATTTTTTGTGAGAACCAACTTCAGACAAAATACATCGTTTCAGGTGTTCGGCGGCCGATGCCGAGGACATGGTGTGACGAACGCAGTGATCATCAGTGAATTTTTCCTCACGTGGATCGTAGCGAATGGGTCATTTTCTCTTCCGCTTGAGTGTTCATTTATCGGGGAAGAAAAATTGGGGATGGGAGGGAGGGGCTCGAAGAAACGCGTCTGTTGTGAACTCGAAGGGACCCAGTGGTGAAGTTTCACCAGGAAATTATCTTCCATGTTCCCTTGTTTGTTGTGTACCGATTTCGGGTTCTCAGGGTTGGACCGTGGATCCGTTGGAGGTGAATCTGAATCGTGGAGAGCTGTATCAATTTAGATCTGGTGTTTGATTGGATGAGGCAGAATGCTGGGGGAAAAAAATCTGCTTTCTCTGTTGTGACAGTGTTATGTGAATGGACTTTGTGTTCTCTTGAATTTTCTTGTTTTGTGCAGCTTTTGCGTCCGACCACCATTTCTTGCGTCTTTCGGTTTGTCTTCGTGGTGCTGCTTACTTCCTGGAAGATCTTTCGCTTTCCTCGCTTTGCAGGAAATTATTTTTCGCTGGTCATGACGCAAAAAGTTGGGGTGAAAATTCCTGCACAGAACAAACGTAGTCCGTGACGTGTGCATTGTCGATCTACGCTTTGGTTCCTTGCATTCAAGTTGCCTTGCTGCACCTGATATCCGGTCGAGTCGGGTCGCCTGTTTGTCAGTTTCCCCTGACTGTGAGGCAAGTTCCTGCTGCAATCAGAAGCAGCGTGTCGGGCAGCAGAGGGTGTGGTGTCTCCGGTTTGTGTCCTGTGACACGAAATTTGTTCCTCTTCCCCCCCCCCCCAATAACCAGTGGTCCAAGACAAGTTCAGTGCAGACACGTGGACAGCCGGGTCAGGGATGGATCTTCTCCGTAATTTGTCATTCATTGTGTTCTTGCCTGAAAAAAGGGACACCGCATGACGAGAAAGATGAAGCTGCATTTATTTCTTGCTCACTTGAACCCCTTCTTCTGGACTTTCAGGTACAACTGTGCTTGCTACGTACAGTCTGCTTCGTTTTTCTGGCAGGATATGAAGAAGGGATTCTTTTGCTGGGCAGCTGTTGGCATCTCTTTTGTCTCTGTCCAAATTGCGGCTCCTCCAGCTGTTTCTTGCAGGAGGGCCGCTTTTGTTGGTGCTCCACTTGTTCGGTGTGCATTCAGGGTGAAGTTTCAACAGCCTTGGGAAGCGGTAGTTGTGTTGAGCCTCGACACTGTCAAAGCTCTTTGAAAAATTTGGGGCGTATCTTTCAGGCGAATTGTGTGTGTCTGAAACACGCTGAATCATTGCCATCCTGATCTGTAGAACTCTTTGAAATTTAAATTTGAGTTTTGCGACGACAGCTGTACATATACTGCTGACTGGTAGTTAGTTCCCCAGAGTGACTGTTCACAAGACCACACAAAACTGCAGCATGGACTGAAATGATGCGTGTCGGCACACTCCAGCTGTTCTTCCACCGTCGAACGAGCGGAACTTTTGTTTGCTGCGACTGGTGGATTCGATTGTTGTGAAACGTTGGATCTTTTCAGCTGGCCAGTTGCTTTGCATGTTGCACTGTCCAAGACTTGCTTTTGTGTCAATAGTCCCGCACTGACGCTTTTGCTTCTGACGATTTTAACCTGTCCCACGGGTGAAATGAAGACGAATGGTGCTAACATTAGTTGCTTATTTATTCTGTCAATGACGGCTGTCTTGTGTTCTCGAGTGCCCATTTCCAGAATGTATGGTGCTGGACACAAAACAAACATTTTGAAAAATTGTGATCGTGTTTGGCCTGTATTCAGGCAACTGCACATAGAATCCACGTCGGATCTTCTTTTGTTGTTGTTTTGTATTTGCAAGGCACGTGTAGTTTATTCCAACATGGTCAATTGTGTCGTGCTGATTTGATTTGATGTGGCTTCTATTGAAGCTGTGGATCTGTTCAGTGTCTTCCGAAGAATACTCGCAGTTCGGTTGTTCTACGACTGGCTTCATGCAAAAGAGAAATTCTGCATACTTGTCCAGATTGTGTGGATGCATTTTGGTTTTCTGTGGTGTCCTACCATGCTTCTGCTGTTCTCTCCTGACGGGTAAAAGAACAACTCTGCTTGGGTCACAGCTCAAGTTTCGGTGTGAAGTAAGTTTGATCGGAGTAGCACTTTTGTGCAGTTTTGCGTGGAGAAATTTGAGCTAAGAAAACGGTGGTGGTGACGACTGCACGGGGGGAGGTCCAACATCCGATGGGGGCCGGCTTCCATTGGTGGGCGATTGCAGTGCAAGTTCTCTTGGGGGGGGGGGAGTTGGGGCAAGGCTCCGTTCTGGGTCTGCCCTTGGTTTGAAAGCTAGTCTGATTGCTTCGAAGCAGCAAATTCCTGCACCCAGTGGTTGAAATATCACGCTGTAAATGGACACAGTAACTCGTGTACAGAGCAGTATTACATTTGTTGCCATAAAAAAATTCCAAAAATGCAAGCTCGTGTGTGTTTGCGATTTCTCTGTCAAGACCTGTCAAGCAGAATTTCGGTGATACTGTTCGTCCGCCGACGACGACACTGTGGCACACCTACGCAGGGTGTTAGCGACAACTGCCTTGAAACCTGGTTTACACGCGGATAGAGCCAGCAATTCCCTGTTGCGTTTTGTAACGAGCTTGTGTAGTGTTGTGCATTGTCTGTCGCTGAAGAAATGAGTGTGGGGGTGATGACAACTCAGACCCCATGAGTCAATGAAGGGAACTGGTGGTTTGCCAACGATCTTGAGGGGTGAAGGCTGACAAAACAATTCTCTGGTGGTCACCCTCCGCCAAATGACTGTCAATTGATGGTCAGAGGGTGATGGGTACAAACAAAATTCAGTCAATTGAAACTCAACACAGTTCCCTTCTGTTTGAGGCCAAAAGTTGGACTTTGCAGGGTGTGATTGAAGATCGTACATCGAAGGCTTTTGACACCAAGCCATCGTGACCTATTTTCTGCAACAATGCGGACCAGCCAAGTTTTCGGCTAGCTACCTTCTTGGTACGGGTCAAAAAACAGCAGCGGGTGATACTCACCAACCAACCCCCACAGCCATCCTTGGCTCTTCAGATGCCCCACGGTCAAGCAGTGGTCACAAAGATGTCTGTGTCGTTTGTGGTCAGAGGCAGGACGAGCAATCTGATCGCCTTCAAACCTTGTCTTTTCAGGCTTGACCACTTTTCCCGACCCCTCCTTTCTGGTACAGCGAACCAGCTGTTCACGTTGCAATTCAAGACTTACTCGTACGCAAAATTGGTTGTGGCCATGTGAGTTTTGCGTTTTGTTTGCCAGGGTCATTCGGCACGGCGTTCGTCGGAACTAGCAGGTGGTCTCGTTTTGTGTCGTCAGACGAGAGACGAAACAGACAAATCTTCACGGCGTTGTCATCTATTTATTTTGCGTGTTTTCAAGTCGTCAATGCAATCGACATTGTCAACAGGATCAGAAACAGAAACGTCGCAAGCTCGCTCATCTCATTGCATTGGTTTCGGTTCGTGACACGTCACGAAAAAAAACTTGCACACACAACAAACGAATCGGACAAACAATGCAGGTTGCTCACATCCAAACATCGGACATCGACCCTTCAACAGCGATGAGGTCTCAATGAAACCAAAGTGTCGCACAGTTGCGTGTGATTTGCCTCCACGATACAATGTGCGGAATATGTTTATCAGCCGCGGTAGCGGTCTGATATTGGTTTGCCCCTGTATCTGCGTCCGTCTGTCTTGGGCAGACAAAACCTCCATTTTACCCCTGTTCCAGTGATCACAGACTGGAATCACAGTGGGTGCAGACACCCTTAGGGGTGCTCTACAAGTCGCATATGGTATCATTTTTTTCTTC
>JAAUXT010133440.1_pt1 | contig 15053 bp, 16 predicted proteins | sample 7278171 | NCBI WGS metagenome assembly JAAUXT01 (sample SAMN14350112, study PRJNA611818) | marine sediment metagenome | isolation source: surface marine sediment (1.8m) | place: French Polynesia: Moorea | collected 2018-08 | reverse complement strand
TTAAATTTTCTATTAAAAATGACTTTTCAACCCTAACTTTGGCCCCACCCAAAAACCATGTAAAAATTTTCAAAAATTAAAAATCAAATGCTACCACTCAAACCCCATACAATACACTACATTTTATTTGAAAAACTTCTTTCACCAAATTTTGGTACTTTCTCAGATACAGAGCCATTTCTACATCCACACCCCATATTTTCTGTACTTCTAAAGAAACCCAAAATTCAAAGTTCCCAAAATCCTTCCTGGTGCACTATCCCCAACCCAAATTGAACCAAAAGAGCCCAAAAGACCTGAAATTGTTCCTCATCTTGACGATGAAACAGGTGTACACATACTTTTCGTCAACCCTACCTTTATCAGGTGTTTTGATTTGGGTTGCTTTGATTTGGGTCACTTTTTCAAGTGAGCCCAAATCGCGCAACCATCCTCAAATCACCTGAAAATAAATTCCTCTTTGAAACCCCCAGTGTACTGGTACGTGCTGCACTTTCAAAACGGAAGCGGTTCCAAAAGATCTTGGAATTTACTTTGAAAATGTTTAAATTCGTTCTGGAGAATCTGAAAAATATTTTTCATTTCTGGGCTTTTACTCTGTAAAAATTAGATCATTTTTTTGTTGTTGTTGCTCACCCTGTATCTTCAGATTTTCTGCAAAATACCGGTTGTGCATCCAAAACACCAAGTTGCGACGTCGCCACTGAGCGAAACACTCGCCAGATGGCCCAAAATTCAGCATGGCGGCCATGGTAAGCTTAGCGAGTCATTTCTGTCAACATTTTACCCCCAAAACACACGCCATTGAGTCTATTTGACCCAGAATGTTCACACAACTAAACCTTGGTCGTAGGAGCCTTTTAAAAACCTCTTGTCATGAGATTTTGAAGGAGATTTCGGGGAAAACGGACACAAAACATGACGGACCTTTGTTGCGTCATAAAGCACCAAATGTCAACAAATTGCCCTTGAATGGAAAATTTTCGAGGAAAGATGCCCTGGTAGTAGAGACAAGTGTGTGGATCTTAAACACTGCTCTGTATCAGAGGCGAATCAGGGTTTGCGTCCAATGTATTTCCGATTCCCGGGGAGGGAAGTTTGAAAATTTGCCACCATTTAGCATTTGCTCGGCAGGGGGGCGGGAGGGCGGTGATGAAATTCGCGTTTTCGGGCGGAACGGGGCATGTGCCCTGGGGCTGACCGCGCTGTTGTGGACAAATTCTGCAAAGGTTTCCACTACATGAGGCTTCACAGGCAAGGAATGGCGTTTGGTGCAAATGAAACTTTGTTTTGTGTCGTTCGAATGGGCGATCAGGGTCAAGACACGCAGGAACGGTTCCAAGGAAAGTGGGAGTGTGAAGGCGACACTCCTGCAACACCACAGACTTATCTTCTGCTGTCACAGGCAGTGTTTGACTTTCCAACTCAAAAACACAACCCGGATACGTATCAAAATTGAATGAACCATCTTCAGAAGTCCTGAGTTATCGAAAAGTGTCTTGATCAGGTGAAGGACCCAAGCTCCCTGGACCGACCACCCTGCCACTTGGGTGTTGGGATCCACCTGAGTCATCCAAATTCTGTTGAACTTGATGCAACCCAGAAATCTCGGGTTTGATTGGCTGGGAAATCGACCACCACCAGCACACCCTCCACGATCAAACTGCTCGCTGATGTTTGACGCGATACCGTCAGTTACGTAATTTCTCCCGACGCTCGGGTCACATCAGTGCGACCTGGTATCGTGCCAAGACTCGAGTGTTATTTTCAGCCGTGTTATCACGTCGTCCTTGACGAGATGACCACGAGTGAAACAAAAACAATGCCTTATCTTTGCGAATGGAGATAGGAGCTCAAACGTTCTATTATTACAGAGCTTTGCAGAGGTAATTGTGGCAACATGAGATCCGAATTGAAATCCAAGGGAAATGTGCAGTAAAAAGCAGACGTGTTTGTCTCGCGACCTCCAAGGTTGTTGCGCTGTGCTTTGCATCCCTGTGAATTGTTGGCGTTGACTTGCGCAGTGACGCAACGCCTCGACAGACTGGTCAGACAAGTCGCGATGATGCAGCGTCTGACGCCGCAGATCTTGAAAGTGACTTTTCTCGTTGGTTTCAGGTGGAGACATCTAATGGTTGGCTCCACTCCGTGTTTCACATCGAGCGCGTCACGCATTGCGTCCTTGCAAAAATGTCCAACAAGTTCACCTGATGACTTGTTCAGGGACGCAACGCATGACGCATCCAATGAGATATTGGGCTGATGATGTGAAGCACTTTTCGTGTCCTGTTTTCCAAGAAACAGGTGACGCCCCCGAAGTAGATAAAACTGACAACAATGCGCCATTTGACAGAAACCTCATCAAGCTGCCAACTTTTGAAAGAGACACAGCTGTCAGTGTACAGTTCAGTTTCACTCAAATTGTCCAGGTTTGTTTTCAAATTTGAACTTGACCACAATTGCTCCTGAATAACTGAAGTTTTCGGATTAAAAGAAGTGATTTTGTCTTCTGTGCCAGCGATTCCAGGTCTTGATCCTGGTGCAATTGTGGAGACCAGCGTGGCCCCGCCATTTCAGAGGCGTGGCAGGGTTGGGGATGCAGAATTGAGAACGCCCCCCCCCCTTCCCTGAACCCAGCTGGGAGCAGTTCCTCACGCGAGGCCTTGAAAAGTTCCCTGCACACACCAAGCTGCCTCAAGCGGTTTTCACACAAGTGATGCGCAGTCGTTTTTTTGACGTCAGCGTCAAAATTTAACGTTGAACCCAATGGTGAATTTATTGACGTCAAAACCCCTTCACGCTGTGGTCGGGAGTGGATAACGTCTCTGGCCTTTGACTTTCAGTGGTCAACACAATCACTGCAATCTCACCCACCGCTGACACATGACGTAATCAGGTGAAGGATTCATTGTTCCTCCCCTGATAATTTCTCCTTTTTTTGTAGTGGCTACTTTTTTCATCACACACTCAGTTTTTGTCCTCTCGACGTCGTTGTTTTGTTTATTATGGTTGTTGGAAACGGTGTGATCAGGGGCAGGTCCAGAGTGAAATGGAGCCCGCCCAGTGTTCTCTGTGCGGATCCAGTTGCTAGTTTTACCATGTGTGACCCGGACCTCCTGTGTGGTTCAGATCCACCTGTGTGAGACACACCAATCAGTGTGTAGCTGACACAAGTGTGAGAAATCGTGTCACCCGTGCGACATACCAGCCATTGCACAAACTTGACAGACTCTGTTGACACCCGCCCCTTCTTTCTCTGCAGATGATGTCAAGATTGTCTCGGCGCCTGCGCAGTGGCCTCAGCCTCGGCCTGCGGACCCTGGGACCACGGACCCCGGGATCCAGGGGCCTGATGACGGACCTGCCGGACACCGTCCCAGACTCGTTCAAGGTACGTGCTGAGTGTGGTCAGCTTGCTCTGCGTCTTGCGCTGCGTCCTGCAGTGGGCATTTGTGGAGCTACACAAATTCCAATTTACTAAAGGATGCAGGCACGACGCATGTTTTGTGAAACTACATCAAGGGGAGCTCGTGTACCAATCGCGAGCTGGCAGAGAAATTCTGAATCTCGTCTCTGTTGTCTTCTGTTCGTATCTGGATTTGTGGTTCCCTGCGGTGGATTCAGGATGGAGGTCCGGGGATGCAGATCCTTGGGGGAAAACTGCAATCTTCAAATAGTGCCTTCGGGGCAATCCTGGGACGAGATGCGTAAGAAGGCAGATTGATTTCGTCAGGGTTCAGGAGGCCCTACGAGATCCGCTGTGGCCCCCCAGCTGCACACACACACACGCACACACACATACACACACACCAGACCACGTCCAGGTTGACTGTCTCACCAGGGATCACTTTTGTCTGGTGAAAGCAATACCCGCACAGATTGAAAGAACTTTCTGCGCGTGGTCACATATCTGCGTAAACGCATCTGTCTGTCTGTCTGTCTGTCTGTCTGTCTGTCTGTCTGTCTGTCTCGCTTTTTGCGTCCAATATCCTTGACATTGTTGGTCAGGGAAAAATGATTTACATTGTGAAGTTTGCCCAGCTATTGTTGCCGTGACATTGGAACAACATGACAGAAGTATGCGCCGTTGTCTTATAAACCAAAGTTGCTGTTTTGTAACAACTTTTTCAGACGTGCAAAAAAGAGTTGGATTCCTCCCTGAGCGATAGAGGAAGGTTTGAGACAGAAAGTAAACACGGAATTGTCGGTGTGCGCACGCGCGCAGTGACACAGAGACCACAGAGACAGGTCTTAGCGGTTCCAGGTTTGGGGAAACTTGGGCTTCAGGCGTTTTGCCTCGCGTCAGTGTTTGTGTTGTTCAGCTGTCAATTGGAAGATTCGCGCACCTGGCATGATATGAAGTCTCAAGGGGTTGGAACAGAGCCTGTTCTTTCAAGGCAATTTTGCATTTGCCTTCTGCCGGTTCGAACCTACTTCCATCTTGGGACTTGCCACGGCACACCAAGCGTAAAGCAAAAATTAGAAAGAAGCACTCACTGCGGTACGGTCCAGCTGGCGCTGTGCACAACTGCGTGGTGTCGAACGTGGAGGGTTCGAATCCTCAGCTGCTCTGCGGTACTTTCCGAGTCAAGTGTGTGATTCCTGCACAAGTTGAGACGCGTCACTCAGTCGTGTGTTCGACTTGTCGTGCTTGGGGGTTCGATTCGAATGAAGCGAGGCAAAGAAACGTATTCTGTGTGCGCGTGCGCGTGTGTGTGCTTGCACGTGAGTGCGCGCGAATGAGTGCGCGTCTATGTGTGCAGGCACGTGTGCGTTGTGTTGGTGTGTGTGCGTGTGCATGAGTTTTGCTTTGTGAATGTGCAGTTTTCTGTAAACAAGTGCGTGCATTTCAGTGTTGAGTGAGTGAGTGATCTGTTTGGTGTGAGCATTTCAGAACACACCTTCCTTTTGTGCTTTCGCCATGTGAGGGTGTGAGATGAAGCGCTTATGGTGTGAATGTTGTGGAATGTCAAGTGTGGTGATTTCTGTGCATTTGTGGCAAATTATTACCTCCACAAGAATTCTGTGATTGAGATCACCAAAATATCCCGAACAGTGTCTCGCCTTGAATCGAACGAGTTGGGTTCGAATCCCAGCTGGGCTGCACGACAAGTCGCACACGCAATGCTCAGTGGTCGGTGTGTGAGGCGCGTCGCGGTGAGGCACACTTCGTCCCTCTCCACGCGAGTTGATAACAATTTTTCGGAGCATCAACAATCAATGCAGCGGCGGCAGCCCGAGGGACGAACCAAGCCGTACAGTGCTTGAGCGTACAGAGGGCGGGTCTTGGCCAGAGTCGGCCCATGAGACTAAACATCGGGGGCAGGGTTGGGTTTTTGGAGGGCGAGGGGTGCCGGGATGTCTAAACCTTGCGCAGATGTGTTTAACTTGCAAAAGGGGAAAGAATTTGTGACAGCTGTGGTGCAGAATCTTCAGGGCGAAAATTTTTCTTGAGGTTGGGGTTCTGGCTCCAGGGCCTTCGGACCCATCAGAGCATTGAGATGGTCAGATATGTGACGATCCAAGATGTACAGTGGTGTGTCCCAGTCTGCAGTGACACGCCCCTGGATTTCTGCGTGCGTGTGTGGAGTGGTGCCTGTCTCTTTGGGTGATGGACACAGAAATCTGTCTTGTTGGACTGTTCCTGAATCTGCAGAGACAGAACAGCTCACACATCTGCGCGTCCTTTGCCACCAGAGGGACTGACGTGCGAATGTCTGTGGTGACACGACGCGACGAGACAACACCCGTCTTGGGTTCACATCAGTCGTCAGAGACAGAGAAGCCCAATTTTTAAATTCTCACGAGCAGACACTGGGGCAGGGGCTGTTATCTTCCCTGCCCAGGGTTCTCCCAACAACACGCAAAACGACTTGGGTGGTCAACAAGTTTCCCCAGGCCAGTCGGTCCCCTGAGAGCGTGCAAATCCACCATATTCTTCTGTGAGCGTTGGAAATATCGTTGGAAACAGCGTTGGACAGACACCTGGTGTATTTGAGATTCAAGGTTGCTTGACGAAGGAGTTTTTCTCCGTGTCCGAGTTTTGATCAGTTGCTGCGCGCACCTCGCTGGTGTTGTCTGTGCATGAGATAAGCTTCTAATTACTGGACAAAAAACTCGAGCACTGTTCGGCGGATCCAAGGTTGGCTGAAAAATACTTCAGCCACTACACCTGGAACGGCCCCAATTCAAATTTGCTTGTGTCTTGCAATGCCTATTCTCTTCGACTGCCAGGGGTGTTGGGCCAATATGAAGAAATTTAACCTGGACGCTTTTCGAATTGGTTTGGTTGGGGTGTATTTTGTATTTCTAAAAATTGAGACAGGGGTGATCTCCCCCACCCGAAGTCCTGGATCCTTAGGTGCCAGTGGAAAAGTAACGCCATTGAACTGTGGACTCCCTTTTGTACTTGTTGAGTAGGTTTTGATCGAAAGTGACCACGAAGCTCGAGTGTTGGACTTTTTGTCTTGATATTGCTCACACACACAAAGGCGTCTTTGTGTGGGAGATTGGACGAAATTGCAGACACCAAGCCTGGTTCACGTTGAATGCGTCACGCGTTGGACGTCTGCGACTCGGTTGACGCAATGCTTGAACAAGAGATGCAACGCAGGGCGCAAAAAAAGCTCAAATCAGGTTTTGAATCCCTTCACTCCGAATGCAGCCTCTCGTTCCCATGCAGAATCAGAAGATCAAAACTTTTTGTTCAGGATTCAAAAGTTTCGCGTTGAAGGGATCAGAATCTTCTCTGAAACTTTTTTTCTGGCCCATTGGATGCAGATGAGAGGTGGAGGGAGGGGGAGGAGCTGTGTGAGCCGAGACCTGGCGATGCGATTGTGATCTGCGCACTATTAGTGCCGTCGCTGTCGCTAAGCCACTCCGCTGTGACTCCCGCACTGTCAGTACTGAGGAGGCGCTGCGTCCAACGCGTCACGTTCCCATGCAGACGTGCGTGCGACGTGAAGTCAAAGGTCACTACGCAAGTCAGTGGGTTGAGAGTTGGTGACTTGTGAGCAGATGGCGTCGTGCGTTGCGTGAGCGCTGTGTGACGAGGTCATCCTGTTGGCGTTGGTGTGCAGGTCGGTGTGCGCGGCGTCAACGCCACAAGCTCAACGTCACCGGCAGGAGCACTTCTGATTGGCCCAGAAAAATTGGGCGTCGCGTCCTGTTTGACGTCATATCCTGTTGGGTCACAGCCTGTCGTTGGACGTCAAGCCCCATGTTTGTGTCGCACGTTGCGGCACACCATTTGGCGTGCCGTCATCATCCTATTTGACGTGGCGTTTGACGTCGTGTTCATTTGACGTGACAACTCATGTGACGTCATGACGTCCCTAATGACGCGGCGTCGTGTGCTCACAGGGCCTTGATTGGCGCTGCAGATAGACAGAGCCTCATTTCCAATACAATTGCTATTTAAGTCTCAGGGATTAGAGTTGTGAGCGCGTGGAATGGCGCTGTAATCTGGGCCTGTCATATCAGGCATCACTCAGCGAGGAGAGATAGAGACGCAGGGATGAGCCCCACAATGTTGGGATGAAAAGTTCCCCGTTTGACAAATTACTCATTTTGGAGAACAACTTTTTTTTGTCAGCAGTCACATTGTTGAGGAAAGTTGGGACAGCAGACTGGAGTTTGCGAAGGATGCGTGAAGAGTTGCGTTTCCACGGCACGAGTGATGAAAGCAGTGGAACTTGACTGGGTTTGGGGCGCCATGACTGACGCAGCGCCCTCAGTGTGAACAGCGAAGTTGAAAAGCATCCAGAATCAAACCCAAAACGTTGTTTGTTGCTTAATGAAAAAAATTTGAACTCTTGTTGTTCATATAACTTTTGAGCACCCACAACCCCTCATATTCACGCAAATAAAACGTTGTTCCAGCCTTTGACAGAACTAGGAAAGAGGAGAGCGAACATTAATAAAGCGCATACGGCGCGTGTGTCTGTGCGCGTGTGTGCCTGTGTGTGTGCGTGCGTGAGAGTGCAGACCAGAACGCCCGATTCTGTTCGAAGAGTTCATGCATTGGAACTTTGCACAACTTTTCGCTGTCGTAAGTGAGTGACTCCGTATTCCATTGAAGCAATGCCTTTTGGTGTCGGCACTCGGGGAGATAGAATCACACAAAACTGCAGAAGAATCGAGAGGCTTTGCCGATCCTCGTGCAGAGATAGAGACCACGTTACGCTGACGACAATCGAATGGCGTCTGTAGTACGCGACGCCGCAACTGTCATTGAGAAATATGCGTCAATGATGGAGAGAACCGGGAACCCGGGATCCCAGCGCAATTCTACACAATTGCAGAATGACAGGCCCTCCAACTGAGCTGGATTCCACCAACAGTAACAGGGATAAGGGCGGCTCATGGAATAGAGGCCTGTGTTACGCTGGAGGCGTCATGCGTTGCGTGCCTGGGCATGAGTCATGGCCATGGCGTTGCTTTGCTGACGTGGCGGCTGCAGTGACGTAGCGCGTGACGCATCCATTTCAGAATACGCACCAGGGGGCGGAACCATCAGCGTCCAAAAATCAAGAAGGGTGCTTTCTGTGCGAAGCCGGCCTGAACATGCTGACTTGTGCAGGGACGCAGCGTGGCGCACGCAGTGTTACTCCAGCCTGACGCGCACAACTGGAATACAATTGCAGATGGAGATCGGAGCCGGGAGCCGTATGAATGGAGCCGGGCCGTGATTGGGTGGATCTGCGCGTATTGACCAGATACAGATCCGCATTGGGTTTACCATTCGTCTCCGTGTCTGTTCAGTGCCTGTGGGAAGAATTGTGTGTGTGTGTGTGTGTGTGTGTGTGTGTGTGGGTGTGAGTCAGTCCCTTCACCTGCACTCTTATTCTGGATGAGCACGTTGTTGTGCGTGTGGGCGTGTGCGTGAGCGTGTGTACTGCTCTAGGTGCTGCGGGGTGGGTTCTTTTTGATTGGCAAGAGTGTTTCATCCATGCCCGATTTCGTGGGTCCTGGAGCCCAGGGCACCCTGGTCTCCTGGACTTCCGGGACAACCGCCCGTTGCGGCATCTGAACAACACCACTTCTCAGCCAATTGCAACCTCAGCAGAAGCGAAAAGCGACCTCTGACGTTCGCCCGTTGGGGCTGGTTGCTGGTTGGGCGTGTCCAGTTTTACACGTCGAGAACAGCGGGCGCTTTGTTGGTCCGTTGCGTGAATCGAACGCGCCCATTGTGGCTGTTGTGCCTCTGCTCGGTGTGAGTTGCGCCCCGGACCTGTTCGTTAATTGAGGCTGCGAGCGGCGCCGGGGTCCGGATTACACACGGCGAGGCACAATTGACTCCAATCTGCATACAGTTAAACTTTACAATCCACAGACCCGGGACTCACGGGAGTGGGAACGCTGCGTGGACTCAGAGACTTTCACACTGGATGCGTCTTGCGCGGGGCTGGTACCCTGAGGTTGTCGTGTCGTCGACACGAGTTGCGTTGCGCGTCATGCAAGCCTGGTGTTCACAGGACACGTGACGCATTGCGTCCCAATTTGTGGGTGCTGTGTTCTTCTACCACGCGCCATATCGCAACGGTGATTTTCTATTGATCGTACAGTATGCAAAACTCACACTCTTCCACTCTAGTGGTTATCATGTTCCTGGAATTGTTTGTTTTGATCCAGCTTTGTGGTAGAAGTCACCTCTGACACTTTGAAGTATAGAGAACATCACTCACACCACTTCAGACTCAAAATTTTCATTCCAATCTTGATGCAAAGCATCTCAACTGTCATGAAAAATTTTCATCTGGCGTGATGCGAGTAGGATGTTCTCACATGCTTCAGCGTGTCAGAAGTGTATCGTCGTGCCTGTTGATTGGCGTTTGATGTACAGTGGTCACACAGGAACGCAATGCGTTCCGCACACAGCGTGATCCAGGCTTCAATCCCGTATTTGTGCAGCGCCGGTGGGTCCCACTGTTCCCCGGAGTCTGAACGGCTTTTGTGATGCAATTAAACTTTGGTTCTCCGTACCGTATCTCGCTATTAAACTTTGTCGGGGGTCATACTCGTTGCACTGATTGTTCATGAGAATGTTTGGCGCCGGGGACCACACAGGAAGATGGTTTTTCTCTCAAATTTACGTGTCAATGTGGAAGTTGTGCAACGGTATGGCTCATGCAACTTGCAAAAATACGCTTGTAGGTGCCCGGGATATGGAAACGTCTCAACACTGCCAAGTGTTCTTGTTTGTTGGGGATTTGAGCAGTATGTGGAACTGACCTTGATTCACGGACCTCACCGGACACTCCACCCGCGACTTCCCTGAAAATCCTTCGCATCGCAGGCCCACCCCCCCCCACACACACAGAGCTGTGTATCACACAGACACACACACACAAACACACACACACAGGTGTGTAACATGTGTAACACACACATACACACACGATACCCGTGACCTCCCGCAGCACGTCTCCACTCTGACCAGCGCTCTTGTTTGTCGTTGCAGTTCTCTGACCTCGAGGTGGAGCTGACCTCGACTCCTCACCCGAAGCCCGACCCGGCCGCTCTCGCCTTCGGGAAGGAGTTCTCGGACCACATGTTGGAGGTGGACTGGACGGAGGGGGAGGGGTGGGGTCGTCCCCGCATCACCCCCGTCAAACACTTCAGTATCCACCCCGCCGCCAAGGTGCTGCACTACTCACTCGAGGTGAGTACTCGCGTCTCCACTGAGAGGGATGGGTGAGTCTCAGCAAAGTCGGGAAAAGTGAATCAGAGTGTAGTGCTGACGATGTACTGGGAAGGAAAATCGGGGAGGGGAGGATGAAGGAATGTAGGATTGGATCTGATGTTGGCTGACGATGAAGTGGTGTCAGAGTGATGTTCATGGGGTTGGCGCGACACAGGCTAGAGTCTCGGAAACGTTTTCTCTTGGAGACAGACACGAGAAGTGTTCCTGTTGTGAGGGTCATCTCTTCTGATAACGGCGTCCGAATTGTGACCTAATGCGGCCTCACAGACCACAAAAAGACAGTGCAGCTGGTCACAGGTGGACACTCAATTCGCCGTGTACATTTTGAGCTGTATCAATGTCCTTTATGAATTGAGAGAGCAACCATGCAAGCTGCAGTAGAAAATTCAGGAAAATGTTTCATTGTTTGTGACATTGTGACCAATTCAGACAAGCACACACAGTTTTCTTTGTCAAATAGGTCGCTTGTGCCAACCATGACAAGAGGAGAGTGGAAACCACAACGTGGACACCCCTCGTTAGTTTTGTGATCTGACCCCCTCGCCCCAGTACCCCGATAACCCGTCTCTTTGGAAACTTGGGCTTGGATTCATTGGTCAAACAGCTTTACCTGAAGACCCATCTCTGTACGCGGGTGCGGACACACAACACATGTACCAGTGTCCCTGACCATTTCAGCTGTTCGAGGGCATGAAGGCGTACAAATGCGTGGACGGCGGGGTGCGTCTCTTCCGTCCCGACCAGAACATGGCGCGCATGCGCAATACCGCGCAGAGGTGCACATTTCCGGTGAGTGTGCGCGCACACACGCATACACATACACGCTCGCACACAATGAAGCACACTTGCACACACATCGCACGCACACACCTGCACGCGCACTTGAACACCAACAGCGCACAGGTACACTTTTTTGTCAGAAGGAATAGTGACAACCACACACACACACACACACTCTGCACAACTGCAGTCATGTGCCAGAAAGGCATCTGGCACACTCGCATTCCCGAGGACCAAAGTGCAGCGAATCCTGTGCTGCACTGGACAAGAAAACTCGTAACGCGCACACGAGAGCGAAACAGCAGCCCCAGCCTCGTGCTGCCAGTTCTCAATCTGGAAACCGTACAGGGCCTGCTTCACGACGATTGCCTTTCATGTTGTGCCCCTGTGCAACTCAATGGGCAAGGACCTATTGACAAGCACAGAATTCATGACGCACGCCGCCTGCACTGTGAACCCGCTGTTTCGCTGCAGGACTTCGACCCCCGGGAGCTGACCCGCTGCATCAAGAAACTCGTCAGTATCGACCGGGACTGGATCCCAGAGTCGACCAAGTGTTCGCTCTACGTGCGTCCCACCCTCATAGGCACAGAGGTGAGTACTGGGGGCGGGGTACTCAGTGAGTGAGTATCGAACCACTGAGAGAAGGTTTCAGAATGAAGGAAATGCTTCCTGTGCATCTGGCGCACACTCGTATGGGTGTGGTTGGTGCGTGTGCGTGTGCGTGTTAGTTGCGAACAATGTGAAGAAGTGAGTTCCGCTGAGTGCCATGCCATTGCAGGACGCAAAAGAAAACTGCACGGAAGTTTGAGGTTGATTGAGTAACTTTGGAATGAGTACTCACCAAGGCTCATTCTGACTGAATGCATTGGGTGGCGCTACGTCCAAGAATACGCACATGTCTGCACACAGACACACAGACACACAGACACACACAAACGCACACACGCACACTCTCACACCCACAGACAGACAAGACAACAGACACACACACACACACACACACACACACACACACACGGTACACGCACATGCAGACACACACTCTCTCATACATCCATACAAGCACACACACACACACACACACACACACACACACTCTCTCTCTCTCTCCATCTCTCTCTCACACATACACACACACGCACACACTGTGTCTCTCGCTGCAGGGTTCACTGGGTGTGACGACGTCGACGGAGAACAAGTTGTTCGTTATCACGGGCCCGGTGGGTCCGTACTACCCGACCGGCTTCCAGCCCGTCACGCTGCTCGCCGATCCGCAGTTCATCCGAGCCGCGCCCGGGGGCTGCGGAGCCTTCAAGATGGGCTCGTGAGTGCAGCACATACACGTGTACACACATACACACGTACACACACACACACATGCTGCACACACGCACACACAGAGGCACAGACACAAGCACATACACATGTGCACGCAAACACCGCACACACACTGTGTCACAGGCACACACATGCACACACGCATGCACATGCACATGCACACACACCGCACACACATGCACTCACACATACACTACACACACTTACAGAAACACTTCAGGCACATGCATGCACATACACGCGCACTCTCAGAGGCACCCCACCAATGCACACCACAGAGATGCTCACACACACACACTCACAGATTCACAAACACACACACACACATGAGTACGCAACACATAACAGACACAGACAGACAGAGAAACAGACAGACACACTCGCACATGCACACACGCACACACACAGGCACACATGGACACACACACACGTACACACACACACACAGAGGCACATACGTACACACACACACACACACAGGTACACACACGTACACACACACGCACACACACACACTTTTGTATGTCTATGATCTCGAGAAACAACTGCCATAAGAACTGCGGCTTTGACCCATTCTGTAAATTTCTCAAATCCCCAACACACATGGCCCGACGATCACACACACACACACACACAGACACACACACACACATACACAGACACACACACAGACACACACACACACAGACACACACACACACACACGCACGCACCTCTGTCCCCACAGGAACTACGGCCCGACGATCTTCGTGCAGCGGCACGCGCTGCGAGAGCACGGCGCGCAGCAGGTGCTCTGGCTGTACGGGTCCGACCACCGCGTCACCGAGGCGGGCACCATGAACGTCTTCATGCTGTGGCGCAACGAGCAGGGAGGTGAGGCGGGCCGGGCGGAGCTGGGTGGGTTGGGGTGAGGGGTGGGGGGTGGGGTGTGAGGTGAGGCAGACGGGGCAGGGCGCATGGTGGGGTGGAGCAGGGCAGGGTGAGGTAGGGGGGTGGGGTGGGGCCGGGTGGTGTTGGGCAGAGCGGGGTGAGCTGAGGTGGGCGGGAGAGGTGGCACAAGCTGGGTGGGGTGGGGCCGGGTGGTAGAGGTGGGGCCGGAGCGGGGAGACGTGGCGGGTGACATGAGTGCGACAAACTCATGACTGATGCAGGAACACGATGCATTCATGTTCTCGCGCAACAAGCTTGAAGGGAGTTTGATCGGTTGGGGGTGGGCCGGAGCCGAGGGTGGGTGGGTGGGTTAGTCGGGTGCGTTATTGATTGGAGCTCAAGAAGGTGAAATTGTTCGAGGCATTGTGTGATCGAGACGGGTTGGGGCGCAACGATGAGGCGGAGTTGTTGTTGCGGCGGGGGTGTTTCCTGCCGCGCATGCGTTGTTGACGAGGTTGTTTTCCCGTTGCCTAGAGACGGAGCTGGTGACGCCGCCGCTCGACTCGGGGCTCATCCTGCCGGGTGTGACGCGCCGCAGTCTGCTGGACCTCGCGCGCGAGTGGGTGCGTGGGTGTGCGTGCGTGCGTGGGTGTGCGTGCGAATGTGCCAGTGTGTGTGCGTGTGTGTGTGCTTGTCGGGACTGGTCGAAGATCCCTGTCTGTGCTGCGGTTATTGTGTGTGTGAGAGTGTGTGTTTGTGGCTTCAGCCTATGGGCTCAAGAGACGTGTCACTGTTCTTGGATTCATATCAAGTACTGGCTGAATGGTTCTTCAGTGCGCGACGGCTGAAGCCACGCGCATTGCAGCGCACGTGTTCTCTGTTGGCAGGACGAGTTCAAGGTGACGGAGCGAGACTTCACCATGAAGGACGTGACCAAGGCGCTCCAGGAGAACCGGGTGAGTGGAGCGCAATACTCACGTCGTCTGTCCTTCTGACCAGAGAATGTTGAGCGGCGTGTGTGTGTGTGTCACACATTGAGTCGGAGCTACATGCAAACAGGGTGCAAACGAATTCTTTCGTTCGATTGTTCATCATACGAGTGATTGATTGATTGATTGATTGATTATCAGCCGCGGTAGCGAGCTGATATTGGTTTGCCCCTGTATCCGCATCCATCTGTCTTGGGGGGACAAAACATCAGTTTTAGTCCTATTCCAGTGATCACAGACTGGATTCACAGTGGGTGCAGACACCCTAAGGGGTACTCTACCTGCATGTGCAAGGAGAACATGATTGGTTGAAAAATAAGGTAAAAAAATGTAAAAAAAAAATGTAAAAAAATGTAAAAAAATTGCAG
>JAAUXT010100890.1_pt1 | contig 15054 bp, 9 predicted proteins | sample 7278171 | NCBI WGS metagenome assembly JAAUXT01 (sample SAMN14350112, study PRJNA611818) | marine sediment metagenome | isolation source: surface marine sediment (1.8m) | place: French Polynesia: Moorea | collected 2018-08 | reverse complement strand
CTTGTGACACCATAGAGGAAGGTAGCCTAAACCACTGAGCTCCAACTCATACTCTACAATAAACTATACTACAACATCACTACTGGGGCTTCACTCATATATACAACAGATGACAGGGTTCTCACACTTGACAAAAATGGTTCCTGTGAAATCACACAATGACTTTTTGAGACCTTTGGTCGAGAAAGGAGTTGTGTGATTGAACAGGAACCTATTTGTGGGGTGAGAACCCATTTCTACCACGATGCAAGCTCGTATGACATGTTTAGAGATCACAGAGTGGTAGAATCTGCTTTCAATGTTCGTCGAGAATGCACATCTTGGACACATAATGGGGAGGTTCAGCACGCACGAAAATGGCAATGCTACTACGGTCAGCCTTATCAGTGCACATGGCTGTTCAATTTCCTCCCCACACTGCACGGAAGATCTGTAGAAACCTCAAAACACATGGCATCAAACATGCGGTCTTGCCTCTGCTTTGTTTTGACTGGGAAAATGAGCCATGTGCTCTGTGGAGGTGAAACCAATCAGAAAGAAGTGAACACAAAGCACATGGCAGTGAGTTGGGAGATTCCTGCTCAATCACCAAATCCCTCCCTGTGCTGTCAATCAGTCGACGTTGGCCACCTAAGACCGTACCGATTGCAGAATCATGCTGAACCTCCCCAATGTGAACGCCATGGTCTCATGCTCTTCGCTGGCTGAGTTTTCTGCACCGTCTTGTTGATCTGGTTCTGCATGTGGGATTTAAAAAACAATATTCCCACAGTGATTCGGTGCAAAAGACGGAGACCGCCTGGAAGATCCAGACAGAACGGGTCCCGGCCTCTCGCAAAAAATCATTTTCCTCTGCCCCCAAGACACAAGACACAAAATCAATTTCGATTCCACCGGGTCGGACCTCAGTCAAGACAAGGTTAGCCCCCTCCCCTGTCCCATTCCTGTATCCGCGACAGTGTTTTGTGATCGACGATTGGCAATACAAAGCACACTCGATCGCTGTGGCGGAGCAAGGTCTCGTGTGGCTGTGAGAAATTGGGTTTTGATATGCGATCCGTCCAAAACCGTGGATTACGGATCAAGCTTCTGTCATATTTTTCGTTCGTGCAATCAACGTTTCCTTTGGCGTTGCCTGCTGCAGCTTCGGATGAAGAAACCGTGAGCATTGTCCGATAGGCCGCGCTTGGAAAGAATGATGCCAGCAAACGAGGTTCGAAAAAATCCAATTGGAAATAAAATTGACCTGTTCGCACCGAAACTGGAGGTGATACAGTGAGAAACTGGGGGAGGTAAACGTAGACATGCCGGTACTCACAGCTCCAACTTTGTCCCGAAAAAGAAATTTGGCCTCGTCTTCTTTTGTGCCTGCACAAGACGTCTGTGAGAAGGACCGATCACTCACTCGTTTCGGCGTTGACGAACAGTTTTGTCTTGTTGACAACAAAACACTGACAGAAGAAAGAAGGATTCCGTCAAACCAAATACCACAACAGGGTGTCGATTGTGTTGAATGCCACCGTCTGCAAAGTTGTGTCAAAGAACAACCTGATTTGTCAGAAACAAGATTCTGCGCCTGGAATCACAAGCTGCCATTTGCTAATGTGTTTTTCTTTTCGCTACCTTCCATTTGGGACACAGCGAGACAATCGAAGTGCTGGTTGTTGCTGGACGAAACTGCATGAGCCACATTTTCTCGTCCTGCTCCAGTCTCGCCGGATGAATTAACACCTGCCATCTGAAGTTAGAAAGTTCCGACACGACAAGTCGCCTCGCATCGTGTTCAGCTAAATTAACTCGCATTGTCCCGGTCGCCCACTTTGTCAACGTTCTGAGGTGGGCTCCGGTAGGATACACGCACACTAATAACCACGAAACGCACAAGCGAGCCGCACGAAGAGATTCAGCAATTTCATCGAAACATCTGAAAAAGGAGAATGGACACTTGAAACTTGACACACGACATGAATGTTGAACAGTAAAGAACTCAAACCGCACCAGGTTTTTCATGAAACCAAGTCTTTGACTTGACGAGAACTTTCAACAGTGGTGGCACTTGACGGCACTTCGAAACTATTTGCGCCAGGAGACTGAGCGACGGATTGGGTTTTGATGATGTGAAGGTGACGGTGTGTAAACGCTCACGAGACAAAGTCCTCGTTCCCAACGTCCGTGTGGGTGTAGCGTGATGTCTCTTTTGATGTGACGATTTGACGGAGAAATTCAATCCGTGAAGAGGAAGCAAGTGCGGTACCTCCTGCATCCTGGAATCGGAGGATGAATTGCGGATGCTGTTAGCGGACGTGACACGTGGTTAATTACACTTCCAAAGAAAAAGTCTCAATCTTGAAGAATCGTGAAAGAGAATACATCTTCCTTTGATGTTCTGAGGTAAACCGAAGTTGAAATTTCAAAACGAAAGTGACAGACAAGGATGGGGCTCGTGAACGGAGACCCTTCAGGGGTGCCTCCGTGGCTCAACAGCTCAGACCAGCTCGACTCGACTGCGCCGCCGCAGCTGTTGGAGGAGGACGCCGCGTCCTCTGGTGCCAAACCGTGGCCTCTGCTCAAGCAGTCGCTTGTCATGGTCGTCATCCTGTCCTTCGCCTACGTCGTCGTCTTCTTTCTGTCGATCGTGAACAACAGTCTCGTCGTGGCTGCCATCTATCGAAACCCGCAGCTGAGGACCATCACCAACATCTTCATCGCGAACCTGGCCGTCGCCGACATCCTCGTGTCGATCCTCGTGCTGCCCATCACTCTCCTCTCCAACCTCTTTCAAGGTCAGTTCCACAGTTTTGTCTGGTTTGATAAAGAGACGTTGGTCTGTGTGCGTGTGTGTGTATGCGTGTGTGTCTCCGTGTGTGAAAAAAACGTTGTTGAGGATGAGAGGTTTGGTCGCGTACCGTGCCGTCTCGTGTATCAGACGCACTTTTTCAACCCCAAAATTGAACATTAAAACGTCCAAAATCAGGCCTTGGTACCAGAAAAAAGGCCAAATGTTGAGGTGCGTCATGTACATGAGAGCGTCTTGTACACGAGACAATACGGTGTGTGTGTGTGTGTGTCTGTGTGTGTGTGTGTGTGTGTGTATGTAATAGTTTCTTTCATGCGCGCGGTTGTGTGGATTTGGAAATGCGGAAAGTCAACAGCTCACAGCAAACTGAAATAACGTTCAAAAAACCTCAAAGCGCAAACCAAAATCCTTAAGTATGCAGAGCCCAGCAAACATTTTCATTGTCACTCGTTGTCACTGTTGTTGGAGTTTGTGAATCAGGATTCGACTTCGTGTCGGTCTTTTCTGACAATTCGGTTGTTATTTGAGGGTCAAGCAAGAGACCAACAGAACATTGTTCCACGAATGATTTTGGACGTCTCCGGACACCTTCATGTTTGTCAGGCGGTTTTCTTTCAGTTGGAACTTGGTTCCCTGAATCAAAGTTCTCTGGGCTGGGATTCACCAGACTAAAATGTTTCTTAGTGAATTGATCCCGTCAAAAATGCGTGTTTCATATTGATAGTTGTTCCACCGGGGTCCCAATGCAAGCGGAATGCTGAATATCCAGAAGAAGCATTTCTCACATTTTGCCTGAGGCTCTTCATTAAGAATCAAGTTTCCAGTTTCAGAGCAAACTTGAACTGCGCAAAAAATTTTGTGCTGCACAGATCTGTTGCCAGAAAAGAAACCATCTTGCTGTGTTTAGACACTTGCTCCTTGTTTTAATTTTGGGGACTTGAGAGGAACATCAACTCAGAATGCGCCTCTTGTCTTGGATGCTTTGCGCCAGCGCTGACATTACCAACATGGACATCAGGCAGACATTCTCTCTCTCCCCTCGGAACAAGTCAGCATGTGGAAGCAGCACAAATTTTATTTCTTACAAGAAAAGCCTCCATATTCCACCCGGTGAGAAAAAGAGAAAGGGAGACTGTTTTTCAGCAAATTAACCTTTGAAATGTTTCATCTATTTTGCTGCATCAAGAAAATTGCTTTTGCTGAACCCAAAGTGTTTCTTGTTGCTTCCCGTGGATCTTGGAGCATAAATGCAAAGTTGAGTTCCTTGTGTGATTGAGTGCAACGCTCAAGTGCAGCTTTCATCAGCGGAAGAAACAAAGTGCGGTACATTTCAGTTGAACTTCCCGACGAGGAGCGCGTCAAAGGTCGATTCCGCTTCGTTCGTTATGATCTGCTGATTGTTGAGGAAAGAGCGCTCATGCAGTTGCGGCACAAAAGAGTGTCGAAGTTGTTTGTCAGGTGAACTTGACATCTGCCTCAGCCCACCAAGGGTGGAGGAAGTAGTGGGGTGTGAGTGCGAGGGGCAAGTAAGTCACTCCAGCAAAGACTTCAGTCTCACCCTCGCTGCAGCTGATGGCACATTGCTGTGGTTGCTTGTTTACTTGTTCTGCGAGGACTGCAAAACTTGGATTCGCCATGTCCATCGCTCACAGTTGGACTTCCCTTTGGACGCGACGCGGAAAATAGCGACCCTTCATGAGTTGGATTGGGGAAATTGAAAGTGAAATTGAGGGGCTTCCAGCTCGTTGCTCTTTTTTCAAGGAAAAGCAACACGTCTTTAATCTCTGGTTCATTTGGAGCTGAATAAATTCGCATCACTCCACAAAAGGCTTGGAACTCGGGTCGATGCTGCCCTTGTGCCGGAGATGCGTTCCCGTAGAGAACTGCAGAAAATCACGCTCGCTGCAGGCATCCAATCAGCAACAAACATTCGGAGACACAGACAGAAGCTGCCTTTCATCACTGCCGCACCAAGAAGTGGTAAATGTTTCTCTGGTTTTTGAGGGACGTAGTTCTTGAGTTCTCCTTGGATATTCGGTGCGATCATTTCAAGTGCACGCAGAGAAGATCACGAAGACAGCTGTGCGTGGGATGTTGAGTCACTTGGCCAACTCAAGATTCTTCAGCCAGTTCACTGCAGGGATGTCCAAAAATAGGTGTTTTGTCTTCCCGGTCTGTAGTCTTTGTCTCTGCTGCACTGGCACGTGTCACTAGATCTATTTTTGAACGACTTGACACTTGTCGGACTGTCTCTTGCTGATCCAGGATCGGAACAGGGCCGATCCGGTCTCAGCTGGCGACTGACCCTCAGTCGGAGGTAAATTTCTTTTTGGAGTCAGGGGGCCCCAACTTCAGGTCAAAAATGCAAGGTGCCATTGTGTCTATTTTCTGAACTTGAAACTCACCCCATAAAACTCCAAATGGAATCGAGAGACTGGGGGACCGCCGACAGTGTTTCCAATCCAGACGACCTCATTGTACGAGTGCCTGCAAGAGCTGCTTTGTCAGAACAAGTGAGTGCAATCCGGTTCCATCGAACAAAAACACTCTTTTTAGCCAATTTCTCAGAGGGAATGGATTTCAATCAAATCCAAAAGCTCTGAATAATGCCGAGGGAAGTTTGCAGAATTTGAGGTGGAATTCGAAGCACAAGGACACGAGCAGCAACCTACCGGTGTCCAATTTTTTGTACGAACTCCTTGTGCTCGCTGAGAATAATTCACTTGTTTCGGAATTCGTATTCGTGTCTGTCCTAATGACCGTAACAAGATTCTTTCTGTCTGATAAGTGGATCTCCCCGCATCTCAATCAATCTTTATTACTTTTGTATCGCCGCTCAACAAGTCCTTCCTGTGCCTCAATCTGCCGCAGCATTGCTAACTCCCCAGCTGACATTTTGGTTCATCAAAGTTTGATGCTCTGAGCAAGGTTCTTGTGTCGGCCCCACTTTTTGACATTTGTTGTCGGAACAGACACAGAAACAAGGCGATCACACCGTGCATGTCCCGTGCCAGTTTTTATCTTTTACCTCATATCCGCTCACTCATTGTGTTTGCGTGATATGATGTGCCAAGTTCATTTAACATTCCGTGAGCTGTTCAAAATAGAATGTGTAGAACAATGAAAATTTAATTAGCGAGTCCGTAATTCTCGTTTTAATATTCCCTGTTCGTGATGTGGGTGCAGCTGAGGACTTTTCAAAAATGATTTCATGGAAACAAACAAGCGGTAAAATAACCCTTCGGGGCAGGGCCAGTGTCTTGGTGCCTGTGGTACATTTTGATGAATGGTTGGCTCAAGTGTGATTTGAACCAAGGGTTGCCGAAGGCCAAAGCCACAACATACTCTCCAAAAAAGAATTTGCTGGCTGTATACTGCATGCTATCTGCCCCCTTTTCTAAAATACCAGCATTTTCGAGGCAATCTTTGCAAGAGTTTTCTCTTTTATCTTGCATTTTATCATGCAAATCATTCGGGATTTTGAGTGAATAACTTAGCGTTTTGCACCAAACAATCAAAATGCTGAAGGCGATGACTTCGGTCTGCTGTGCCTGGATGCTGTGACCACAAACCCTCCAGCACGGGGCTGTCCAACGCGAGGGGCCGTAATGTCTGTCCAGTGTCGCTACGAGGTTTGGAATCAAATATTCCGACAACATGCGATTGTACGGTCATCGCATGTTGTCGAATATTTGATTCCAAACCTCGTATAAAGGTGAGATGCTGCGCTGAGAAGTCTTCCGCAGCACGTGAACACAACACGAGGGTACAGTGAATCCCATGCAGTGACTGTGAATGCAATCGCAACTCACTCGCCACAGTGACGTGAAACTCACAGACAACTTTTCCCAAGTCAAAATTCAAAGAGAGATCCCTTGCCGTTGAAGTTTGCAGAGATACTTCACTGTGCTGCTAAGATACGGGGGAGAAATGGGACACTCGGTCTGGTTCAACGTTGTTTTTGCTCAGTTCCCGAGATTGGAGATTGGGGAGGGGACTCATCACCCCGAATTGATATTCCCCCTTCCTCTCCCCTGCCCCCACTGACTTTTGCCAGTTGAGTCCTGGAGTCCCTCAACGGAGCCTGCGAGGCCCCTCATCGACCTGTCCTGCTGCTCTGAAGCGGCAGGATAGACACGTTTGTAGGTGGACATTTTAGCACTTGTCCACAGAAGCGGCGCGCGTCAAGCACGAATGTGGGAGCACAACGTGCATGGCAGTTGCCTCCAAAATAGCAGCATACCACATGGGGTCTGTGGAACGCACAAAGTTCGTCCATGATTTTGCCGATGCTGCCGAAATGAAAGTGAAACCTGAAACTCCAACCGACAGAACGCCAGAGCTTCAGAAGTTTGTGCTCCTTCTGAGAAGTTCCACTGGGGAAGGAATGTGCACCTGGTGGGTCACATGTTGCAGAACTTTTCTCATTAGGTCTGCTAGGTCTGCGCCCCACCCAGTGAATGCAAAAATTGAGGTCACCAGCTCAACTTGACTCAGAGTATCTTCAGTTTTCGGTTGTCGCAGATATGTATGTAGAACGCAGTATCATTATTTCTTCATTCAAAGTCTTGAATGAGAGAAGTGCCATTGTGCTGTGGCAAATGCATTGTTTGTGTGTTTTTACTGTTGCACCTCGAAAGACTGTGCTCAACGTGGGATGTCGCGTTCCAGGTCCATTAAAAAGTGGTATGGAAAATGTGGGAAAAGCTTGACACTGCATGTGGTGAGAATTGCACAGAATTGTGCTTTAAAAGTAAAATTGGATTCATAACAAAGGCACAGCTGGGTACATGCAGCTTCTGGTTATGTACATAATTCAGTTGGATGACAAGGACAAACCTTGTTGTGTACACTTTGCCCCGAGAGCAAATGAATCTGTTTCCACGCACCAGAAAAAGAATCCAGTCAATAAAGCACTGCAGTGCTTGAGAGTTTTCTTCTGGCAAAAGAAATTGTATTGTCACTCAACGCGAAGTTTTGTGTGGTGTTCAGCACCTTTTCCACACTATCGCTGAGTTTTTCTTCGACCGGGCATCAAACCTCCCACCAGAGGCAGTTACTATTGAATACTGGCAAAGATGTTCCTGTTTTTTGTGAAGTGTGTGCTGCTCTCAGGCCAGTCCAAAAAATACAGATTTGATGGTTCATCTTAACCACTATTTGTGTGAATTGTGAAGTCAAGGCGCCTTTGTTTGCGCTTTCTTGTTGCGAGCTTGTGCTTGGTCTAACAAAGCCTGGACTTCACACTGACAACGACGGAAGCCTTGGCTTGTGAAAAGTTTTAGCCATTGTGGCATCTTGTGGCTCTTCGGCTTGAGGGGTTGGTTGCTGTCCCACCCGCCAGAGTCGTAGCAGCTGCCCTTTGCGTTCTCTGTTGTTGTTGAGGACTTCTGGAGACGGTGGACAATATCAACCGTGTATATACACAAGGAACTGATCTCCCCATGAACAGTTTTGTTTCCCCTGTGCACGGGGGTGGGGGCAGCCATGTGACCAGTGAAGCAGCCACACAAAAACAAGAACAAGAAAGATTTTTCTTTTCCACACATAACCACACAAAAAACCAGAACCCAAAGAAGGCGTTGATATCATTGCTCAGGGTAAAATGCCACCAAAATTGAGAATTCTGAGTTTTCACAACCAAGCTAAAATTGCTTGGAGGGGCTCATTCGCTGACACACATTGAAGTCATGCTACAGAATCCCTGCGCCCACACACAGATATACCGTAAAATCCCGCATATAAGACCCCTTCGCGTATAAGACCACCCCCCATTTTTCACCACAAAATCAGTACAAAGCTATTTTTCCTATTTTCAGGAAATTAATTCACATGTACAAATTTCAAAGTTTTTTTAAATCAAAACCAAAGAAATTCCTCTCTAAAATTACTTTCTTTGAATATCTTTTCCTTAAAAAGCTACAAATATATACTCTTCAGGCAAACTTTTTTTTAATTTCTTTATTTTGACTCAACTTCAATACTCCCTTATCTCATCTTACTCTCTTTTGATATTTTACTTCCTTATTTTTACTCTTGACTCTTTACTTTTGATCCTGTTATTGATCACTGATACCAGAAGTCAAATCCTCATGTATAAGACCACCCCCCATTTTTGGCATTGATTTTTGAGCATCAAAAGGGGGTCGAAAACGCGGGATTTTACGGTAGATTATTTTGATTGAAATGGTGCACCTGTCCTGAAATTTTCAACTGTTGTGGTGCTGCAACAGAACAATAGATGACGAGTGGGTCACGAGTACCTTGTCCACCACCCAGGACCCTCACAAAATCAACTGTCAACGGTACAGTTCGCCATCTGCCCCAAAGGTGTGCCCACACTCGATCCTGGGTCTGCTGGAGTCGCTGATCAAACGCCCGACCACAGTTTGGTGGCGCTCACTTGCAAGCAACGTCAGAAGAACAACAGAAATTGGCTGCAAAATTGGCTGCAAGGCCACAATTTTGCCTGAGTGTTTGGCGTTGTGACTTTGTCTCTGTCTGGTAAACACATTTTGTTGAAACGTCGTCATTCATTCAATGTTGAAGCAATCGGTTGCGTGATTTTCCCACAATAATGAATGATGTTGGTTCGCGCAGCCACATTCATGCACATTCAATCAGCATCACGTTCGTGCTGTGCCTTTTGGAAAAAATGAATGATTTGCACACCTTTTCTCCGACACATTAACAGTGCAAATAATTTTGAGAGCGAGTTGGGTCTTGTTGAGCCAATGGCACGTCCAGTGCCTTTCCAATGGAGAGCATTTCATTTCAGTTCCTTTTTGTTCGAGACCTGCGTTCGGTCCGTTCGGGCACCGTGATTCATGCTTTCTTTTGTTCCTCTCCCCGTGCCTCCTACTCTATCCATTTATAGACTGAGTTGTTCTTTATTGGTTTGGAGTGGCCAATTAATGGTTGGGTGCACCTCGGATACTGGGAATGTGCACGAAGACTGCGATGCAAAGATAGCACAGTTCTATTTGCGTAAATTCTTTCTTTAGTTTTCACTCAGAGATATCAACAATTATCAAGCACAACGGAGACAGGCGTTTTGTCGGTCGCATGTTGTTCACGATTGTGGGCTGGGCTGAGGATCTTTGGATGGTTTGAGCTGCAGTCTTGCGTGTTCAACGAAAACCAAAACACTGTACGTATCCGGACTTAGTTGAGATGTGGGCTTGGGGTGGTTTCTGTCGGGTGTTTTGCAAACCCCAAGGACCCGTGGAAGTCTTTTTCTGTGATTTCGTGCGCGGCTGACGAGTAGAGATTGCCAGAGAACCGATTTCCTCATTTGGACTTTTTAATGAGGCATGCCGACACCGCGCTATTGTGACGAGTTCTTTCTTTTGTACAAATCGGCTGCATGAAACAGCTGCACATTGCCGGGTGGATGAGACACACAAATCAGAGACTGTCCTTTGAAGAGCAGATTTTCATGCGGCATAACACACAAATCTTATTGGAAGAAGGAGGAAGTTCTCGGTGATTCTTGCGTGGTCTTGCTCGTACCTGAAAATCACTCGCCTCGTTCTGCTCCTGCATCAATCTTGTGAGGCTTAGCGTCAGAAACACCTGCCAGACAACCTTTCTCTTCAGGAAGACATTCAGTGTGCCAGCGCGAAGGAACTGCAGGGATCCGGCTCCTGACCGTATGCCCGTGTAATGCAGGTTCAATGAACCAGAAGTTCTGCGCGGCTCGGGTAGTAGATGAGAAGTGACGAGTCACTGGTGGTTTGGTTCAAAGAGCAATGGCCGCAGGGTTGTCGCTTGCTTGTATGTTGAACAACGGTGACCAGCGTAAGATCTTACTCCTGAAACAAAGTGACCGCATGTGTGGATTTAAGGAATCAACAGCACCGAGGGAGCTCCTGCCGGAAAGGTCGTCTCATCTCAAGTGTTCTTTTACGTCCGGACTGGGGACAGAGATAATTGATTGCCTCGCCCGAACGTTGTGAAGTCGAAGCACCAGGGTCCCTATTGCCTGCTCCTCCACGAAGGTTAACCCGGTAAAGCACAAGTGTGATGAAAGAAGCAGCGCTTTTCAAGAGCCTTTCTCAATGGATAACCGTGATACGTGCTGCCTGAAGAATCAGCCGGAAATTCCTTGCAGCGGGAAACAGAATCACCAGGAGAAGAAAGAAACGCAAACCAAACCAAATCTTTTTGCTTATGTGGAAAGTTGTTGATGCTTTCTTGTGGTAAATCAAAAAATGTTTGAAGACTTCAGTGCCAAATGATCTTGTGGCCTTTGCTTTGTAAACATTTTTGAAGGTGCTTCTCGAGAGAAGCAACAAACAAAAGCATTGTCGCACAAGTTGCTACTGAAGAGCTTTTCCCACAATTTGCACCACCCACAAAAATTGGTTGAACTACTGTGTGTTCAATCACAACGTTCACACTCTCTGACTGTGTATTCCCCGAAAAACTCTGCCTCGGCACAAACGACACCGAGTTGACACAGAGTGGTTACTCGGTTTGAAGAGACTCGGACCCTTTCCAGAGCCACACACAACTTCAGTTGTGAACCCAGCCCAAAACCGTGGCCGCCGGCCACCTTGTTGTGCTGTTATTGTGTTGATCCAACAACCGCCTTGGATCTGGGTCCGCACCAGCCTCGGAGCTCTGCTGTGTTCCTTCATCAACAAGCAACTGTGGGCAATTGAGTTGCCGTGGGCATGCTTGTCAAACACAACTTGCTTTGTGACTTTCGCTGCAGTACAACCACAGCAGCAATTGCATTGAGCTTCCAGTAATTTAGGCAGGAATTCTGCCTTGTGAGAACCTCTGCCCTCAAAGCCTTTCAGAAACCAGTTCGTGTAGGTCTCTGGTCTGAGAGACGACAGAAAATTTGAAGAAACATCAACGTCGCCGTGCAGAGAATCCGATGTTGCTGGGTTGTTTGGATTCTCTGGTTTGTCTCATCCAACAAAAAAGAAACAGCTGAGAAATGTTGAATTCAGGCTGGGACAGCCATCCCAGATGAAGCAGCAAAGGACACATTGCTTTCGCTTTGAAAGGAGAAGAACGAAAAGTGCACGACGTGCTGTTGGAGGCAAATTTCAACAGAAAGAAAAGTTACCATCAACCTGTGCAGATCCTTCAGATTATCAGCCAGAGAATACATCCTAATGGACTTCCCTGGTTCAGGTTGTTTGTTCAGTGTCATTGCTTTCTTTGGATTGAAAGGAGCACAAATATGACAGAATGATCCTCAGCTCAACTGGAATTTCGCCGAAGTCCCTCTTGCTGGCATGGCAATGTTTTCGTGTATGGCAATCGTACAGTTTCGGGAAAAGCTACAGTTTCCCGTCATTAAATCATGCTTGCGTGTGTGTGTTTGTGTGTGCGTGTTCGTTGGGAACAGTTGGGGCAGGAAGATCCTTAAAAATGGACCGAATTAGGGGGTGGGGGATCACCATGAACCAACGTTTTCTTGACTCAAATTCTATGGCACGAGCAACAGCCTGCTGCCACACAAGGCAGTTTGCCGGCAGGAGACTGTTCCGTGCGGTCTGCATGCCTGCTACCTGTGACAACAAACGTCCTGAGGTGTGCAGACTCATCATCAGAGACATCATCACAGATTCTTGTATCCGACATGATGTTGTGGAATTTTGAGAGTACTCACTGGAATGCCACTTCAGAAGATTCTGTGCAACGAAAAAACCCGCGGTTTTCAGTGGTCCGCGGGCTTGGCCCAGTTTTGATTGTCTGTTTGTCTGTGTACAACGGGGGCATATTACTGGTACCAACAAGTCACGTTCAACCTGGAGTCTGACCTGGTGCTGTCATCAGAGAGAGAGAGAGAGAGAGAGAGAGAGAGAGAGGACGATAGCATCATGTCCTGCCTGGAGTCTGGCTGGTGCTGTCATTGAACCCCCTCCCCTAGAAGGATGATAGCGTCAGGCCATGTCCCACCGGGAGTCTGGTCTAGTGCTACCATCCAACCCCCTCCCACCCAAGGTGTTTGCCGTGCCGTCAAACCGCGGGCTTTCTGAGCTTTGCTTTCTTATTCTGCTTTCCTGGGGCTGGCTTCCTGGGGTAGTGTTCCTGCATGTATTAAGTTTATTGAAGCCAAACCTAGAGGCAGCAATGTGTTTCTTGCCTTTGATATGCTCTGCAACACCAACAAAGCTCCCTGTGGCTGACATGGGCTCAGATCATCACTGACCTCGCCTACAATTTCCTTCGGATGCAACAGTGACTGCAGTTTCGTGTTTTCGTGCACGGGGAAAAGAACAGGATGCATATCCCGTGCTTCTGACACACACTTAATTATTTCTGGATTATCCTTCAGCAAGGAACTTCAACTTGCTGATAACCAAAGCTGCTTCTTCGTGAGGCATATTGACAAAGCAATAAATGCAGAAACAAGGATAACAGACTTCGCAAACATGACAAATCAGTAATTGTTGCAGGGAATCCATTTTTATGTGTCGACATATGAATTGTAACTGGTCCCAACGTGCGTTGGAAGAAACACCCTGATTATTCCCCGAGGAACATCCCCTGCTGCTGGCGTTTCTCGTCCTAAAAAGCTGTCATTGGCGGCACATCATGTGTGTAGCTGAGAGGAATCGAAAGGCTAATTTCCGAAGGGAATATCAGGTGTACATCCGCTCGAAAATGACTTTTTCTGCTTTCGGTACCAGTCCCAAGCAACAGGTCTCATTGTTGCTTGTCGTGACAGTTTTGGCAACAAAATAAATAAAATAAAAGTGAAACCACTTGTGACACACACAAAAGGTTGTGTTCTCTGGTGGAAGTGATTTGCAGACTTCCATGACCTTTCCTAACACTTTTGATGAATTTCACACAAATGGCAGAAAAGGAAGCAATATCGATCTGGCGGTGTGTGTTCATCTTACCACTGTTCAGATGCTCAAATTGGTGTTTTGTGTGCCTTACTGGGTAATGCTTTGTGGAACCTCCTTTTGAGTGTTTGGAACACCTTTCAAAAATTGATATTGAGCCTGAGCAGTTGAACAGGAAGTTTGTGGTGGAAGAATGTTGTGGCAAACTGCTCAGCCTTTGTGAATGTTTGAAGATACAGAGCCAAGCAATGATGTCAGTTTAGTGACGGTTTTTTTTTGTGACGTGCATACGTGTCATTGAATTCACAATCTCTGAGTGTGTGCAGCCAGAGGCTTTTTGGAGCCTGCACGTGACGTGTGTACGTAAAATTTGAAAAAAAAAACCAGTTGCAAACAAATGTGTCGGCGGACAAAAAGGCACCGTACGAAGTTGTGTGCCATTCTTGTGTTTGACTCGGGAGCACGCTGGGTCAGACTTTTGTCTTGTCTCTCGCTGTTCTGCAAGAGACTGGGCGCTGCTTAGCCAGGCAAGTTTGGCAAGAACGTCGAAAATGAACAACTCGTCTTCTTGAAGCACTCGGGCTTCTTCTTATTTGAGAGGGTTCTTTGAAAGTGCGTCGATCCGGAACATGAAAGGCACGCATGTCGAAAAGCCTCTTCAGTACGAGTATTCCACCAACTGGTGCACTCACTCACGTCAAGGCACCCAGGGTCAGTGAACCCATTGCTGACCAATACTCGCCGTCCCTGTTTTCAGATTTTTCAGTTGACCTGACATGTGCTTTACGAAACGCCATCCCTGTCTCATGGCAGGGAGGAAGCACGTCACAATTGTCATCGAACCCTCAACTATTCTCAACCATTCACAGAGCACCCACCCCCACCCAGCTCTGCTAGATGGTCACGAATCTGATGAGTACAAATTATTGAATACTGGTCGATACTTGCCAATGTTAGGGAGGACCGGTGCTTACTTTCCCGGCTAACACTCATGGTTCACCAGAACGCAGAACTGGCCACGCAGCGCAGAACTGTCCAGTGCAACTGCCATGGCTAGCGAACAAATGGCCATGGCAGTTGTGAGCCGTCTTGTTTGGAAGTGGCTGGAACAGAAGTGGCAGATTTATTGCCAACAAATATTGGTGAGAAAGGAAGCGGCAAGTACTTGAAGTGGAAAGTGTTGGTGTGGTGAATGAAATTGATGGACAATGACGACTTTTAGCAAACACGTCCGGTGTAATTAAGACGTGCTCTACATCGGTGCCCTGGTTGCGAAATTGAGGCTCCACACGTCACTTTCAGATCGACCCAAATGTTAACACTAGAGGTGCCCATAGCTCCGATAGGAGCTCAGCGGCACTTGTAATGGGAGCGGCACCGCTGATTAATTAGTTGCGGTCATTTAGCAGCACCCCACTCAGAGATGCTCTGTACACTTGG
>JAAUXT010150023.1_pt1 | contig 15058 bp, 13 predicted proteins | sample 7278171 | NCBI WGS metagenome assembly JAAUXT01 (sample SAMN14350112, study PRJNA611818) | marine sediment metagenome | isolation source: surface marine sediment (1.8m) | place: French Polynesia: Moorea | collected 2018-08 | reverse complement strand
CGATGCCTCACGCAAGTATCACAAAAACTTCTCGTTTCTGGGACAGCAACGCAGACTCCTATTCTACGCAGAATCTGTTGCGCTCATCGGCAGTTTTCAAAGTAGAAAATATCCGTGTTTGAGATGCGTAAATTGTGTATATTTGTTTTCGAGCACCGAGCACAAAAACCTGTTCAAAAGCAACATAACCAAAACAGTTTCGAGACATTAGAGGCCAACAAACCCAACTGGCTACGCTGCGTCTTGTTCCTCTGCACAATCGTCTCCTGTCTCACTCTCAAACAACGCAGACGCAACTTTGTCCCTCAGATTTGATTCTAACACGCGTGATTTGCGCAAAGCGCTTTGCGACTGTCGAAATGATCCTTTGCTGAACACAACGCCATTTTTCACCACGGACAACCCGTGAAGTTCGCAAAAAGCCACACATTCGTCCTCACTGTTGAACCAAAGCAATTTGACAAGATCTTCAACGTTAAACTTCAAATTTTTGCTGTTGTAACCACTGCTCATGACCCCAAAAGAGTGACTCTGAAGTTTGCTGATGTGTCTGTGAAATGCACAGAGGTGGATAGGTGGAAGAGTCCTCGCCAATTTGAACACCCTGACATTGTTTTCCAACCAAGCTGCAAGACTCAGGCTCAGGCACCGTGAGAAAATTTCGCTGGACTCAAGCCTGGATTTCCAGGACAAACCGCATCGCAGAGCTTCGCTGTTTCCCAGGTTCAAAACCAGGTACAAGCTCAGAAATTCCGTCAAGTTTTCCCGACACTTGTCACTGTCAGTTTCATTGTACAGAACGAGCAGCCTCTTCAGACACTCCTGTGTGTGCACATCGTTTATGTGTGAATCGAATTCTCCAGATTTCTCTTCACAAAGAACATACGAAGAATAAATGTAGAAACGAACAGCCATTTCTAAAATTCTGACGGTGTAAAATCCTTCGATCCTCTGAACAACCAAGTCCTGTCTGACAGCTCTCAGTCTGTCAAATATGAACTCGTACTTTTTGCTCCATGAAGTGTCTGGCAAGGAAGCCACTGTTCTCAGCAGATACTGAACGGTCCGCAACAACACTGGCCCTGGTCTCAGGCTAGCTGGGGTCGCCTCTGCTTTTCCAGCTGCTGGTCTGGAGTACTCCTTCACCATTCTGCTCCTGTCTGCTTTCGGTAGTTTGTTCCTTCTGGTGTCCGGAATCATTTCGAACGGATGCAGCAGCCGATTTTGCTCTCTGAGCACCATTTCTTCTGCGGGACACATCGTCGTGCACGTTCCCTCCATTGTTCCAACTACGTCCTGGAAAAGGTAAGACAAGGCTTTCTGAGAAGGATCAGACTTGAAGGCAGACAGGTGTTGTTTTTCAGTAGCTCAGTGAACTTTTTGTTTGAGGTTGTCAGACTCAACAACGCCTGTGTTCCAACTTTCGACTTTTCACCAAACTTTCGTATTTCTTTCAGCACATCAATGCCAAGCCAACATCAAACTTACAGCCAACATCAAACTTAAGTTCAGAGATACGATCCAGCATACCCTGCGGAGGGTACCGAACGAAACTTCACTGTATTATCGCTCAATAAATCAGAGGTTGTCGTATGTATCAGACCTATTTTCTGTCCATCCAGATCTCACCTACAATCCTGAGCACAACAAGTGTGATGCTACATCACCAAAAGGAGCTTCCGTTCAGCTTTAAGGTCTGTTTTACTTCAATATTCAAATAACAAAATTACGATGTTTCACCAACCACAGCACACTACATCTCCTGGATTTAGCGGGATGTTGTGCGCAACGCCAAGTTTGTCATTTCCCGCGCAAACAAGATTGTATTTCCAGCAAAGCGCAACACAAGGTCAGCCAGCCGAGCAACGAAAGGGGCTTTACCGACTTGAGAGTCATGTAAATTTTTCTGAACTTTTCTATCCAGTGTTTTTATTCACAAATAAAGGTTCAATGAGTATGATACATATATAAATTAATTCGCCCAGGCCTTCAACCATTTTGAACAATCTTTCTTTCTGAAGTGACTAGCAGTTGATCTATTCCACAAACTGAGCTTTGTGACAAAAACGATCAGGTTGGCCACAAATACATTTGGAGAAAAGTTTCCAACAGACGCAAAACGTTCAAACATGTGGACACACAGGGAAAACCTTGACAATCATTTCCAGAAAAGGAAAGAAAAAGGTCGGACTGTGAGAAGGTTCTTCTTCAGGACAAGAAACGAAAGGAAACATTTTGGTCCAGATTGGAGATTTCGAAAAATAAAGTCATGAGTGCAAAAGGCGATGTGGATTTTTCTCACATTTCAGAAATCCAAAGCGCGACACAATTTTCTCTTCTTGCTTTGCCTCGTTTTGCCTTCACAACTGCATTTGGTAGGAATAAAATATTGATGACATGCGTTACACTCCCGCCAGTCGGCACAAAGTCAGCTTCAATCATTTGCAGTTTTCCAGTCTTCCGTTTCCGCCCGTGATTGATGATCCTGGCAAAATGATAGCTTGATCTTCCCAAATGCTCTTTTGCTTACATTTACATTGAGTGGGCGTTGTGCTTTGCAGGGTGTCAACTTTCTGTGGACTCGTGTCCCTCAACACCTGGCCCAACGCGCATTTCCCCTGCTATTGATTGTCACTTTCGGGAAATGTTAAATTGCGACATTTTTGTTCCACTGTGGTTTCAAGAATTCCACAGAAATATAAATGACGAAGCCACAACAAATAACTGCATAGTGTTTTCCAAAATCCTAACAAAGGCGACAAGGGTGTCACAATATCTACTCAAAGCGGGCAAGCACTTCCGCGCAGTCTTGGCGAAAATTGTTACCTTCCGTAGAAATTTTCAGTCAACCTAGATCTAATTTTTTGAACTCGATAATTGACAAACACACGTTGTACAAATGCATGGAGGTGCAGAATGCACAATTATTTACCATCTCTTGATAATAAAGAGTACAATAAATGACTAATGAATACCAGATTCATTCACGACAGCAAACTGTTTTCATATCTGTCAATATGACATGACTATTGTGGGTTGACGCACACAAACGAGGGAAGATTTCTGCTGAAATGTCCACCATTCATACAACAAGGAGTTTTTGTACATTGTGAGCACCATTTAGAAATGACACACTGGTTTTCAACATAGAACCTCGCGCACAAATTTATTTCCTAACAACAAACTGGACATCTGAAAGCAATTTCTAACTGTGTAAACCCTTTTCAGTTCTCTGTTCTGCAGCGAACGTGCGGAAATAGAAAGTTTGCACGAACGTTTTTCGCCTTGACCTTCTCTTTTCGTTTCCCGTTCAATTCAACGTGCGTCTCTTCACACGTATGCCGCTACGTACATTGAAATACTGATGTCCTTATGTTCTTCGATACATTCACCGAAGTAACAAAAGTCGAAAAAACATTTTTTTCGACTTTGAACAGCTTTTTCCTGATGAAACACGTGGCCTGACTTCAAGGTTTGTGGCTGCAGCGAGTGGTGGTTGAGCTATACTGTGTGACCCACCAAACTTGAGTTGAGAGAATGAAAAGCAGCTGCAGTCCAAGTGTTCGAGTTCGCTCATTGTCCCGTGTGTTCCCACATAAATTGTAGAATATTCTGTCCTGATGAGTATGAGTATCCTGTCCAATTTACTGTGCTTTCGAATTTCTCGCTTGTCCTTTGTAGGTGCCTTGTTCATTTCCTGTGCATGTGCAGGACATCTCCGAAATGCCTCTGTACTGCACCTGAAACTCTCCACGAATGCGCCAGAGATCATGCAGAGAAACAAAGCGGATCTGCTTTGGACAGGGATCACACAAACTGTGATTCTCTCTTGGAACAAAATCTACACGCGTATTGATTCCTGTTCGTCTGAACCATGTACACATTTTTGTGATGTTTCTGGCAAGGATTGAGTGTCGACTACGATTTTGCACACAGTCATCACAAAACGCTAGTCACTGTTGCTTTCATGATTTGTGTGAGATGAGATCCTGGTAAACGTCTGAGTGCAAGAACCGTGGGTACGAGTCTTTCTCCATCAGCGCCTGAATTCGCTTCTGGGCAACTTCAAACGTGTGTCGATTTGGATGTCCGAGACTCTCAAGGGTCGCCTCTCTCGTTTTGGAGTCCAAATTTATCTGAAAATGCAAACAGAAATGACTAATCTCCCGCATGATCACAAGTTTTTCCGCTCCCCGAAACGAAAGCGAACAACATTGATGAAAACATGTGAACACACCCGTCAAACCAAGCACTCATGCAAGAGTGCAAGTGGTCTTGGTTTGCTGGGCGTTTGCCCGAAATCACGATCAGAAAAGGACCATTTCACACACACACACATGCACGCACGCACACACACACGCCAAAAGTTCTTGAAATAACGGTGAAATAATTTCTTCTGTACAATGCCAGAATATGAGCTCTCATGTGGATATGAAAAACACAAGTTTCAAATCTATGACAATGGGAACATTGTGAAAAGATCAACGCAAACTTTTCGAGCTTTCAGACAACTGGAAAATACGAGTATCTGACAATTGCTCGAATGTTCATTGTTGTGGATCAAGCGTGCCCTGTCTGGGGAACCGAACCTGGGTGTTGCCTCCCTCTCGAGTCTTCCTCTTGAAGCGTCTTGTTGTGGTTGTTTGTTGCTTCTTTTTTTTCAAAGATTACAGATGATGGTTGGGTTTGCCGTGACCAGAACAGCAGACCGAATTCAAACATCATCGTGCACGAGAAAGAGCGTCATTGACCCCGGCTCACCTCATGTGGGGCCTGCACAGCCACGAAGTCGCTGTAAATCTTCTGTGCACTGGGCCCGAGGTGCTTCGAGGACTTGGTGTTCTTGTACTCTTCACACGCGATCCAAAACTCAATGTTTTCCTCGCTGAACTCTGTCCGGAGGAATTCTCTGAACAGTTCCAGTCCGTCTGAAAGAAGACCAGCAAACATGCAGGTTTTATATTCCCACAACACCGTGACTGGACATACGAGTATTTCATCTGAAGTTGCAACATGACCGACAAAGAGCAGCCATGTAGAGAGTAATTGAACCAAATGAATTGTTGTGGCGGAAGTCCATTCGCGGACACAACACGTGATCAACGATGAGTCGACATGAAATGATGTTGCACTCGAGCAAAACTGTACTCGGGGGTTAGATTACCGATTGCAAATCGAGGCTTCAGTTTGTGACAGCAGTGGAAGAACTCCTGAGCCTGGAGCACACAGGTACGTCCTCGCACATCAAAAACAAAATTGGTCGTGGAAACCTTGGTACTGAGCACTGCTTTCCCGAATGGGCACGAATGGTCGTTTTCCAACAGGCTGAAGACATGTTGGAAAACAGACGATGAAAACATTGGTCAACGGGGACGGGAAGGGAGGAAGGTGTTTCCCTGCCATAGAAAGACACGACAAACCAAATCTTGTGTGAGAGATGCTGGATTTGCTGGAAGAGGTACTGGTGAGCGGACTTACGTTTGTCCATGAGCAGAGTGTCGAAGGACTTGGTCCAGGAGCGCGCGGTGTCGCCCGGTTTGCTGCCGCTGCTGCTGCCGCTGCCCCCCGCCTTCTCCCCGCTCATCTTGCCGGCCAGCGACGTGTCCGTGTGGCGTCGCCGCAGGAAGGAAAACTTCTCCTTCACGTCTTTCGCTCTGCAACAAATCACCACGCTGCTGATGCATGTATCCATGCTGAATCAGGCTCTGTTTGACCCTCAGTTCGGCCGTTGCTTCAGAACAAACCGACTGAGACCGACAGCTTCGTGTTTTTGTGCGCTACGCGTGTGGGTGGCTGGCTGCAATGGAGGTGGATGTGCATCATTTATTTACTCAATCAATTGGAACATCAAAACAAGACAAGAGATGACAACAGCGGCAGCTTGAATGATGCATGCCGTGACCGCGGCGCGTGCGACGGCGTTGCGAGGCGATGGCGGAAGCGACACCGCTGGAGCGACGTCGTCTTGACGCGGCGCCGGTACAACTGTCTTGTCGAGAGTCTGCAGCGAGTCGCATCGCCAGTCCCTTCAGAGGGAGGACCCAAAGACTTCTGAGGCATCTCAGTCCGCGAGTGAGCTCGTAACTTCGACTGACAAACACAACCAAAACTTGTGTGTGCGTGCTTGTGCGCACGTGGAGTTGAGAAAAGTGCCTCTTGTTGTGATGAGAAGCGAACTTGACCCGCAGGAGTTTGCCAGTTGCTCTGGTTTTACTTCTCGGTGGATTGACATTTGGTCGCAGTCGCAGGAAAAAAATAACATGTGCTTTCAAAAACACCTGCCCTTTGTGGATTTTCCCTTTCTCCTGCACATGTTGCAATGTTGTTGTTTCATAAAGAATAGTTCACGTGAGGCTACAGACAAAAGAAGAAAGCACAGCTTTGAACACCGACACGTGGCGAAAAGCGCAAGCACCACGAAGCGACCGGTGGTCACCCCTCACCACGAATGACCACGTGCTGTGACCGTGGGTGGCAACAACTGGGTGTGAACCAGGGGCCAAGAGAAATGGCTTTTGCCCGAAGTGTTGCGTACCTTGGTTTTTGAGATGTGTGATTGCTTGTCGCAGATTACAGGCACCACACACGGCATCACCCTGTTTTGTTCACACTGGCAGCAAACACATGTGTTGTGTGCGGATTGGGTCCCGTAGAATCCGTCCTCACAACCGCCGCTACTTGCGGCACCACAGTCGGGAGCAGTCTTGGCTCGGCCGGACTGCTGCAGTGGAGTAAGACTCAAGCGTACACTTACAGATGTTTATTCAATCCTGTTACAAGCTAAGCAGCTCTAGACAGACGCAGGGTATTGTGGTTGCGGCTTTTTGTAGGTGGTGTGAGGTGCAAGCCTAGTGCGCAGCTTCAGCTTCGCATAGCTCCACTGAAGCGGCTTCATCAGTACTCAGCACCTCACCCGAAAGCTGGATCGCACGCGTGGGAAGAGCCAACTCTTCCACACGACACATGAGAGAGGGATCTTGCCACGTTGTGCCGAGCAAACCCTTTCGTGCAACCATCTTCAGGGGTGGGTGGGCGACTACCACCACCTGGTGAGGGTCACCCCTTGGTGGGCAAGGGATAGTCACGACTCAACCAGATTGCTACTTTTTGTGGCACCCCCATCCTCCCAGATGGGGGAGCAGCAGGTGTTTTCACCACTTGATCACGACTGAACATCTGACAAGTGGTTCCCCATGTCTCTCGTCACCATGGATTGAGTGAATATTCGCCATCCCCTGTCCCCTGCCCCTGGGGGTGACCACCTTGGTTTACCCCCGCTCTTGTAGTGGTCACCCGCACCTCCACTGCACCCAACATGTAAGTGGTGATCAGGGCGATCGCTATCAACCAATTGCTCCGAAGGACGCGCCTGCAAGGCCCCACCAAGGCTTGACTGAAAGAAAAGGAATCCGACATTTTTCTTTCTCATCATGCATTGCACGAATTTCCACAAAATTCGTCAGTGAAATACACAGCTATATATCTGTAGTTGTGTTTCTGTTGGAAATGGGGTAAAAACTGTGACAGGTCTGCGATGATTTGCCAAGAGAGAAAAACTGAGACTCCGGTTCAGACGCCCGACACCGTGACACGCCAAGGCCGGTCAGATCAGAAGACTCGCATCTTCAAATCTTCAACCGCGCCCATTTAAAGTGAGATCCATCTTGTTGAAAAACAGCTTTGCTGCTACAAACCAACAAACAAGATATTCCTTGTGAACAAACACTTTTCTGTCCGCAAACTTCGGTTCAAATCCAGAAAGCAAGGCTCCGTGAGAGAAAAGTGTTGGAACCTCGTTGCTTGTGGATCAGTTTCAAGACTGCTGCTTTTCTGCAGTCATAACAGAACGGTATACGGATGCGCAAAACCAAACAAAAGGGTCAAAGTACACTTTCGTCAACAGACACAGGCAGCACTGAAGGTCTGAAGAGGAAAACCCATCGCAAGGAACCAAAGAAAGCATACACAAGTGCGTTGCTTGGCGTTTACATCCTTGGGGTGGGTGCAGTGGGTGCAGAACCGACTCAAAAGTGCTGTCTGTGGGGAGGGGGTGAGACCTGTCCGTTTTCAAGTGGGTCCGACCCCTGAGACCTGGATCATGGGCGGTAGGACTGGACCAGGACCTGCCTCAATTTTCAGGTGGGCCCCATTCCCGTGAGGTAAGTCAAGGTGGTGGTGGTGGTGGGGTGTAGGATAGTAGCAGGTCCAACCCCCTCACGAGAACGGCGTGCCTCTGCCTCGCTTCGAAGGTCGCGCCTGTGTCGTTGCGGCGGATGAAGCATCTGGTTCTGGGTGAAGGGACTTACAGAATGAAAGACCCAAAGGAACAGACAAGGGCGACACTGCTCCTCTTGTCAACGGCATCTCCGCGACCTCGAACTGTGGTATGGCGTGAGTCTGCTCCATTGATTTGAACCCACTGATGGAGTTGTTGCCAATCTCCTCATCAATGCGCGGACTGTGTCACATCTGTCTCTGCGCTCCATAACCACAGGCAGTTGTCATCCTCGCACCGCCCTGCATCGTCCACAACCTTCCGTGTTTGCAAGTCATGGACTTGAAAGCCGTGTCTTTTGATGCTGATTGCTGATGCCGACTTTCTTCTCATGCACCATTTTTCTGCGCTGGTTTACCTTGCACTGTAAAGCCAAGTGTCTGTCTGTTGTCAACCCAAAGCGCGAAGAGGATTTGGACGGATCCAGGGGAAGCCCATGAGCCCCTGACGCAAACTCTTCACTCATCAATTTGCTTTTCCCACTGAGAGACATATATTTTCAACTTTGAGGTCGAGGTTCTCAACGGTCGTTTTCGCTTCCCTCCCTCTTTGAAGCCTGGACACCCCAGAGAAGGAACCAGCGATCTTTGCAGGTAAAAACTAGATTTGCGGATACCCTGGAAATCCCGCGCGGGAAGGTTTTTCTCGTACACAGGGATATCGGGGCAGTCACAAGGGAAGTGACATGGGGCACAGTCACAAGGGCCAAAAGGGGAATACAGACGGCAGTAACAGGGGGGTGGTTGCCATGGGGGACGAAGGGGGCGTACATGATGCGCAGACAAAGGCGCAGCAGGGCAATTGGGGGGGGGGGGGGCACAGGGGAGGCCACCTTTGAAAGAGCGCACACATGTGTACGAGCTCTATCCACATTGAAATGCGAAACAGAACCGAGGCTGCTGTGCACCGTGCCTCAACCGCGCGGCCAATCGATGGGATTTTCGTTTCACCGGTGTAATTTTGAGATTTGAAAAAAAAAAAACCACGGCAGGAGGACAGTTCCTTCAGGACAAACCGTGCGTGTCTCAGGTGTCCAGATGTCACGCTGAGTTTGCTGCGGGGAACTGAACCTCCAGCCCAGTCACGCCATTTGTCCAGTTTCAGTGACGCAAGTCGTCTCATCGACAAGCAGATCTATTTCGGTTCACGCCCGGACTCCACTTCAGAACTATTCTTTGGTGAATGTCTCAACCTTCAAAATGTCAAACCCTGGCGAAATCTAATCTGGAGAATCGCGCTGCACATCACGGAGATACAAATCGAATTCAGTCACCGCTGCATGGCTTTCGTTTTGAAACACAAGCCAAATCATGTTCTCCTGTTCGCCTCTGCAGCTTTTTGTTGCTTCTTTGTTGGTCAATTGGAGTCTTTGTGGAATTCTAAACTGAAAGGGACAGAAACCCTTTTCTTGTGTCTCTTATCAGAGCTGGTGTGTTTGTGTATGTTTTTCTGTTCAGGCCACGATTTGCAACCTGACAACGCATATTCAACGGTTTCAGTTTCAACAGAAGACACCCTTCAGTCTCATTTTCCTGCAGCTGCACGCACATTGGGCTCCGAAGATATTCATGCGAAAACACAGCTGTCCCATGGCGAGAAATATCCTGATCCAGGAGGACATTGTCGTTTTGGTTGGAACCCGTTCGTCAACCTCAATTCGCGGAGCGTGTCTGGCTGGTCAAGCGGTGTTCGAAGAATGGTTCGTGTTAGGCGCAGCTGTGTCACACCAAAGGGCCCCACCCCAAAGGCTGAACAGGAGAATCGTTGATCAAGAAAGCACAGCCTTCGTGGCATGATGTCCAGGGTGACATCGAAAGGGCAAGTTGCAACCGTGGTGTCGTGTGTGCCTGGGGAGAATTTTGTTTCCAAAGAAAGGGGCTTACAAGTGGGGGCCTCAGTCTCAGCCAAGGTTCAAGATCCGGCAGGCACAAATGTGGGGACAAATATTTTTGGGGAGCCAGGGGAATCCTAATTTCCACTGAAAAATGTGAAGACAAAGTTGTGGCTGCACAGAATGAGCGGTGTGTGGGACCTTGACAGGGTTGAGGGCAGTCCACAGCACCCACCAGAGAAAAGGCAGTGAGAAACAACCACAAATTTGTCCGCTGGAATGATACTGGATTGTATCTGTGATGCCCACATCATGCACGCGAAGGAATCAGACGACTTACGAGAGACACTCTCACTCAGCAAACAAAATTGTGGTGTTTCATTCTGCAAAGCGATTTTCTGAAGCGCTGCTGAGGAGAATTCAATGGATCAGGTCGAGGTGACGCGTCCGCGAGATGAGGTACATGTTGCTGCGGAAAGCAATCTGGCTGAAGCTCCATCATCGTGACAACACAGGCATTCCCCGCGCAGAAACGCTGGGGATCTCGTTCACAAACCCTTCTTTCTCTTTCAGCTGAAATGGGTCTGACAAAGACCCCTGCACGAGGGAAAATGATGTGCCCTTCTGTTTACCCTCAGGATTACTTTACAGCGCACGACCATGTAGAGCAGGACAGAACTGCGGCACTGAAAAGGAGTGCGTTGTAGGAGAAAGGTCCGCTGCTCCAGCATGTACGGCCTGCAGACTGCCATCGGGGGGGGGGACGCAAGAGTGCCCAGCAGAGTGACAATGTCCGTCTCAAGGAGATTAGCTTCAGAAACATGACACAAATCCACCGCTCGAGAGAATGTGACGCTCCAATACGAGGAAAGCCAGAGAAAATGACAGTGTCAGGTCAACATGTGAAATGAGTAGTAATCCACGATTGACTCGTGTATTGACGGATTCTCAGAGGCAGAAACACATTTTGAGCGTGTGTGTCCACGTGTCCTTGTCAAAAGAAGAATGGGGGAATACTCACAGGCTTTTCTTCTTCTTCGTGTCCTTCTGTCTTTTGTCAGCCGAGGAGTCTTCATCTGAAGACTCGTTTGAAGACGCCACCTCTGCCGACGAGCGATCTGCCGATTTCTTGTCCCTCTCCTGCAATGACGAGCACACGCTACACATGTGGACGCCTGGTAGTGGTCTTGGTGCCGTTTCAAATGCCTAAAGTCTCCATAATTTCCACGAGGACATCAATACGACACCTGCTGAAGCGAAGTAGCGCAGTGCTAAATCCAGCTTTACATTATCATTCTGTAAAAGAAGAAAGGCGCTGCATGTCGATTCCACGAGCTGCTGGAGTTGGCGCAGCTTTCGCGACATCAAATGCAACCGTACAAAGCACGTGCGAGTGTTTGCACCATCCGGATCAGAATCACCCTTCCATTTGGAAATGCCGCTACAAAACCGACTGAGGTGGAACAGGCAGAAATCAAAATTGTGAAGTAAATACGAGTATTTGACGGCAGCGCACGGCATGCACTGGGCAGATTCTCTCGGTGCAAGAAGCAGGGTTCGGAAATCGATATCAAGTTTCGAGTCGTCTACGAGCGAAGCCCCTCAGGATCGTCCCACCTTGATGCTGACGGCACAGAAATGGGAATGGGACCTACATGCGTGGCAGAACTGTCAATTCCAAAAGCATCACCTGTCAGAAGTGACTTCTCTGTAATAATTTATCCGAAGGGGTCGTGTGGTTTTGCCTTGACAATTTGAAGACTGCCCACCAAACAAGACCTTGCGATATCAGAAGACAAGGTGCACATGCCACTGGAAAGTGAAGGTTCAATCATGGCTTTGGCGTGCGGCAGCAGTGGCGTCTCTTTTTGGCAACAGTAGGTGGGGTTGGACTTGAGACCTGGTTTCCTTTCACCAACCAATGACCGTGGCGCTCACGACGTAATTAGCGCCTGTAAGGTTGTTGTCATCAGCCGAAGGCACAAACTCACAAAATGAGCGGAAGTGTGCGTCAAGTGAACAACAGTGACGTGACCCCTGATCCCGTTGACAGGTACTTGAGGCTCATGGTCACCTTCAGCTCCGGGAGGGTGTGAAGACTGAATTGTGATGCCACTCGGAGACCAGAGTCACCAGCACGCAACGAATCTCGTGCAGCACAACTGTGGATGTTGGAAACTTTTTCTCGTTCTGGTAATTGGAAGAAGGCTGTCTCAGTCTGCCCAGTAAATTGACCTGGACACGCTGGTGTTGTTTCGTGTCTTGTTGAAAACTGTCCCGGTGAGACCACCTGAGACAGAGCGTCAGCCTGAGTTGAGGTGTACAATACGCGCTGCGGAAATACGAGGGAAGTCCCATTGAAAGCGGCTTCTGTCCCGAAATGAACGACTGCAACTGTTGCTAAAATTCTGCCAACTTTAATGTGAATAGCATGCCAACACTTGCCAACAAAAAACATCAAAATTGAACTAAATGTCAACTGGAAACACTCTAACACATGGAATAAAGTTGGAACGAGTGCGTCGCCATGACGCTCAAAGGCAACTGCAAATTGTCGACTGTCATTCAGTCCAAATCTGTTTCCTGGTCAGAGGAGGCTTCTTCTGCACTGCTGCCCTCATCATAGTCGTACTCCAATGTCAAACCAAAGTCATCTGGATCAACAGTGTAATGTCTGCCCTCAAAATATGCGCCTTCCGCAGCAACACATTTCATCCATCTCAGAGCCAATTGCTGAATTGACTGGCAGTAGTGTTCTGCTGGAATTGACTTCAGAACAGCTTTGACACTCAAGCGCAACTGGGCCAAATCCTGGATTTGCATTGTTGCCAACTCACTCTTTATTCTCTGGAATAAAAAAAAATCACAGGGTGCAATGTCCGGTGAGTACGGTGGGTGTGCCAGTATTGGGATGTTCAAGAAGAATGTTAAAGTGTTACTCGCAGTATGGGGTGTGGCGTTGTCATGATGAATGATGAATCTTCTTTGGTTGGGATCATTGACAGTTGGATCCTTGGCCCAGAGGTGTGGCCTCTTCCTCCTAATCCGCTCTTTCAGTCTCTGCAACACTTCCAAGTACTGGTCTGCTGTAACAGCTTCTCCTGGTGGCAGGAAGTCGATCAGAATTGGACCCATCTCATCGTAAAACACAGTCAACATCTGCTTCCTGGCGAATCTGTCACGCCGCGGTTTCATTGGTCTCAGAGCAGCTGCACCTTTCGGGATCCACTCAGAGGACATCTGCTTGGTCTGAACTTCATGAATGCATACCCAAGTTTCATCGCCAGTCACAACTCTGCTCAGAATACTGTCATCTTGGCGCAACAGCTCCAAATTCTCCTCGCACAACCGCTTTCTGAAGGCCATCTGCTCATCACTCAGCTGCCTGGGAATCAATTTCGGAGAGATCTTGGACAGTTTCAGAGGGCCTTTCAGTATCCTGTGCACACCAGTCTTGGGGAGGTTGAGTTCTGTTGCGATCATCCTGACAGTTTTCCTTCTGTCCTCTTGCAGACATTGCTCCACACGCTGCACATTACTCCTTGACCCAGTGGTTGTTTTCCTTCCAAAATGTTGGTTGTCCTTGGTGGAATCACATCCTTCTTTGAACTTTTTGTGCCACACACGCACTCGAGTTTGAGACATGCAGCTGTCACCGAAAACCTGCTTCATCTGCCTCCAACATTGTATGGGCATGGCACCTGTCTTGCTCAGGAACTTCAGGACACTTCGTTGTTCCACCTTGCATTCCGTGAGAGCAGTCGGGGTTGGCAGGAAGAAGGCCAGAATAATCCAAAAATGAAACATTGTGCGCTGTCACAGCTTGTCTGCGATGTGAGCGTCGCGGTGACCAAGTTGCCCCAACTTCAGACTGTGCTACTCAACATGCGCGACATGCCAGACACAACATGCTGCATCTCAGGGTGGTCGAACTCCATCTGCACAAGTGTCTGCAAGGGCAACTCCATGGATGCTCCAAAAGTTGCTCAAAATGGGACAGAAGCCGCTTTCAATGGGACTTCCCTCGTACTTGCCTTTGCGACAACCCACACTCAAAATTCGAACACTGTTCATTCAAAAGAAGTTCCTGTTCAAAATGACAGAGAGCTATGTCCGTTTGGATGCTGAAATTTCCATGGTTCTTGCCCTCTTTTTAAGAGTCAACACACGTACGTAGATTGTGACAACGGAAATACGAGACTGTAGACTTGTACCTGTTCCGGCTTCTGTATGTTGTACACAGTCGCTCTGTACCTTTGTCTGAACATACGTAAATCCCGGTAGTGAATCGCGACAAAGAACGTTCCAAAAACCCTTAATCAGCTTCCCCACCACTTGTGTCTCCGTTTCCGTCTACTGACAAAGGTGTTCACGTATGTTCTGCTGCTGTCGGGCTGTACATTGCAGTGTTCATGATGTGAGACATACGATATCGAGATTAACTCTGAACGCACAGTCCACACCAAAGCAACTTCGTAGGTGTTCGACACAGGTAGCAAAGGAAGGCAATTGTTTTCTTCCTTTTGTCGTGTGAGTCAGTCTTTCCTCAATCGTCTCACACAAATGAGCATCCTGTCAAGGGGCATGACACAAGACACTGAACAGTATCGGGTTTGATGCTCTGTTCAGAGCTGCGTGAATCCTGCGCTGCATGTCTGCAGCGACACAGCGCAAGGGTTACAGTCACCTGCTGCGGTTTCTTCGTGACCAAGATGATTCAGGTTATAAATAAATTATCTCAGTTCAGAATTTCTTTTTGGTTTGGATGAATGTTAATGTCATTACGGTCAGCATCGCAGGAAGTTTCGCAATCGGCAACAGAACTCCGCATGTACGCGTTTGGAGGCGGTTCATTCCCTCTGTCATTGTCATTTGTCATTTTTAAATCGTACTGCTATTTCCGGTTCCGGTGCAAGTAGTATGGTTTTTTTGACATCATTTTGATCATTTTG
>JAAUXT010094521.1_pt1 | contig 15059 bp, 9 predicted proteins | sample 7278171 | NCBI WGS metagenome assembly JAAUXT01 (sample SAMN14350112, study PRJNA611818) | marine sediment metagenome | isolation source: surface marine sediment (1.8m) | place: French Polynesia: Moorea | collected 2018-08 | reverse complement strand
GGGGGTGTGGTAGGGTGGGTGGGGGGTGTGGTAGGGTGGGTGGGGGGGGTCTGGTAGGGTGGGAGGTTACCTTCCAAAGTGTGGAGAGACGCACACATGAATGCTAAGGGTTTTTAAGCCAACAGCGGGACCTAGATGGCCGGCTACGCGACCATCAACAAGTTTTTGTGCGTTTGTGGTACGTGCACAAATTAACTTTTCGAGGGGAGGGGCCGGGCCATCGGTCTTTGTTCTTCATCTGACAAGTGTTGCGTGACAAGTAAAACGAGAATCCGATTTCGTGTGAGGGAGGGAAAGAAGTACATGTATCCCCGCAATGACAGCATTTGCGTATTCTGAATTGAGCAAGTAAAAGCCCAATCCTCTGGAATCATCGGAAGGAACTGGACAATTGTTGTGTCTGGGTCCAAGTCTTGAGAATAACGTGTCCAGCGTTCCGCTCAGAAAGGCGGAACCACAGACAGATTCCACCCTTGCTCCAGCTGAAAAACCACTTGAGTGGAATAAGTTCTCACAAGTTGGACGACACTTTGAATGTTTTCATTGCGGTCGTGTGCGGAGCGGCAGTGAAGCGTGTGATTTCTGGGAGGCTTGATTAGCTGAGTAAGTGGATATTCATGACTCAGCAATTCGATTCGGACTGGAGCCTGATTGGATTGGGCAAACGCTGCATAACCGATGGCCTTTCGTTCTGTCACACAATTAGTCGCAGATGTTGGGCAAATACGGTTTCCTTTTGTGTGCTGGATCAAAGTTTGAACTAACAAGTCTGCTCCCGTCGAGTTGGCAGAAAGTGACTTTCAGAATGAATACGCTTTTGTTACTTCACTTGACACTTGACCTTTGCAGACAAAAAATCAACGCCGGAAACTTTCTCCTTCATGTCTGAAGGGCTAGTTGAAGAGAACTCTTGAACAGGGGGCCTTTCGAAACAGTTTCTTGTTGAGGCCACACTGCTGTCGTTCTTGTTCCGCGGTGCTGGAGTTGCAGCAACATTTTCGTCGTTCGTTCACCAACCCACACGAACTCTCCTACACTACGTTTCAAGGACGTCCCTGCAGTGCAAAAAAGCTCAAGTTCTGACCTTGGTGAATCGCTCGTACTCGTGCTCAATGACGGAGCCGTTGTAGTACCGCAGCCCGACGTCCAGAGAGATGTCTGGGAAGTAGTAGCCGTCCTTGCACATGCACTTGTAGGAGCCGCGACGGAAGCCCAACCCTTCCACCGGAACGCACTGCAAGTTTTAAACCACATGTGTAGATAGATTGCATGTACCGACAAATTGTGTGTGTGTTCAGAATTTCTTGTAAACGCGTCTTGTTCTCTGTATCTCCAGGTCAAACACCCTGTGAGGGAGGTACTTTCAAACGAAAACAAAGTGCAATTTTTTCGGTCCAGTCGTGGTTTTATTGCTGCATTTGTTTCACGTAGCGTCTCATGTAGTCAATCACATAAGTCAAGAACCAAGGACAGTGACAAGCGGAGAATCCTTTGCCGATGTTTTTTCTTGAGGAATCAAAATTCACTCACAAAACACAAGTCGTTTACGAGTACAAAGGCGCTTTCTTTCGTTCTGTGTCTCGTAGATATCAACGGCTCAGGAGAACTCACACGAGGCGCCTTGCAGAGTTTCTTCTGCAGGTGTGGACATGGACACCTCTTTCTGTGTGTGTGGAAAGGCTGTGGTGATGGGATGTAATTGGAATCGGGCGGTTCCCATGTCCACACGCAACCCTCATTGCTTTTCTTCTGGGCTTCCGCCTCCTGGAGCGCCGCCCCAACAGCACAACACAGATTGCCACAGCGGTCGACACAGATGGAAAGAATGGAGCTTCAACGCCACGGCAGGGAAATCATGAAGTGACATTTCCACCTTGAAAAGGTTGCAACCAACTGCCGCACAATACGTTGCAGAGACCACTTGAGTATTGGGCCTTTGCGTCGTCCGATGCAACAGTTTCACATTGAACAAATTTCAAAGTCCGAGTCAGGTCCCACGTGGTTCCCTTCTCGGTCCGGCCTCCTGTGACCCCAATCCTGGACTCACCAGAGAAACCAAAAGGACGGCGTTTCAAATACCAAGCTGTTGTTCGTTTTCTGTGCTATCTTGAGCGTTGCCATTGCCATTGCCATTCAATTTCAAGCACACGAACTTGAAACTGTGAACAGATCTCCGAACGTTGAGCAATTTGCCTGCTGAGCTCACTTTGTCTAAACTTTCAAACTTCGATGGTTGATTGACAAAGACTTCCAGAATATTTTTCAGTTCGAGCAATTCGCCCTGGTTCTCGTTGGAAGCGTTTCACCGACACGCTCACACGCCATATTCGAAGACAATGTAACTTGTCATTCACATGGTAATTAAACGTTGAATCCAATTAACGAACTCCTAATTAGGCCGCTTCTGTGACAAAATTAGGTGTTTCACATGAAGCTACATCGTTCAGGGAATTTGATCAACTCGATGAAAGAGGCTCTGCTGTCATGTTCACTGTGCACGGAGTGTCGGAGAAGTCAAGTCGGGCTGTTGGAGACCTTTTCACCTGCTCTCTTTTGTTAATTGCGAGTACAGTATCGCTTGTCTTCGCTGGCCGTACTTGCAACAACTTTTTCCGAAAAGAGATCCTGGGCTGGGCACTGATCCACCTGGCGTGATCTCATCCGCAGCCGGCTCTTTTTGCTTTGACAAGGAACTTCAACATGACGACTTCATGACGGGTACGGGGGACGCTGCAGAAGACCTGTGTTCTTTCTCGGAAAATCTTCAAATCTATCCTTGGTCAGCACCTAAGTGTTTATGAACCCCAGGCACCTAGATTTAGATACCAGAAGAACTTGAAAGAAACAGAAGATTACAAGATTATCCAGAGGGGGGAAGGTTTTACTGTACCATTCCCCCTTTTAAGAACAATAGAAGCGAATTGTCACACCACCTGATGCGTCATGGTGGGTAGAGCAAAAGCAATCTCTGATGGAAACAAAAATACTTTGTGGGGGGGGGGGGGTTCTGAGGAAAGCTCAGATCAGGCAAGACCAATTGACAAAACAAATAGCACGGCAATCAACAATCAACTGAAATTTGGAAGTTTTGTTTGAAACTACAGCGCTGCACACAGTGTCACACCAAAAAAGAAAAAAAAATCATCGCTTTGGGAAGTGACCGTGTTTTCTTCACAACCACTCGAAAGGTAATGGCAGCAGACTCTTCAATTCTGCTCGAATCCCATTTTATTGTAAAGGGAAACTGAATTTGCTTATCTGAAAGAAACAGCTTTTCGGCAGAGTCCACTCAGCAGAGGCTTAACATCCCAATGTAGAGAGGGTCCGTTGTCCGTTGGGCTGCTACGAGGTGTCTCCCTTGTGTATGGACCCATTTCACAAATTCTGAAGACTCTCCGGGGTAAAATCTTTCGTCAAAGTACACGCAGCTGAGAACAACTATGCCGAAGATGTTTTCCTCTCTGCATACGAGATTCCAATGGAACCGTCAGTTACGCGATAATTCTGATGTTACGGAGAACTTCTGTCAACGGTGAAGTGAAAGTACTTTCAGAAAATGGATGAATGCGCGTGGTCCGGTTCAATAAACCAAGCCTATTTCGACATAGTTGTACAAACGAAAGTTTGACCCAGGTACGCACAGCAGGGAACAATTTCCAAGTTGACTGCATCATGGACGTCAACAAAAAGAGAAAACAGAAAACCAGGTGCCAAGTACCAGCCGTACGTATTTTGTGAATCCATCTTCTCTCTTGTTCCCAAAGCGATCCAACTCAGAATGTCACAACATGTCAACAAAAAAGATGAAAATCGTCTGAGTGGAGAAGGGGTTCCGCCTTTTTATCATGGTTGTTATGTTTTTTGGCAAAAATCTCATCCAAAAAGCCGCAAATGGTGGAGGGAACTTCGTGGATCAATTCCTGTTTCGAGGCAACACTCCGAGGAATGAAGCGCAGTGCAAGATTCCAACCACCTGCAGCGACTTAATTAAACACATCAATCACATTTTAAAAAGGGAAATAATGAAGTGTTGAGGGGAGGAATGAACCACAGAGGCATTGCTCTATTGAGGGAAGACGTGGCTTGATGAGGACACACTTGAACAATTGAACGAAAAGACAGAGCCTCTTTGCCTCAGCACAGCAAGGCGTCTCTGTGGGTTGGTCGGGAACAACAGATCCAAAGAAACAAGGCCGAGCCGTCTTCCAAAAAGGAGATTGGCAGATTGCAAACATGGATTGAGTTCTTTCAAGCCGGCCTTGCTGTGTGAGGGTTCCACTTAAGTTTGAGCTTCTCCGACTTTTTCTCTCTTGACAGCGCTTATCTTACACCTTGTTACACCTTGTATCGTCTGATCCGCACTTACATTCTGGAATGTTGCTTTGCAGAGAGAGCATGAGGTCAAATTCACTCAGTGAAAACCAATACACAACATTTTGCTCACTCGAGACAAACTACGAGGTTGCTCAAATTTAAGAATACAAACCTCGTACCTGGAATCTTGCTTCACTCGAATACGAGTATCATTCGGTCAACACCAGAAGTTTGACACGGTTTCTTGTTTTTTGGTTGTTTTTTTTTGGCGGGGTGCGTGCTGCAAGGCTTGTGTTAATGAGAGAACAACATTGACGGTAGAAACAGGTGATTGTTCCTTTTTCAAAAAAAATGACCTTCGCCACTGATTCTGACTTCCCATCTTTTGAAACGTTCTCGTGGTCAGCAATAGAGGGCCTGGAAATCTGATTTGCGAGGTTGTTCCGTGCCCTGACCCTGATCTCTGAAAGAACTCCAGAGTTTCAGTCATCTGGCTGGATTCAGAGCAAACCAGCTCAATCGGGACAAGTCAGAACTGAGTGGTACCAGGTGTGTTTGTTTCTTTCCTCTGGGGATAACATTCCAGGACCCTAGGTGTGCAAAATCCCTCATGAGATGTTGCAATTCCTTCTGTAGATCGTGCGCGTTGTCTGCACGTAAAGGACACCTCGAATTCACGCTTGCGCCGGCAATGTGGGACTGCTGCTTTCCATCATTCTCAGCAGAACAACCTGCGTGGAAGACATTGTGGCTTCTGACTCTTTCGGTTGCCATCAAATTTCTTGTCAGCGGACAAATGAAACCTCTACAGAATGAAACAGCTCTTGGTGAGACACGACAGAGTTATGTTCTCCTGTTTATCTTCAACCTTTCACCAAATTCAATAATCAAACAAGTCCTCACCATGGTTCTCACAAATTGGAATGAACAATATCTGAGCGACTCGATGTCAGTGCATCCAGCACCTGCAACGAGAAAACTGTGTTACGAAATTCCCATTTCCCAACCAATCTTTGTGTTAGTTTCCGACTTGCCTGCACAGATTCACCAAACCACCAAAACTTTGCTTTTGCAGTCACACACGCGAACTGTTTGGTCGGTTTCTGTTCCGTCAGCGACTGCAATTTCATTCGCGGAAAAAGATCCGTCACACGAAAATGAAATCCAGGAATGTTGATAGCTGTGCGCATCGTACGTGATCTCCAACTTTTCGTCTTGTTCATTGTCAATATATTGAAAGCGTAATTTGTATTCCTGGGATCCCCTTCCATTTCCTTCATTTCGTTTTCTGCTGCCCATTGTTATTCATTGACTGCTGTTTTTTGCAGGTGCACAAAGGAAGGGTGGCTGCGCCTGACGCTTCTTTCAGCAACGCTTTGCTCTTTCGCCGCCGAATTGCTGCGAAACGCGAATGTTTGGCTTTTCATGCGCGCATTTTTGTCTGGTGGAACACAATGAAAACGTTATTGGTGATACTGAAGGTTCCTGCCGGTTCAGGAAATGCTTCTGTATTGGACGCAAAACGGCAATAAAGTTAGTTGCGGACAAGAAATGAATCTTCGGTGATTGATAAGAGTCAAGTCTGCTCAACAAATCTGTTGTCGTACACAGACAGTGTGAGTAGGACCAACCAAGGGATTTGGTGAAGAACTGTAACAAGGTTTTTTTCTGCAAATGCGTGCACCCGATCATTTACGCGACCGTTTGGCTCTTCCCACTTTGCAATGCAGATCAAGAGAAGCACTGCTGACGGCAACCGCGGGTGCGATGTCCCTCAAACGCAGAAAAAGTCCAGGTTACCTCGTGGCAGTGATTGAAGAAGAAAACAGACAGAAACGAGAGAGAGAGAGAGAGAGAGAGAGAGAGAGAGAGAGAGAGAAGAAACCTTACAGGTGTTCTCTCGTCTGTCCAGGGTACCCTGATGTGGTGGTGTTTCTCGTAAATGCGTGGCACACACGTTCAGAAGTGGTCCAGGATTTGGAAGAGGCGATTCGGATCTCCGCCCCCTCTAGCCCATGATACCGTCTTGCTTCACTTCGACTCTGTACTTGTACTTGGTATGCGGTGGTGGGCTGAGTGCAGTCCACCTCCAAATTGAATTGCAATTCAGCTGCAATGTAATTGCAATTACCAGGCGTCCGGAGCAGATGTTGCCAGTCTGATCAGAAACTTATCGCTCTGCTAGACAAGCTAGAATTGTTCTGGGTTTTCTTCACAGTCAAAGGAGTGCTTCAGGTCATCTGATTTTGTCGGTTCTCCCAAGTTTCTAAAATTACAGTTCTGAAGTTTCCAAGGCAGTCTGCTTGACCGATTCCCATCCATCTGCTCAAGTTGAACTCGTCAGGTGTGCGCAACATCAGTGAACCTTCTCTTGAACCCACCGTGGAGTTCTCCGGTCATTCGCATTGGACTTTAAGAAATGCGCTACTGCGTGCCTGTGCGTGCATCTGCAAGTGTGTGTGTGTGTGTGTGTGTGTGTGTGTGTGTGTGTGTGTGTGTGTGTATGCATGTGTATGCCTGTGCATTCATGTTCATGCAACCTGTGTGTTTGTGCGTGTGGACCTGAGGAATTTACCTGGTGATATCCTGCAAGAGACAACAGGTACTCACCTAGCACAGGGCTAGATTCAAATTTGGAAAGTTTACATCTGATGTTTTGTGTGTGCACGCCAACCAGTTGGGCCACAACACCTCACAAGGACTTCTTTCTTTAGAACTTGGTGCACCTCTAAATGATGTGTGAACTACAGCTCAAATTGATCCCCCACACATACACATGTCAGTTACAGTGATTAGTGATTGAAATTCTTGGTAAAACCTGAGGAATGCTGAGGAAAAGCATATTCTTGCCACTCACACCAGAGTCAGGAGATGATCTAGTCCTCACACAGAGAGGAAGAAGCCTGTGCTCCAGCTTGTGTCACCTCATGTCAGGGTCAGCAATCATGCACTGACTCATCCTCTAGAAAAACTGTAAATGTTGGCTTCTGGAGGTGGCTTTTTACATAATGCACGATGATGATGGGAGTGAGTCCTTTTAAGTCTTTCTGGTTGTTTTCGTGAGAAATGCTGTCAGCAACGGTTGTTGAGCAACGGCTCATATGAAATCCTTCTTCATTCTTTTGGTTGGATTTCCTTCTGGCAGGAGCAGCAGGACTGTGACGCAAAACGTGGTTCTTGCTGCACAAGACGGCTGAACAAAAAGACTCTCAAAGTCTGAAAGTTCTTTTGTATCTTCCGAATTTCTGTCGTCTTGACGATTCTTGGAATTTTGTGTTCTAAACTGCATTTGTGATTCCGAGATCAAAGAAGACGCCACAATACGAATCGTGCACTTTGAAGTCCGTTTTGATCACAAAAATTATGTTGCATAGCTTTCAATTATTTCACATCTGAAGCTCAGATTGCAGGCTGAAGAAAACGGGAAATCTTTTTCCAGCAAACGTGGTCGCAATTTGGCTGAAATCGTCTGAGCTTAATTTTTATGGGCCTTCACCATATGCATTTGCCTCGATTATTGCAAAATAAAAGGTCCATTTCCCATTGTCAGAGGAAACTAGATTTTCTTATCTGTCGGAAACAGCTTTTTCTTTCACGTACCCGCCCGGCCTGTAAGCTTCACATCTCAATGCCCCGGACAGACCGGGCCCCATTGTCCGGTGGGTTTGTATTAGCAAGGTGGATTTGCTGCTGAAAAGTTCAGGGCCCATAGAATCCAATCTAAGCCCTTAGAGAACTCGTAATGGACGCGCTGAGAATACCAAAGCGACAAGGTTTTTTCCTCGACAGAAATCTTTTGCTGCAATGTCCAAGCTGACCAGAATTTTGTTGAAACATTTGTGGAACGGAAAAATGACTGAATGAGTGGAAACAGATTTCCAATCGCACCGTGTGATCATGCTCTTATTTGCAACCCAACCTGTTTGAGTGAACTTCATGCAACCATGACTGCGGTGGAACCACGAATGGGATTGCTCCTTGACAAGACTGAAAACAATGAACGCGCCTGCAGAGAACCGCCACCCAGGATTGGACATTTGCAAGAGAGAATCTGTGTTTTCCCATTTGTCAGCAGCGTTTAAACTTTGGATGAGGTCAGGCGTTGTGAGAAAAAGTGTGCAAAGACGCGAAACTTTGCCAAACACACGACATATCAACTGGACAATTGATGCCCCAAACAAGATGGACGAGCATGAAATTGTTCTCAGAAGTCTGCTCTGGCAACCCGGCTTCCCCAGATAATTGATATTTGAAGGCTATTATTTGGTCACATGTGGAGAACATCTGATCTCAGGTCGCCAATGCGCCATTCTGTCTGCAATACATTCCGTGCCGAGTTCCAGCTTGCCGTTTGCGACTGCAGTCAATTTTGTTGCCCTACGCAGCATTGTTAAGATAAATCAGAGTCGTGCTTTTGATTACTTTATTTGCTCTATTCATAAATATACATGAGGCAATTTCTGCCGCTTTTGTCGCTCTGTGACATGACTGCGAAAGCTATCATTTTGGTACTTGTTTACTTTTCAGCTTTCTGCAGCCAAAAGGGCCCGGTTTCACTGCAGCCGGAAGACCAGAATTCTTAAGAAACTGAGTGCAGAGGAATGAATGCACTGGAAGCAACAGCGGTAGAATTGGCTGACCCACTCAGCGTGACGTTGCCCCTCCCTGTTTTGTGCCCCCTTTTTTCTCCTTGGTGGCGCTGGTCGTTGCAAATCATCTGCACTTTATCCCGCGGTAAGATTGCTCGCAGAAAGAAGAGTAAAAGATACTGCGGCGACCAGGATCCACCTGACCCCAGAACATTGTTCTCAAACCTGCGATTGTTCCGCCTTGTGGTTTCGAGACCTCGGACCAGACCTGCAGGGAATCTCCAGCTGAAGCAAGGAAACAAGCAGAGAAGGCAGAAGGCCATTTGAAGCCCAGACAGCCGGGTTTTGACAAAGTCCTCGTTGAGAAAGTTGGACGAGAAAGTTGCTCAGAGAGTCGAGTCGTGGTGACAACTTCATGTCTTGTCACTTTGGCCGTTCGAATGGAAGACAGAATGTGTCGTTGCAAGCATCGTATCGTGTTTTGGTGGAAAATGGGGAAACATCAAATTCGTATTTGCAGCACTGGTCCCAGGACGAAGCTGAAGCAAGTACTCTGTTGCACTGGAGTCACATGGAGCACCTGGCGCGTGCTGAATGTTCAACTTGCCACTCCAAATTCCGAAGTCTTTCGCAACGCTTCACACGTGTGTTCTCGTGTTTTTTTCTGCAGTGGCACACAACTTCGTTTGTCCAAGAAGGACAACCAACACTCGAAAGGAGATCTGAGGTTGTATTTCTGGTAGAGAAACAGTTTTCTAGTTTGGCCTTGAGCGGACACTAGTGGTACCGACGTCGTGTGCCTCACAAGATCCTGTGTCGCGTTCCATGCCGCATTGTGGTGACAACTGGGGGAATTTCCCTGTGCAGTTTCAAAGCAAGAACCAATCATTCCAGAGTTTGGCATGCCCAGATTCATCACTGCACCGTACATTCTCAATATCTGCATGATCGACAGTGCAATGCACTTCGCGTGATTACAATTGTGTACGGGTTCTCAAGAGTCATTATTTTCCCAGCACACAGCATCAATCTATTCTTCTCATTTGGCTAAATATCATTCACTGCGTCTCATGTGGATCATAAATGCGGATAAATAGCGTTTGGTTCCGGTCCATATGGAAAATCAAGTTACGACGTTACGATGATATTTGGACAACAAAGAAGCCGCAGATTGTTGCGATGGACAATGGAAAAGCACTGAGTGATTTTCGATTGCACACACACAGACGCTCACACAAACGCAAACTCAAGCCTTCTCGCTCCCTTTCTCTTTGTCTTGCATACACACACACACACACACACACACACATCAAGTCACCAATCACAACATCGCTCCTGTGTGCCAAAATTATTCTGGGAGTGAGTTGTTGACAGACAGGAAGAATTACATGGTACCTGTCCAATCATCCAGTCTTTTCTCGACTGAAAGTCTCGAGAAGTCATTAGCACCGCAAGTTGCGCGGCAGACGCTGCCGTGGACAGCGGTTGAAGATCCGGACCTTTCATGAGGTAATACCTGCCTGATAGATAATGCCCCGAGGCCTTTGTTTCAACTAATTTGCTATTCACCACGGAGGGCAAAACTTCAGCGCTTCACGCAAAGAGTTTTGCAAGTGATCTGTCAGTCAAAGTTGGCAAATTCAACGACTCTTCTTCTTGTTTCTTGTCAGCCACTCCAGCCTGCGAGAGCAAACGGAGACGGGACAACTGAGCCACCTCACCCGATAGGGATGTCCCATTCTTGTTGTGTCATCCACAGATTACTTTTGCTGGATGCAGCGCTGTTCTTTTCTTCCATCGAATGAGATATTTCAAATCTGTTGCCTTGTGGCAGAGCAAAAAAACTACGAACAATTTCCTCGCACAGGCTTTCAAGACATCCCACTGCACAGGGATATTGAGTTACATACGTGCAGCAGAAGCGGAAGATACAGATCCGTTTGCGAAAGAATTAGATCCAACAAACTGGAGAAAAAATAACACTGGAAATAAAAGTACATTTGTAATTTTTCTTTGGCATGAACACTTCCTGTATCGCAGACAATGGTGGAAATGTAATGAAGAATACAGGGAAAGTGTTTGTTGCAAAAGCGGACGGATACTGGATTTGATTTCTGGCAAATTTTCTGTGCTTCAGACATCGTTTTCCTTTTGATTTGACTTCAGTATTGTCAAGGTCCTATTCCACCTGCTCTCTGATCTTTTTTACTGTTGTGAAAACCTTCCTCGGTGAGGAGCGCTGGGGTTATTTGGTCCGGTTTTATCTTCAAATGCAAATGTTGGGAAATCCCGTATGGCCATGCTGAGGAAAAAGTCTCGCAGATGCTGCCCCACACACACTGATAATTGTCACAAACAAGAGACGGATTTTGCCCTTCAAGATAAAGATTTCAACAGAGTAAACTGCATGGTGGAGTCACTTTCAGTTTTGGGAGGATCTCAGGGGAGGCTGTAAGGTGTTTGGGTCTTCTGCAGGCACATGCCAATAGACAAAAATGCTTGCGGACAAAAAAATGTAAGCAAGTGTCTGCACGATCTCCAGTCAATGGCACCATCAGGGTTGTGTTTGGGAAAAGCAGCCAACAGTGAATTTCTGCCTGGCCTAAGACCTTGGAAGCTGCTTCCTTTGTGTGATCCTCAGAGATTCCTGATCTTTGGTGTTTTGCAGACAATGTGCTCTTCATTGACCTGAAGGCAACTCGTACTTTTGCAGAACTCAGTGAAACACAAGAAGCGAACCTGTTGTGGTCTGCCCTGGACCTCTGCATGGATGAAGACAGAGAAGCACAAAATAGACAACTGCAAGCAAGGATGCTTGGAAGAGAATGACGACCACCAAAACGAGCCGACCAATCGCAAGACAGCCTGCTTCGCAGCCTGCTTCAGCGTCCTGGCTGTAAACAAAATCACAGCCTCGACAGCATTTGCATTTGTGAGTATCGCTGACTCAGTGTCAGGTCAAGGGCGGCACGTCTGTTGTGTAAGATTGGCCGGTGTGAAGTACACTCCACTTGGCCACAGACTCAAGAGGTCTGTTGTTGACTCGTGTGAGTAACGCTACGGCATAAAAAGGAGCACATGGGAAGAATGTTCCCTGAGAGAGCGTCGTGGAGGAACAATCCAACAGAAGTCACTTTCCCAATTCTGATTTTGAGCCTTGAGTACATACACCCAGGGGAGGCAATTTGCTGGCTGGGTGCCACTAAAATTGTTGTTTTGGTTGACAGTCTGAGAGGCAATCCAATACAAAATCCACACAGGTTGGGCAGCAACTGCATGTTCGCCTTTAGCTTTTGTGACAAAACAAATTGTGCACTACCTGCATGGATCTCAGGCGGTATCCTTGCACGGGGTTACTCAAAAACAAAACACTCCAAGGGGCGTGTGAAACGTAAAACACAACCCACGGGGTCCCCACCTGTCCAGCCAAAAACACAAGCCACCGTCTGGCTCACCAGCTGCTGGAGCAAAAATGTTACCGTTTGGTGTGTTTCTTTGGTCAAAGTATGTCGAGATTCTCGTTCCAATTCCTGGATGAGCGCCCCTGGATCCGGTTCTGACCCGTGTGTGGGTGCGAGTGGATGTGATTCTGGGTTAATTGAGACGAGGGATCATTGAGGGAACCTCGCCAGCACCGCGGTCAACTTCGCTAATCACGACACGAGACGCGCAGCCACTAATTGCGGCCAAGGAAATTTCATTTCACAGGAGAAAGCTCGAGGGAAACAGATTCTTTCTGAGGAGATGTAACATCTTCGTATCAGGCGGCAACGGGAAAAGTTTGTTCATGTTTGTGCTTGGGTCATCAGAGACTGGGCGGAGCTCTTGCATTGTTTTGGATCCCAACAGGTGAAGGTCACCTTGCAAAAGAAACAGGTTCTGAAAGGCGTTTGGATGTTCAAGCGTCTGCTGATCCACTGGAGGCAGGGAAACAAAAGTGGCGAAGAAAATGTTTTATTCTCAATCAGGAAACGAATTGGCAACAACTGAGAACGCCTTCCATTTTGCAATCAAGGTATCTTGTTCGATCTCTGTGAAACCGTTCTGTGGACATCAGCAGTTTTTACTCACCGCTGATCACCGAGCTGCCACAGCCGTCCGAAGCATACGGTGTTTCTCACTGCTCGTTTGATGACACTAGTTACGAAGTGCTGCACAGAGTCATTTGTCAAGGTGAAGAAGTACGCAGGTGTCCTTTCAGGTGTCCTGCGCGGTCGTGACGATCGGGGCGCCGCCGTCGCCGCCCTGTTGGGCCCGATCTCCTGCAGGCCCGGTTTGAATCAGGTCCAAATGAAATAAAGTTTGCCCGCAACCGAAACTCAGGCCGGGGGGATTTGTTGGGGTATGGAGCCGGACCTCTGGTCCCGTCGGATTTGTCACTGCAGGCGCTGACACCTGAGCAACATTCAAGGGCAAATAATCCAGAAGAATGGCTCTGCAGAAATGTGGCATTGGGGTTCACAAGCCAACTTCTACTCGCAAACACAGCAGTGGTGTGGCCGTTGTTTTGAGGGACTGTGGCCAATCACATGCTTTGGCTAATTGGGTTCCTTACGCCAGAAGAAAAAATGACAGACCAAGGCAAAATGAATTTCCCCTTCTTGGTGCTTGCAGCGAAACTGCAAAACCACGTATTGTGTTGTTACGGGGATTGGGCGGGTTCCTTTTGTGTTGTAGAAACCACGGAGTCTGGCGTCGTGACGATTCCTGACAGCACCGCGTGGTTGAGAGCAGGAGCAAGTCCATCTCCAAGCGTAGCCACGGGTATCACTGCCACTTTACCGGGGAGGCTGATTCTGTTTCCACCCAACGCCAGCTTGATAGATGTCCCGACTCTGTCGAGCTGCGCCGAACAACAACGCTCGCGCCGCGGATGGTATAGATTTCCATTATTCGGCAATCAAACAGTAATCTGCCACCATGGCTCATCTGTTCAGAGCGCGTATTAATCTGGTCACAGGTGGTCCGTCACTGCAGCGGCGGACTGCAACACTGTTAGCGATGTTCACACGAACCATGAGAGACATCAGTGGGACCCGCGTGAACAATCAAGGCTCAAATCACTAAAATCTCTGAAGTATTTCAGGAGAGAAGCAAGTCTTGGGACCGGGGTTTGACGTTTATTTGGTTACCTCACAAAAGGTGTCTGGCGATTGAAAAAGGCTGGACAGAGCTTTTTATCGAGGTCATACTCCCAAGTGAAGACAAGTGCTTTGGCAGATGCAGTCTTTGTTCTTGGTTCCCCCACTGCTGACAATCTGTGCACGACTTTCCCCACCTTCCGCTGGTGGTCACAGGTGCCCAAAATTGGGCCGCCATAACTGACCGACTTTTTCACCTTCAATTACTCACGCCAACAGTAAATGGAATGGTGGTTGTGTATCATCAATCTGCAATCTGCAGTAAGGCTTTGGTTCCGGAAAGACGTGAAAATTCAAGTGTTCCCAACGACTTGATGTTCTGAGCGACCTCAACCAGTTGTGTTGTGCATCATACCTCCAGAGTCGCTGGGTTCCACGTTCCAGTATTGGTATCTTTGTGTGAAGAACTTATCAGACCCTGCGTATGTCTGGTACATCAAGGTGCAAGTGTCTGCTTTTTGATCTGGTCTATGTCCACAGCATCACCACAGGGAAGCAGCCAAACACTGGCAGAGGGCTCCTCAAAGTTGCACGACATGCAACTTCGGGGTTTGTCTGGGTCATCACTACGTCTTCACCCATTACGGCATGTTTTCGGGACTTGAGAACATTTCAACCCACTTTGCGAGTCACGCAAATACCCAAGTCCAAGTTAGGCCCCTGGATCTGAACCTTTGAATGGGACCAGGTCGGCCGCTCTGCTCAGATCCTTCATCCCCAGAATGCGCTTGGACGAGGTTTGGCCTGAGCGTCTGCAAAAGCCGACGTGAAAATCGACATCTGTCTTTCCACTCCGAAGCAAGTTTCGTGGAGTCAGCTGAAATTCATCTGGGCAGTGTCAATGAAGACTTTCAGGAACAAGAAGTTCCGAGGCGAGAACCCTGTTGGTCGCGGAAATGGAAGAGGAAGGGGAGGGGGGTCTGGCGGAGGGGGAGGGGGGTCTGGCAGAGGGGGAGGGGGGTCTGGCAGAGGGGGAGGGGGAGCTGGCAGAGGGGGAGGGGGAGCTGGCAGAGGG
>JAAUXT010114947.1_pt1 | contig 15061 bp, 17 predicted proteins | sample 7278171 | NCBI WGS metagenome assembly JAAUXT01 (sample SAMN14350112, study PRJNA611818) | marine sediment metagenome | isolation source: surface marine sediment (1.8m) | place: French Polynesia: Moorea | collected 2018-08 | reverse complement strand
GTGTGGGTGTGGGTGTGTGGGTGTGGGTGTGGGTGTGGGTGTGTGGGTGTGGGTTTGGGTGTAGGTGTGGGTGTGGGTGTGTGGGTGTGGGTGTGGGTGTGGGTGTGTGGGTGTGGGTGTGGGTGGGTGTGTGGGTGTGGGTGTGGTCGAACTTTCCTTTCTCGGAGTTGAGATCTATTGACACCAGCACCAGAGCGTCTTACTCCGCCCCCCCCCCCATCAGACCACGCGGCCTGACGACTATTGAACTGGACAGTTTGTTTGTAATCCAGTATGGATGTTCGATCCGATCAAATGCGTGAGATCCCGCTCACCTATGGAGCTGTCTGTTGGCGCTCCCAGCTTCAGGGGGACAGCTCCTGTGTGCCCCTGATCAAGGTCGTGCAGACCAGACCTGTGTTATAATCCATGGAGCAATAAACTGGTGTGACAGATAGTGCATCAATCATGGTACAGTTGACGCCTCGTCAGTTTGACGCGAGGCCAGGAATGAACTGGACCGTTTTTCTGATGCTCTCCATTGGGCGTCATGTTAAATTTGATGCCTGCACCTCAAAATTTTGATGCACCCATCAAAAATTCTGACACCACCCTGCCTGTGTGAAAACCCCCTTTTTGGAGACGGGGGAAAGTGACTCCTCTCTCCTGACACAACCGCCCCAGTCAGCCGACAGGTTCAGGAGCGATGCTGACCTGGGGAACCACAACATAACAAGTTTTCACCCGTGACATCTGAATTCGTACTCGATTTTTCCGCATTACGCGGATCGCCCAAATTCGGATCCACAAGTTCTGGTCCAAATTGTCTGGTTCCACCCAGGCAAATAGACAGGGTCAGGGTCAGGAGTCGGAAAATATCATGGATTTTCACACAGGCAGATATTTTCACGCTGGGGTCAAAAATTTTGATGCACAAGCATCAAATTTAACATGACGCCCAATGGAGAACATCAAAACAACGGTAGAGTTCGTTCCTGGGGTTGCGGCAAATTTTTGATGTCGCGTCATCTGTGTGAAAAGCCCTGTTGTTGTGAGGCTGATTCGGGTGTTGCCCGACCATGTGCTGCTCCAGCCCTCAGCACACACGCTCATCTTTTTGCTTGGGAGTTTGGGTCCTGTTTCTGTCAGAATCCGTGTGTTCCATTTGCACGTTTCGGCCAACCGAGTCTGCCTAAAAGGCTGACCAAACCAGGGGTGAAGTGGCGCCACTTCGCCCACCGGCCAGCCGCACACGTGTAGACTTTCTGCTGCAAATCACGCCCAGTGAGGCTTGAGGGTCTGACCCTAGTCATACAGGAGCAGGTCACCCCCTCGTGAGTTGTGTGTCACAGGACCAGACCCCCACCAGGACCACGCTCCGCCGGCGAAACGTGGTCCTAAAATTTCAGGACCAGGCTCCCACGTGCTGGGACTGAGCTCCACCAGGTAGGAGTGTGGTCCTAAAAAACTTTGGGACCAGACCCCAACCTCATGGTTGGACAATCTCGTCCTGAAATGTCAGAACCACGTTCTGCCGACGGTACGGAATGAAGGTCGGGGTTTGGTTCTGAGACACCTGGTCGTGCATGTAATGACAACGCAGGGGCTCGATCTCTCACATCTCACCCCAATCACCCCGGGGGGGGGGTTCTTTGTTCGTTCCGCAGGCCTCATGTCCGGGTGTTTTCACACAGGCAGAATTTTTTTACGCTGGAGTCAAAAAAAGTTTGTGATGCGCGGGCGTCAAATTTAACATGACGCCCAATGGAGAGCGTAACAAATGAAGGTCCAGTCCGTTCAGGACTGGCCTGGCTTCAAAATTTTGACCCCCGCATCATCTGTGTGAAAATCCTGTTTCCTTGTTGGTATATACTCCAGGCCTCGTCACCCTTTCACGCTTGTTGCCAGGAAAGTTTGTCTACAAGCTGTGTGTGTGTGTGTGTGTGTGTGTGTGTGTGTGTGTGTGTGTGTGTGTGTGTGTGTGTGTGCAGTCGGGCGCACCACAGCTGTTGGCAGAGGGCTCCACAGTCCAGGAAAATCCAAGGTCTGGTCAGGGGTCCCGATCCTCGAAGCGAGAGACGAAAAAATGCGTGCAAAAATACCAAAGGGGTATTTTGGGGGTGATGGGGATAGACTGGGAATTGAGATCTTTTCCTTCTGGGCCAATTACTGCGAGAGGAGGTTGAGAGGGCGAAGATGTTGGAAAATGAATTGAATTATGGGTCGCACAATTTTTCGCTTTTCGTGGCATAACGTCCTCCACATGACTTGTAGAGGGCTGCACTGTACAGTGTGAGGAGCGCGGCGCGCTGTTGAGACTTAGGAGGTGGAGACACCTGGCGTATCCCAGATCCCGCGCCTTCAGGCTTGAGCGGGCAGGCGACTGTGTGTGTGTGTGTGTGTGTGTGTGTGTGTGTTTACAAGTGTGTGTTTGTGTGTGTGTGGGTGGGTTGGGTGGGGGTGGGAGTGGGTGTGCTGGCGGGTAGCCGGTGCATGTGAGCACAGATGGCTGGATGGGTGAGCATTTGGCATGATTGGTGAGTGGCGAGTTAGTGGGTGTTGCGGGTGTATGTGTGTGTGTGTGGGTGAGTGTGTGCGTGTGTGGATGGGTGAGTGTGTGTGTGGATGGGTGAATGGGTGCGTGTGTAACAGAGACAGAGGGTGCGTGTGCAGGCTGGTGTGTGGGTGGGTTTGGGAGGATGAATTGGCCTTTGTGTGCGTCGGGTGGAGATGTGGGTGGGTATTTCTGTGCATGTCAGAGAGGCAGAGCGTGGGTGTATCGGTGCATAAGTCTGTGTGTGTGTGTGTGTGTATGTGTGTGTGTGTGCCCTGGTCAATCAGTGCTGACCTCACGGCTTGTGTCTCTCTTGTAGAAACTGGGCTCTGCCGCTGCACCTGAGGAGATTGAACCGCAGCACTCAAGCATCGTGGGTCAGAACCGGTGAGTACAGTACACACACGCACACACACACGCACGCACGCACACACAAAAAACACAAACATACACACGTACACACAAACACACACAAACACACACATACAAACACACACACTCACACACACAAACGCACACACTCAAACACACACTCGCACACAAACACACACACACACAAGCACATGCAAACACACACACGCAAACACAAAAACACACACACAAACACACACACAAACACACACACGCACACAAGCAATTGTGATCGCACAATGGAGAAATGTGTCCACAAGGTCTGTTGGCATGACGGGTTGAGTGGGCAAAGCCAACAGGGAGGTTTCGCAAATTGGAAACTTAGACGTTGACGGAACATAGACGTACAATATCACCCTGTGGGATACATCACAAACACTTCTTTGTTTTGTCTGTGGTTATAAACTAAGTTCTGTACTTTCTTCAAATACAAGCGAAAGTATGACAAACAAAATTGATAAACCAAAAAAGGTGAGATTCTATGTCTGCGTTCATGCCTGCGTCCACATTTCCAATTTGCGGAACGTCGCTATTGGTGGCGCGGTGCCGCCCACGTCAAAACTTTGACGTCGACAGCAAAACTGTCACATGACGCCCAATTGGTGGGCATCAAACAACGATCCAGACCATTCTTTGTTGTCATCAAGAAATGTTGCCGTTGACGTCAGAAAAAGCTGACGTCATCAACGTCAAGAACACTTTGTTCATGCGTGAAATTATACATTCGGCAAGTGGTACTGTTTCTGGGGGCTAAAGAGACAAACTGTCGCAAAAAATTCAGTGAGAATCCGAGTTTGCCCCATTGTCTGAGTGTCGGGTTGATTTCCTGTGATTTCGACAAGAATGGAATTCGAATGGTTGTGTGTCTTGTGTCCCTCAGACTATCCAGGCATTGGGTAACAAACTGAACAGGCGTCCACTGGTCGAATTCGCTGAGTCAGGATGTCCTGTCAGGAGTAGAACTGACGAAAGAAGGGACCATGTTGCACTGCCTTTGCAACATCACTGCGTTTTCCTCAATGCGAGAGGAACGAAATGAGGGAACACAGGCCTGCCCAGACACGGGCACATCTTGCAACACACACGCACCCTCCAGTCGTTCACCTGCGACGTGCACACACACATAGCACACACACGCACACACGCACAGACGCACACACACACACACACACACAGACAAAAACACACACACACATGTACCACACACACACACGCAGACGCACAGACACACACACAGACACACACACAGACACACACACACAGACACACACACACACAGACAGACACATAGACACACGCACACACACGCACACACACAGATACACCACACACACACCTGTGTCTCCATGTGGGTTCCAGGTTCAACCTGAAATTGCCAGACAACTCCCTGGAAATGCCACTCATAGCATTGCTGCGTATTTTCCTGTGTCAGGTGGAACTTCAAATGGCCACACACCCTTGTCACGTGGTTTGGGGGTCATTTTCTTTTGAACAGCAATGCCCTGTGCGAAACTAACCAAAGAGACAAAGACACCACCTGTACAGCAACCAAACCACGTGTGGGGCACCCACGAAACAAGACGCACTCAGTTCGGCTGTGATCGCGCATTGTAGAGGGTATTTTGGGAACCTTGTGGAAGCCAACGAGGAAAAGCTTTCATTGCGCACCCCCCACCCCCCCCCCGCGAGGGGACGAGTACACCCCACGCAGCTTCCTTGCCAAGGTTCGTACTCGGCTAGTTTTGTCAGACGACCTTTGAGGTTTCGCTATGAATTTCACACAAGACTGTGGTCGTTGTTGGCTTCAGAAAAATTGCACTGTGATCGGGGCTTCCATAATTATTTTTTTGGTTTTTCCAACATGGAGTGCGAATTTGACAGCATGGTCTTCGTCTCACCCTGGGCTGTTCACTGTGAGATAAGTGTTTGTGTGTGTTCACAATAGGTGCATCTCCGAACACTACAGGAAGTTGGTGAAACAATCTGTGTGGCAGTCCACCATTGACGTTGTAATACACCGTTGATTTTCTTCCTGTGCCCGTTGCAATGTGGATAACACAGTCCCCAGTCCTCTCCTGAATAAAATTGTGGTTCAATGCTTGTTGGGACTTTCCCCTTGGGATAAAGGGACTGAGTTGATGCATTCTTGGTGACTTGACTGACAAGTGGTCTAACTGACCTGCCTGGATGGTTGACATGCTTCCTCAAATGCCACAGAAGGGTGACTGTCTGCATTGCACCAAACTGCATGCTATCACTATGATCTGTTTTTCTGGAATTTTATGACAATAGGAATCTTCTCTTCAGGTGTGCTTGTGAGACTGAGAGAGGTTGTTTTTGAGATCTTGGACAAAGTCAACCCAAATGAATGAGGGAGTGTTGTGTTGTGTTGTGTTGAGGACTCTGTGACTGAGACAAGTATTTCATGTGCATTTCAGACTGTAACAGCAGACAGAGAGAAGTCCACAGCAGAATTGCTTCAGGAGCCTTCTCCAGTGTCACAGAGCCATAAAACCTTATGGCTCATGAGAGGGAGGTGAACATGACTTGAAACCAAACTATATATATATCTGATTTGAAGCAGCACATTTTGGAAGTGCAGCACAAAGTTTGCAATAAAATGGTTGCTGAGTGTTCTGTCAGTGGTAGTGCTGCTCAACTTGGTCACATTTGAAACATCACCTCACTGGCACAGCTTCCTTGAAATATCCCTCTCTCAGAAGCAATTGAAAATGCCTCATGAGGCCAAAAAGTGGAACTCTTCAGAGAAGTCCACCTTGTACCATTTGTTAAAGACAATGACATCATACTGTTTGACATGGCCCTTCATTATGAGCAGTGTGACAAGAAGACTTTTACAGAAGCAGTCAGTAATCTGTTTGAAATCATCAAAGATGAAACAAAGGAACACCCAGAAAAGCAGGTGATCACAAGAAGTACTTTTGTCACAACACTTCTCAGGATACCCATACTTTGTGAAAGGACAAAGTAACTATGTGTGTCAAAACAGAACCACATATCAAGAACATTGGACCAATAAAATTTTGAAAAGTGTTGCCAAACAGTATTAATTTAAATACATGGATTTATTTCCTCTTTACATGAACAGGTGGGCTCTACACATCAGGAACAGGGACTGCACTCATAGTTGTGTAACAGCAGAAGTGACAGTTCCTGAGCTGGCTTTGCTCAACAGTATTTTGAAGTGAATGAAAAAAGTACAGGGAGAACTCACTGTGGTGCTGCATTCATTCCAGGATTGGATTTTCCATTTCCCTAACAAACTACCTTGAAAATCAATTTTGGCTTGCAATTGCTGCAAATCTGGAACCAACAGAAGTGTTTCTCAAAAAAGGCATTCTGTTGACACAATTGTGGTGTTACGGAAAAGGAAACTTCTGTTGTAAAGTTGTTTGTCTTCCTTTTGGAAATGTCACGAACTCACTGCCAGTACTGACCCAAAGTGATATACATGACTTCAGGGGAGCAAATACCAGCAAACGTTATTGCTTGAAAATGACACTGAATAGACTTTATCTTCTTGTTTGGTTCTTATCCATCACCTGCATTACATTTGTAGTGGTCAGCATTGTGGGAAATGGTTTCTTCTCTCCTCAGCCTCAGTGGATGGTCCCTTCTTTCAAACAAAAGTGGAAGTCCTCATTTTCAACTGGCAGAATAGCAAATCAAACAGGAAAGAAACTGGTTTGGAAGTCTGGTCTCAAATACAACCATACCTGCAATGTTTCCAACAGAAGTCGAGTTGGGTGCTGTGAGGAAAATACAAACTATATACAGCTGCATTTGTCACCAAGTGGTCCTTCCATGGAGAATACAGTGGAGACATTCATCAGAAAAACACACTCCAAACATATTGTCTTTATGGGAGATTCTATCCTGTATCAGCTGTTTTGGGGTTTTCAGGATGCCCTGAGTCTAGAGTTTTTTGACCCATTATATCACAAAAGATGTGACACTTGTGACTGTGGGTTTGCACATCCTTGTGAGGGAAGACACAGGGAAAGTTCTCTGAAGATAAAAATGATAGCATTTTACAAAATTGCCCAGCCAAGTTGTGCAAATCTCCTCCCTGAGAGGTGTGTGTTTTTCAGTGATATTCAGTCAATATTGTACACAAGTGACATTGTTATTTTTCAAATTGGGATCCACTACAATGCTGACCAAAAGTTTGTCCCTTTACTCACCAAATTTGGGCAGATAGCCCAAGAAGAAATGATGAAATCCCCAGGAAAGCAGGTTATTCTCAGAAATACATTGCCACAACATTTGTCAGGAGAGGGTGGGCAGTATCAGCCCAAAATGAAGCACAAAGGTTGCACCAAAATATCTTTGTATACAGAACATTGGACCAATCAACATATCAAAATGACAGCTGAGCACTATGGACTGAAGTACATGGACTCTGCTCCTTTCTATGTTGACAGGTGGGATCTCCATATGAAACCAACTGACTGCACCCACAGTTGTATCACACCAGAAGTAACTGTACCAGAGATGGCCCTACTGAACAGCCTATTGGATTAATTGTTGTAGAACATGTTTTTCTGTTTTCCAGAACTTGCTTGAACAAAATGGGCAGAGTCTTAGAGTACAAATATTTTATGAAAAATGCATATTGATGAAAAAAAGAATAAAAGAAGGGTTTCACTGGTGATATTCATTCTCCTCAGCTCAACCTCAGTGGGTGATCCAATCTTTCAAACAAAACTGGGAGTCCTCATTTTCTGCTCTCAGAAAAAAACAAATCAAACAGGAACCAAACTGGTTTGGCAATCTGCTCTCAAATATAACCATACCTGCAGCATTTCCAAGAAAAGTCAAGCCAGGTGCTGTGAAAAAAATCATAAGACAACCTACTTTTTCACCAAGTGGTCCTCCCTTGACAGTGGAGAGAATTATCAGAAAAACTCACTGAAAACATGTTGTCTTTCTGGGTCATTCTATTTTTATCAGCCCCTTTGGGGTTTCCAGCTGCCCTGGATCTGCAGTTTATTGATGCATATCCCAAAAGATGTGGATTTTGTGACTGTGCATTTTAACACCCATGTGTGGGTATAAACAGTGAAAATTCTCCAATTCTCTGATGATCAAAATGACAGTGACTTGGAGAATTACCTTTCCAAGCTGCAGAGGAGATGTGAGTGAGACGTGTGTGTTTTTCAATGAAAGTTGATCCATTTTGAACACAAGTAATAGTGTCATTTTTCAAACTGGGATACACTACACCTGTGCAAGAGAAGAGTTTTATGTCTCTTTACTCACTAAATTGGGCCAGATAGTCCAGGAACAAATGATGAAATGTCCAGGAAAGCAGGTTATTCTCAGAAGTACATTACCACAGTACTTTCAAGGAGAGGGTGGGTGGTGTCCACCCAAAGTTGAGGGCAGGGGTTGTAGCAAATACCTAGATATACAGAAGATTGGACCATTGAATATATATGTGGAAATGAGAGCTGAGCACTGTGGACTGAAGTACATGGACTCTGCTTCTTTTTATGTTGAAAGGTGGGATCTCCATATGACACCCAAAGACTGCACTCACACTTGTATCACAGCAGGAGTGACAGTTCCTGAGCTGGCTTTGCTCAACAGTCTTTTGAGCTGAAAAGAAATTGCAAAGTTGTGCAGAAAAGAAAGTGACAATGATGAAACAATGGTTCAACAGTGTGTTTTGTTGCAAGATTTTCTCTTATTGTCTGAGTTGTAAGATGTGAATAAAGTATGGACAAGATGTGGATGTGACTGTGATGGGAGCTGATGAATTTTTTATTGCTCTGTGTTTTGTGTCAAGTGTTGTGAAGAGTGAGCATGATTGATCAATAAATTACATTTTTTACTCTCCTCCGCTGTTCACCTGATAAAACTGGATCTGAAATGAGTAAAACCAACACAACTTGCCATACTTGGCTGTCCCAAAATTTAAACCTGAAGACACTACAACTTTAGCCAGAAACAAAAGGAAATGTGTCAATCCAACACCATTCTTTGTCACCATTGTGTTTGTATGGGTGTTCAGGCCAGCATCATTCCGGAGTTGCTCAGCTGGATGGACCATTTTGCAGCATTCATCAGGAGAAGGGAGCTGATCCCTCCTGTCTCCATAGACTGGGTCACAAAAGCCAAGTCACACTTGTGTGGGTTTCAGAGTTGTTTATTATCACTTACCTGAGCTTCAGAGAGCAAAGCCTAAAGTGAGGGGTGTAAGGGAAAAAACACACCTGAAGCTAGGGCAAACTGGCAGCTTCAGAGGAGAGCAGGAAAGAATCATGTGTGGTCGAACCGACCATCCAGGGTTTAATTGGAGGTGGTTTAATTACACAACAATTGTGGAGCTCTGGAAAAACTGTTGTTTTGATTTTGTGGGGGGCAGAGGGGAACTTAGTTTGTTTTGTAAAGGCCATGTCAAAGACCTCATACATCTACAGCTGCCCCAGGCAATACAAAAACACTTTCCAGAGGAAGGTGGGAAGTCAATGGTCAGTGATTTGTTGGGAGTCCACCAACAGTATTTTTGAAATGATTAGAAGTACTCCTTTGACCAAGAAGGCAGAAAACTTACAGACCCTTTGCAAGAAATGGGGCTGCAGTGGAGACATTCAAATGCATGTCAGTCATCTTGAAAACAGTTTGGCATTTGTTGCCAAGGGAACCATCATTGGGTGGGCTCACTGGGAAAATCCTTTTGTTCCTTGCAATGTTGTCACCCAAGATCTGTACCTGTGTCCCTGGGGTTACAGTTTTCTTTTTTTTGGGGGGAGGGGGGCTCTAGAGTACTTGTTCCATGCAGCAAGTTGTTCCAAGATATCATTTGAGAATGGCCTGTTTCTACATGTAGGAAATTGCTGTTCTCTATTCACTGTTTGTTGGACAGAGCTGTTCTGGTGTTCTATTCACTGAGTTGAACTTGTGAAGCTCTCAGGCTGTCCTGGTAGAACACAGCTCCAATGTTCTCCCTGTCTGAGTTGATGTGAATCTGTTCTGATGCTCTCTTTACTGAGTCAAAATGATGCTGTCCCAGTTCATACAGTCAAGCTAATGCAGTTCAGATTTTCTGTTCACTCAAAGGTTTGGTGTTTTGGTGTTCCACATTGACACACTCTGTGGAATATCCACTGTGGCTTCAAACAAAGTGTCTCAATAGACAACAGCATCAAAAGCACCAACACCTACTTTTCATATTTCACTGGAATTAGCTATGGCAGTCCCACTCAGGACTGAAAGGGAGTGGCACCCCTTGCTTCCAGAGCCACAGGCAACAGCTGCTGATGACTGTTGCAAGATCTAGATTCCACTTTCTGTTCTGTGGCCTCACCTGGATGTGGACAGAAATGTGCAACAACAGGCCAGAACACCAACAATTTCCATTGACTGTCAAAAAGTAGTCCTGAAGAAAGAGATGTTTTGGGAGGTAGTGCATTGAATTTTAGCAGAAAACCTGATCACTGTCAATATTGGATCCACAGCAATAGTGGGTTTCTGAGCACAAATCTCAATAGACCACCCAGTAATGCATCATCAACTTTGCCTGTTCAGTCAGACAGACGAAGTTGATATCTCCACAATTTTATATGATTAGCTCACCCCAAAATCATCCAGCTGAACTAGATCTTGGGTTTTGAACCTGAGAGAAAACAGCAGTTTTGAGACAAGATCAAGCACTGTGCGTTGGGGAGAAGTCTTCAAATGGAGTTTCTTCAGTGTGAATCAAGGAAATGAGTGTTGGTCTCGAAACTGAGTTTCACCCACAAGTGTGCAAACCTGGTGGGCTGTACAAAGTGCATTGGGTGTCGATTGTAAAAATTGGCTGTGACTGGTTCGGGGGGAGAGTGAAGGTGGTGGGTGGGCGGAGGAAAGAGTGAGTGGGCAAGTAGTTCAGCTGGCATCAGCTGCAATTACCACTGGGTTCATGTTGACATCACAGTTTGTGCCTGTTGTGGAGGACCTTGCTTGATTGAATTGACAGGTGTGCATGGCATGTGGTTGCCCTGGTGGGGTGGGCTGGTAGCACAGGGTGTTTGTGTATTTTGTCAGAACCTCAGCTTCAGGTGTCTGTTGTAGGAACAGGGGGCCAGTGTTGCAGACACAAGAGGAAGAGCAGCACACAGCAGGGCTCAGCAGTGTTGAGTAAGTACTTAGAAGTACTGTGGTGTTTTATGCTCTGGTTCAATCCACAAACACATGCATCACAAGTACATTCAACATGTGTCTGTAGGCAAGTCCCTCCAGGTCAAGTCCATAGTTGGGGAACTGTGTACAAATTTTCACCCAGTTTCTCACACCTTGTTCATCCCTTTCATGTTTCCACAGGCATATGATGTGACATCCAGACACTATGTACTATGTCTCACTGACTCCAGTTGTTTTCCAGTTGTGGTACTTGTGAACCTTTCCCCACAAGTGTTGGTCTGAACCCCTTCGAGTACTTTTGGCTTGGTGGCATTGGATTGTCTCAATTTGTTCATTTTACAGGGGCATATTGTGAGTAAGTGCAACAATTTTTCAAAGGTTGACAGGCCATTTTGTGTCTGAGTTTGTTCCACAATTGTGCTGGATATGACATGATATTGCAAAGCTCAGGATGGTTGTTGGATTTTGGGTTTGAGATAATGTAATTTATGTATTTCAGACTGAAACTTCAGAAAGAAATGCAACAGTGGAATTTCTTCAAGAGTCTTCACCATAACCACAGAAGTACAAGAGAGCTCTGATAGTTTATGACTGAGATGTGAAATTACTTCAAAGCAAGGCTCTGTACTTTCAAGCTGAAATGTAGTTATCTGGCAAGTGCAACAGAAGCTGGCCAAAATGAGAAAAATAACAAAAAGGGTGCTGGGTGCTGGTGTGGTGGTGTGGTTGACTTTGATGGCATTTCAAGCAAGGCCTGACCTTTACAAGCTCCTTGGTATGTCTGTGCCCCAACAAGAATTCAAAGTATCTGTTGTGACAAACAATTGGAAGTCTTTAGAGCACTCCACTTTGAGCCCAAAGGTGACTGACAAGGCAGTGAGATGGGCACCCGGTTCCCTGTACAATGACACCTGTAAAATAACCCTCAGCTCCAGACAGGACCGCAGGCTGATATGCTGCCACAATGCCAAAAACTATACACAGTTGCACTGGGTGTCCGAACAGGGCCCTATCTCTCTCACAGAAACAAAACAAGTATTCTGGGACAAGATTTACAACAAAACAGTTCTGTTTGTTGGGGATTCAATTACAAATCAACTGACTCTGTCCATGTGGGATCTATTGGAACCTGGCTTGCAAATGAAAGTGTATCATCCTGGGAACTTCAGGAGAGAAATCAGACCTGACCCAAGAAATCAGGGAAAATATCACAAAGTTGTAGACCATAGGAAAGTCAACTTCACTTACCTCAAAGGAGCTTACATCAGTACTACTGGCTGCGTAACTTTTCCCACTTGGGATTTGCCATTGGATAATCTGAGAATGTTTGCAAGAGAAAGTGACATCATTCTGTTCAACATGGGCCTTCACTATGAAACCTGTACCAACCAGAGTTACAGAGACTCAATCAACAATGTGTCAACAATTTTTAAAGAAGAACTCACCAGACACCCAGAAAAGCAAGTGATAATCAGAAGCACCACACCACAACACTATGCAGGATATCCATACTATACACTTGGACAAAAAGACTGGAACTGCCAAAAGAGAACAACATATAATGAACATTGGACCAATAAAATTCTAAAAAGTGCTGCAAAACAGTATGGATTTAAATACATGAATTCATTTCCTATTTATATGGACAGGTGGGATCTCCACTTCAGAAAAATGGATTGTACTCACAGTTGTGTAACAGCTGAAGTGATAGTTCCTGAGATGGCTTTGCTCAACAGTATTTTGAAGTGAATGAAAAAGTGCAGAGGAGAACTCATTCCAGGATTGGATGTTTTTATTTTCCTAACAAACAACTTTGAAAATCAATTTTGGGTTGCAGTTACTGCAAAACCTGAACCAAGAGATGGGGTTCTCAAAATAATGTATTATAAGAACATAATTGTGGTGTTTCAGGAAAACCAACTTCAGTGGTAAAGTTATTGTCTCCCTTTCTCAACAGTGGCCTTATTGGCAAGGCCTGGCCCATTGGATTCTCACAGTTGATCTGGACCTTACCAGAAAGTGCACATTTGTGTTTTGATTATTGTGTGTCTTGTGTTGCTGAAAGTGAATATCAAAATAAACAACACAACCAAAAATCTTGATTTGCAGTCCGCTAGATGAAACTGAAGCTGAGACCAGATCAAGAAAAATTGACACACTTTCATGCGGGCCACAGACTGAATGTTGTGTTCCTCTGTTCTTGGTCAACAGGATTCAGTTGATCACAGCTGCAACATTCAAACGCTTGGGACATGTCAATAACAGGTGAAGGCCACACAAATCACTCCAAGCATTTTGCCATTAACTCATAAAATTGTGTGATTTTTTTCAGGAGGTGAGTTGCATTGCAGTAATTTTCACACTTTACAAGAATCTTTCTGAATCTTTTTTGTCAGCCAGGGAAGTGCAAAATGTTTCATAGAAATCATAAAACACAACATTTCCCAGTGGATTGTGAGTTGGGAACTTGACAACATTAAGCCCCAAAATGAATGGCTTTCACATGACTCAGCAACTTTGAAACCAGGCGGATCTGATAGTTTGGTCATGTACAACTGTGAATTTTTTTACTTGTGATGCAAACAAAACAGATACACCAAGCACATGTTACTGCACAGAATGTTTAACAAGACTCAATGGAACACAAGTTTTTACAAATGCATACCTTCTGGCAGGGTGACACACCCAACAAGTGGAGTATAGTCACCACTTTGTTTTCCTGTGTTCCCAGATCCTGCTCTGACTGGTGTTGCCTGACTGACTGGGTCTTGTGAGTTCTTCACTCAATGCATTGAGCAAGAGTGAAGATGAATACCTTGACAAACCCAAATATGTGGTCCTGAGTTGTGGTTTCAGAGTTATAGAATTACAAATACTGGTCCTCTGCCTTGCTCTGCACAGCACCTTGTGCTTGCCCCACAGAGTGTGTTTCAGAGTGCTTTTAAGCTGTTCTATGCAACTGTTTCAGTGTGACAGAACAATGAACAGATGACACTGAACCACCATCCAAGAATCAGGTCTTTGTGGCTCACACAAACTGTTCTCAACTGGGGTCTTGCTGTGTGTCACTGCTGGGACAAAACATTATGCATTTTTGCAGGTGGAAAGGAAACATGGTTTGGACAACAGCCTGTTTCAATTAATTGGCATGTGCTGCCCTCTGTGATTCAATGCGATTTTGCCCTGACCTTGCGCCGTCAGGCAATGTTGCGATGGTGTTGTGCCCCAGATACTGCTGCCCTCATGTTATCTTCCTCTTTGGTGTGACAATGTTGCCCTGATACTGGCAAGGTCTTCTTTCCCAGGTGATGCAGCCTTTTGCTCTGCCCCAATGACATGTGAACAATGCTGCCCCAAAGTTCTCTCCTGATGCTGCCCTGATGTTCTCTCCTGATGCTGGCCTGATGATCTCTCCTGATACTCCCCTGGTCTTCTGTGATGCTGGCCATGTGTTCTCTCCCTGTTTGACCTGTGACAGTGTTGGCCTGATGTTCTTTCCTGGTGCTGTCCTGATGTTCTGTTCCATTCTGTGCCCTGTGATGCTGACCTGGTATTCCAAGCCATGTGGTGCTGCAATGTGGTTCTGTCCCAAGAGATGTGGCCCAATGTTCTGTTTCAGATGATCCCACATTGAAATCTTTGGCGCCATCTCATGCTGTAATTTTTACCCACAAGTATTTCATGTGACACAGTCAGTGTCTGTATCTTTCTTTCGCAAAGAATGTGTTGTTGCTCTGTCCCTGGATCCGGTTCGTCTGCCGCCTTTCAGAAATATTTTTAGCTCTGCCATGAAAAGTGATGTCTCTGTTTGCTCATTGTTCTTGTCTTTACGTATTTCACAAGCAGCATTGACAATTTTTGCCTGGATGTCTCACCCAAACCGTGCCAGCTGAGTTGAAAATGTGTGTGTGTGTGTGTGTGTGTGTGTGTGTGTGTGTGTGCGTGTGTGTGCGTGTGCGTGTGTGTGTT
>JAAUXT010093189.1_pt1 | contig 15064 bp, 13 predicted proteins | sample 7278171 | NCBI WGS metagenome assembly JAAUXT01 (sample SAMN14350112, study PRJNA611818) | marine sediment metagenome | isolation source: surface marine sediment (1.8m) | place: French Polynesia: Moorea | collected 2018-08 | reverse complement strand
GAGGCGCACATCGTTTTTATATGTTCTCATTTCTGGACGCAAGGAAAGCTCACAACCGACTGCGATGGATCGGTAAGACACGAAAAATGGCAGGAACCAGCGGGAACTCTGTTGGTGGCTCTTACCGCGTACATAGTTTTTCCCAGAGGAAGGAAAAATGTGACGGGGCGCACTTTTTAAAAATTCTCGTGATTGATTCCTTGCTGCAGCACAACTCCATCCGAACTGTATTTTGTTTTTCAAACGATTACCATCCCATTGTTCTTCTTGAACCGGAATCACTTTGCAATCAAATTTTAGCCTGCAAACGTTCTGCTTTCGCGAAGGCGCACATTTCGTTCTTTTTGGATGAATCTCTTTGTTTGACAAAGAACTCCGTCTCGCACGCAAACTTCTCTCTGATGTATGTTTATTTTTTTGAAAATCGACCGCTACTCGTTGTTTATGGCAAATTGATGTCGGAAGAATATCAACTTGGACAGCTGCGCAACAGATACAAGAACAGAACATCGATGGAGAAACTCACGCGAGGCGCTCGCTAGTTTGGTTACACGCATCGTTGTTCAATAGTGCTTGTCTCTGGACGACATAAAACAATCCATGGAAAGGCAAGATTGTTCCGGAGTTACGTGCACCCAGTCTTCCGAAGCACGACAGGGCTGGAATCTCCCAAAATCATCATACGCACACGCAAGTGCAAGTTTTGCACTCGCCATTCACACGCAGGTGCTACCACAAGGCTTGTTTCAGATACAAAGATCTGACAAAGTCTCTCTGGCTGCAAAAGAAGATTGAATCAATGTATCTGTGTGCTTCGCATGCGAAATCCAACACTGAATCGATGTTAATTTTGCAATTTCTCGCTTTCAGTCAAAGAGAGACTTTTCAGTTGTAAAGGAGATGCTCAGACGAAAGTGCATTCAATTGAGTTTTTATCTTGTTTTGAAAATCAAGCAATCAACAGTTCAATTTTTCGCTGTGTAAAAGCCTTGTCTCTGAAATAAACATACAAGAAAAACCCTTGTGGTGCGAATTTTCCAGAGAGCTGCATTGTGCATGTCTTCCCCCCAAAAAATGACAATGTTGTTTGTGGCCTAAGTTTCAGGTTCCTGTTTGCGTCGCGGATAGGAACCAGCTTTTCGAATCTGTTCGGCAGGTAATGACTTCACAAGGACGTTTCCATGCACTTAATTGTGAGGGGTCTCTGCAGAGACGATGTGGAGGGCTCAGAGCTGTGAACACCAGACACAGACTGGTGTAACGGCGGCAGAACGTTGGGTCGAAAGGGAGTGGCTATTTGCATCGTGAGAGCTTCTTCGTAGGCCGGAGGGCTGCCCGCGTCCTCCGGCAAACTGTCAATCTCCTCGGTGAGAACTGTGGAAGACGTGTGGACCTCGGCTCTCTCGTGGTGTTCCCTGTCCTCAGAAATGGATATCGACAGACTGGTGTCCTCCTCGATGTCATTCACCAGCGCTCCAAAGGGAACGTCACCGGAGGCGATGTCCACAGGGGGAGTCGAGTCGCTCTCGATGTCCAGTGACACGTCGTCGCGCGTAGAGAACTCGAGCTGTGAGTTATTCTGCCAGGTGGGGGTGAGCGTCAGCGTGTGACTGCGAGTAATAGATCTGTTTTCCCTGGCTCGAGCCGTGGGGCTCATGGTATCACTGTCGCTGTGGGTATCAGACTTCTGGGACCGATCCTGATTTGCGTATGATGGTTCTTGGATTTGTTGGTTGTCTGAGGTGGTTTGTGTGACTTGTTGGTGTTGGGGCTGTTTGCCTTTCCTGCGCTTCCTTTTGTGCAGGGACGACAATCTGGCGCCTCGCCTCCTGGTTCCCGCCGGAGGCGCGACGGAGTAGTCCTGCACATGTGGCAAAACACCCATTGGCAGCAGTGCACTGTTGTGTTGGATATGGACAAGACCATTCTCGTAAATGACATATCCGGAGTGTGCGTACGGGTTTTGAATGACGCCACTGTGCATCTGGTATCCAGACAGTTCAGTCTCACTCTGAGCTCTTTGACTTGCAGCGTAGGACAAAGCGTGATTATTTTCCAAAACGATGTGGCCGTTGGAAGTGGTCATCATTGCGTGTGTTTCAGAAGGGGAGTTCAGAGGTAGAGGCATGTATCCGTTGTTGCTGCCACTGCGTGGTATAACAGCACCATTCAGAGGGATGTATCCATTCGAGTTGCTATTGTGACCAGCACAGTCCATAAGTAGAGCCTCCGAGTAGCTTGGCACCATAGAATAATTGTTCCTGATGTTCATCTCCAGTTCCGAGCTTCCCATGGTGCTCACCCTAGACATGGTTCCTGTGCAATATGGATCCACATAATTGCACCCAAACAACTTGTGGACGTGGTAATGAACATAGGCAGTCTTGTATTCAATCAGCACCCGTAGTGGCCATGAAATCAACAGGCAGGAAGCTATCCAGAACACAACATGGGAAACATACCATGGCAGGTTGTGGGGGTCTGCAAAAGCGATCATGTAGTCCTTGAACGAGACATTGAGCAGATCAAGCCCTTCGCGTGTTTCCATGTAATCATCTCGTAACTCATGGTCCTGGAAGAACTGGGCTCTCTGGTCCTCGAATTCGTTCTCGGCCTCGACGGTGGCAAATGAGAAGCCCTTGGTGAACTTGATCTTGGTGGCCGGGTAGGACTCGAGACTGGACAGTGATTTCGAGATGTCTTTGCTGCCGCACTGCGAGAAGTTGAATGCCGAGCTGGACGTGTGCGAGTTGACCCGCTCGTAGTAGACCTGAGTCGTCGTGAACGCGTCTCCGTTGCGGTACCTCGTCACCTGCAGAGAAGAAACCAAAGTCGTTGTATGCATGGACCTGGACCTTCCACAAGGCACTTGTTCTGTATGAGTTTCGTCATTTCAGATTCTCCACAACAACTCATCGTAATCTCATCGGAACAGAGGCGAACATTCAATTTTCGCATCCGATTTAAACTTGAGAAGATCCAGGGCGTGATTGTGGATGGTGTGAACATCTGCGCGAAGTGTCCTGCCTGTGAAGCGACGAGGCTCGAAACACAGCGCAATGTGACAGCCATTGCGTGGCGCACGCAAGGCAAAACAGCTTTTGCCAAGCACAGTTACTCATAACAGGCAGGGTTGTTTGAGTTTCATTCATTAAAAAACGAAATTCTGGAATTCATGCAAACAAAATATCAACGTAACCAACAAGGCATCTTCTGAACAGACAAAACCAACTCTTTCATGAAACAAATTATCATCAGTCAATGCATCCTGCTTCCAATTAAGCTTCATTTGTTTCAGTCCCTCTGTGCAAAAATGAATGATTCATCACAAAGTTACAGTTGAACAGCAGCGGCAGACTCAAAGCTTTAGTTCTCGTCATTATTTTGCCCTTTATGAAATCAATACGACCATTTGGAGTACAAAACCTTCCACAGTTGTACTCTGTTGTCGCAATCAATATCGTTCCAGCGAAACAGGCAATTACGTCCGGGATGGGCGGCGATTAACTGGGAGACAATAAAGCTTCTCAGATTCTGCCTGACGCACTTTTGGCCCCTGCTGTGGAACCGGGTCGTTGCTCACTGACTCGTGTGCCCCATATTGACATCATATCATAACCGGCTGGACAGGGACAGCGTGTAATCTGTCCTAACCAAGATTTAGGGATTTCTTAATCCGAGTGAAGAGCGAGCACCTGTCGGGTGCGCCTGACGTAATGGTAACAGATGGACTTCCACCAGACGACAGGCAGCGCCTCTCGCATGCTCTCCACTTTCTGGTACACGGAATTCACGTCCACCTAATAAGTGGAAGAAACACGTTTGAAATTTCAACAATCACGATTGAAGATACAGGCCGTTGAATTTATGATTGGAGAAATGGCCAGGAAGAGCCACAGAAAAACGGTTGATGCTCACAGCAAAGACCACAAATTTGTTATGAAGTTTGTAAACAAACCTTGTACTGAAGTTCAATTCGAGTGTGGGAGTGCCAGCACTCGACCAGGTAGACAAGGTACAGCATCAGCACAAAGGCGACAGGGATGTACACGTATCTAAAAAATGAAGAACAAGGTTGATTTGCACATTCTCTCAAAATCCAAAAAGCAAACACCGGCGTTTCACATTGTTTTCAGTGAATTGCCTGTTTCCGACAGGGTCTGGTTTGTGGCTTCCAATCCTTTTCTTGTATACACAAGCATTGTGGGGGAATCCTGTGACCCGAGCCTTGACGTGTTGAAGCAGGTGCCGGCCTGCATAATGGATGAACAAAGAGAACTGAAAGCAATCCGCAGATGAACTTGTTACGGGAAAGGTTCCTGGACAAGATTTTTCCAGAGATGCATTGTGACTGCATGAGGACAAGAGCTGCGTGCAGAGAAGCCACAAATGACACCCAAACCTCCTTTTCTTCCAAATTGGACACACAAAGCGGTGATAAGGATCATTGCAACAGCCTGCAGCAAAGCCAATCTGATACGGCAGTGTGCCCTTTTACGACCGATTAAGTGAGCTCAAACAGGCAGTTGATGTGTTTTGCATGATAGAAGGAGCAGTGGGTGTGTAATCCATAAGATTAAGGGTCTGTGTATCGCTTGAGCGCATCTCACACAAAGACCATTTCCTGAAAAAGCTGGATTCTGTTGTATATGTGAGTCACAAATTTGATAGGAACAAGTCCATAATGTATCTCACATGCAGACTTCGGCAGCAACCAAACATGCAGCGACTGGGTTCTAATTCGTACACCCAGAAAAAAAAACTTGTGAGCGGTTCCCAAAAAGACTCCGCTGGCGATCGTAGGCCTGGTGCTTGTTTGGAAACGAACCATGTGGAAATTTTAACTGCATTTCAGTTGCATACATTTCGGTCGCTGTGTATTTTGGTCGCAATGCGTCCTCAATCACCGTGAGCTCCATGGAGCTGACTTTGTCGAACCTCCAAGCCATGGATGAATTGGACGTGCGAGAGAGTTTACCGTGCCATCCACATTCAGAGACGCACGTCACACGTACAACAAAACTCTAGTGATCAATCTGTCTTTGTAGTCTCGGAAAGTTCTACAATTCCAGCACATGCTGGTGTTGTGGTCAGTGCGGAAGCTCGCCAACGACCGATCGTGTGCGTGCGCGCGTGTGCGCATCTGGATGCGTTTGCTACTTTCGCCTTCGCTCACCCGTCATCGCAAGGACTGGCCCTGGCGGACTGCGACACGGACATCTCGTAGAAGTTGATGACGGTTCTAGAGGTGACGCTGAGCCGGCACCAGCTGATGGCGACGAGGCAGCCGAGGATGAGCAGCGTCAGAATCAGGCATTTCCAGTGAGTGTCTCGTCGCAGCGAACCGAAGAATGTTTGTTTGATTGGCTTTTGCTGAATGCAGAAGAGAACAAATCGTTCAAGCGGATTGATTAAAAAGATTCGACCCACCCTTATCTCGGGTCAGTCACTTTGCTCATCAATCTGTATCACGAGGTGTGTCGTCCGAATGCACCCTTGACTGCAGAATCATTTGGATCGATGGAGGAAATCGTATCCGCAACATTTCCTTGCCTCTTATCTTGTCTCCATCAGGGCCCTGAAAGACTTTCTTTCTCGGAGTCTGCGGTGGTCTGCAAAAAAATATTGCTCCTGGTGGGGCACGGCCAATCCATAACAAGGATTCATATTGGACTTTTGCTGGCCGGACATTCACATCACCACAAAAAGGAAACAAAACACGCAGTTTTATGTATCAGGCCACAGCCCAGACATGGTCTCCACTGCTGTTTCCCAATCAAGCGGCTGAATCCTCTTTCAGGCTGATATCAAATGAAAATGATGATTCCATTACTATTGCATAATAACATTTCCTTCAGAATTATGGAGAAGATGTTGCTTGCATTGACGTTGGAGCGTTGTGTTGCCTCAATGGAGATCAAGTTGCGACTGCGAGCCATTTCAATATCCCTTCTCCTTGTTTAACTTCGCTGCATAGAAAGTTCACACAAGGCATCAACATTTGCCTTTGGAAATGGACATCATTTAGAGGCTAATACTGGCCAGCAGAGTCGTAAAGGAAAGTGGTTCCTCCAGCAGATCAGCGCTCAGGAGCTATAGACAGGAAAACCTGAACAGGAACCCTCTCACTTTTATGGGTTTGTAAAACATCAAATGCATAAATAAGGAGAACGAGAGCTGATTTAGCTGGATGCAATATGACAGGTCAAAAAAAGGCCTTGTTTTATACTTCGGCTACTTTCTCCCAATGCTGTTTATTGGTTTGATTTATGACACAATGGACTTAGGGAAAACTCCTAAATGCATACAAATTTCCCCAGAGTCAGTTTTGCGGCTACAAGTTGCCCGTGAGGCCAAATGATCCGGTTTCCTCGCCATTTCATCCGTTAAACATGTTGCATCTGTCTCAGCACTCCTAAAAGACGGTTCAAACATTTATTTCCAGTACTTTACTTCAGTCCGGGCTTCATCTGCCACATAACTGTATCAGATCCCAGCTGCCGGCTTCTTTTTACAGACATCACTTGGTACTGAGGTATTGGGCAGTCAGCTCTATGATTGAGTTAAATAAGCTGTGCCGCTTGATAAATTGCAGAGACGGTCCCTTCGCTGCAAATTTGACTTACCTTTTAATAGAGCATCTGGCTACTCACAATTTGTGCTTCTGCTGCAATCTGAGCACCGCAAATGCAATTTTGAGGGGAAATGCAATGATTTCTTTTCCTTCCAATCTCTCTAATCTCCCTGATGTTCTTTGTCTGGTGTGCCTTTCTGTCACTCTCTCCAAATTCACATCCAAACGTTTATCAATTTCACCACAGCAAATTTATCAGGGTCGTTCCAACTTTCAGAGTACTCAAACGTTCTGAGCAACGTTAAATTTTCGTGATTTCACTGGTATTTCGCATGGGACTGCTGGTCGAACCCCGGTTTTTCGTGTTCCGACACAACCAGACCACATGTGCACTTGTTGGAGCCCTGACACTGAAAGCTAGATATCCAATTGTTCCCTCGATGTCGTTCATAAACATTGCTGAGGAAAACATTGTCTCTGCAACAACGTGAAGTTTTGTTTGCTCCCACCGTTTTTCAGTCCAAGGAACAAGACATCTCATGTGTTGAACTCAGTTTGAAAACGGTGCCTCGCAAACGTGTGACAGCCAATTTCCAAGACAATCAGAAAACTTTCACACCAAGGAGAAACAACGCTGTGTTGAGTTCTTGAGATTGGTCTCACCTGGTCGGAATTGGTGTTGAGGTCATGCCTCATGCCGCTGTGTTGCTCGGACGCCAAAGAGTCGCACTTTCTGCTGAACGTCGGCTGCGTCGAAGATCCTCGTGAAGATTCTCCATCAGACCGGCAACGATCCCTTCCGCCCAATCAATGAGTTGGCCGGGAGACGAGTGGTGCGCATTTCATCGTGAGCTGAAACACGGAGGAGGTATTCCATTCAAAATTACGATTCCGCAGCGGCAGTCTCACATTGCCCAGCTTCTATGGGCAGTTGGTCCTCGGTATGAAGAAACTCTACCACAAGTGGATATAGCATGAGAATCGCTTCATGATTCTTAAGTAGGCATTTAGTGAGCTCTGGGATGACACACGTTGGCACTTACTCCACAACCCCGCTGAACTTGCCCACAGTATCCACACTACTCCTTGTCAATAAGTACTGTTCCAGCCTGTGGGGAAAGATACCCCGAAATCAATGGGACCATAGATTCCCTCGAATGGAGAGCCCGTGTGCACAGCTTATGCCCCAAGAAGCTGCAACTTGACTGCTATGTTCTACCGCAAGCACGAGAAAAGACTGGAATTGTGCACACCAGTGAAGTTCCAAACAGAGATCAATCAATAGGGTTCCAGGCAGCCACAGAATCCACTGTTGATATTACCGAGTCAAATGTCTCTGCTCCATTGGGACGGGATTACTGGTAATTTGAGGCAACGTCTTGTGAAGATTAAAGCTGAGCGACTCTCTAGGTGGTTGTGTCGAGGTCTCAGATTTACCTAATTGCTCTCCCCAGCAAACCGTAAAGCCTACGGCGTGCAGAAATAGACTTGACAAGTTGATCTTGTGAAGACTCAAGCGAACCGCACAATGGAGGCTAATCTTCAGAAGAAACCCAGCAACGTTTGCCGCTGAGGTTTTCCTGTGTTGCGTGTTGAGAAAAAGTTTTTTCTTTTTTTTCCCTCACGTCAACATCAAAGCTCCAAAAGGACTGTGGAACCGTGTTCTACGCACAATTACCCAGCCACCCCATCTTTGGGGTTTTGAAACAGCTCAAATGAGACCAAAGTTTCCTGGCCACTCTTCAAAACCTGGCTCACTGAAAAACTGCCTTTTTTCCGGGAGGAGTTGCCTTTTGGCGCAGCTTCGCTCAGAACTGTCAGTGCGGTAAAAACCGATGGTGTTGTGGAAATGTCACGCTCCTCACGGAATTTTACCCGCTTGTTGGGGGCCGATCTGATATTTGCATGTATCTCTACAGATGAATAAAATTTCAAAGTTCTCAGAATCAGTTCTACATTGCACGATCACAAAAGATCAGCGCTTTTGGACTTGGTACACAAATTGACTTTCTTCAGTTTGGCTGTGTTATGAGCTACAGGTCAGCTGGTCACACTGCTATCCATTTCCAGATGGTGTAAAAGTCGCAGACGAGCTTTCACACCGAAGACCAGCTGAAGCATGGCTTGTTTCCTCCTTCCAGCCTCAGAAGAAAGCGACCACCTTGCTCTCATTACAAAGCCTCTCAAACACCGAAGGAAAAACGAGCAAATATCCTCCCTGTCTTTTTGCCATCAATAAGAAACGGTGCTTGTTTCATCTACAAGTCCGCAGAACGGTATTTCTGAGGGACAACAGTGAGAAAATCCAGTCTAATCTGATGTTATTTCTGCAGCACTTTGGTCTCAATGGGCCATGAAAGCGTGAAACACACAAAATAGATCGATCACACGAAATTGCCTCCTGAAGTTGGTGCAATTAATGTAATCACCACGGATGTGCTTTTGTCAGCGATGAGAAATGACAGAAATGATCCATATCTCCAGAGAACATCCAGGAAGATTTCACAGCAAAAGCTGTGATGGAATTCCAAGCCAAACGCTCTGTAATGTACCTTTCTGTTGAAAGCAAAATCTTGACAACAATGGCATTCTGACAAATAAAATCCTGCTTTGTTTTTGTTTGCGCTTGGGACTCTCCTTTTCTTTCCGTCGATTTCTCGCGCTTGGTGCACAGAACAGTCTGCAGCTCAGCACGTGATACAGTATGCCGCAGATGCAAAAGGAAGGGCTAATTGCAAGTGTAAACCTTTTGTTGGGAGGTCTGTCAATACTCCCAACCCAGACCTCTGCTTATTAAATTATCCGAGGAAACGAAATTTACACAAGAAATGAGCTGCTACCAAACAGCTTCCAAGCAATACATCTTCCTCCTTTGGTGGTGCTGTGTTCGCTTTGTATTCAATGTGCGCCGACAGGAATGTTCTCATGATCCCCTGAAAGTCAGATGAGTTAAGTGCAAAGGCCAGAATTCGGCCCGAACTCTCATTCTCGGGACATACGTCTTGTGTAATGCTGCTTGGCGTCACCCCAACAACATCACACCAAAAGGCCGTGTATCTTTCCTGCCTTGGGCGGCTCAAGGATCTGCTCTTTCTTCTTCCTCGTCCTGAGCGTCTAATTTCGCATCATCATGCACATCCCAGAATGTACATGAGAACAAGCACAGGTGAACAAGTCAAGTCACCAAATAAGGCGGGTATACCGGAAAATAATGTTTGGTTCCCTTTTTCAAACGGCTTGTTTTGCGTTGCTTGCAGTGCAATTCTTTTGAATCGCTTAGTTTTCTGTCACATCTTTGAGATCTTGCGCTTGCTTTTTGTTTGGGAACAGTGGGTTTACTTCCACAAACCGTACAACCAACAGGTACAGCAGGACAACCCCATATCGTCAGCAGCACAAAAGGACTCTCCCCTCAGAAGCGCAACGTTCGTCACAGGCTTATTATGCCTGGCAAAGTGCAGTATGTTTGCACATACATTTCTCTTTTCAAGAGAACCACCCCAGTTTGGTCCTTGCAACTCTTTGCATTGTTGAGGGGACATCTCAAGAAAACAAGAGCGAGTGTTGTCTTGGTTCACACAAGGAATTTCAAGGAACCAAACAGACACAAAAAGTTCTTTCCAACTTGACAAGGTCATCCAGTTTTGCCTGACATTTGAAGCAAAGACGGGCATGTATTCTTGCCAAAAACCGAGGTCACCGAGGGCGTGCTTCTTTGCTCTCAACATTTTGTCTCTTTCCATGGGACTCTTTCTAAATCCAGAAAGTTTGAACATGTATTGTGGGTGTGGGTTCCCAGGCAAACCAATTTTCAAGATTTTTCAAAGGGAAATGTTGGCTTCTGTGAACACAAGCAAAAATGTTGGTTTTTGGACCCCTGCCACTGTGTGTGTGTGTGTGTGTGTGTGTGTGTGTGTGTGCCACTTTGGAGAGACGGAATGTCCTGTTGGTAAATATTTACGAACTTGAAAAGAAAGCAAGTCACTCAAGCCAAACCCAGCCTCGCAGTTCAAAAAGCAAAAAATCGCATAATTTTTGCTGTCTACCTTCCGTGAAATTCAGGATTCTTTTTCTTTGGAATGGAGAACATTGTGAAGGGTGTGTGTATGATGCTCAAGAATGCTAAGAAAAACCACTCTTTCCCCTCAAAATTGGATCATATTGATGTAACTTTCAAGAATTTGGCGAAATTTTGGAATTCTGAAAGAAAAACACCAAAACACCCCTTGGGTTTCGTGGCAAAAAATTACACAATTTGGTGTTTTGGGGCCTTGTGGTCCCATTGAGATTTCAAAATGGGCTCTTTGTGCCTCAATGTTTTGGAGCAAAGCATCCCAAATCAAACCCATTTGTAAACTTGAATTTTAAGTTGAGTTTATGCACTTTTTGAACATTTTCATGTGTTCCAAGAATTTGGTCCAAATTTTGATATTCAGATGACCAAACGTAGTGTTCTGTCCCTTAAAGTGTGAAACCGGATTGTGAATTCAGTACAATTCCTGTACTGAGAGTTCAAACGGCGTGTTGTTAAGTCCAGCTGTCACACACATCTGTGACAGAGTCCTAGTATGGTGCTGCAGTCCGATAACCTTAGACAGAGACTTTTGTGCTGAGCTGTTAGTACAACCAGAGGAGATTGTACTTTGCACCGTGAGTACTAACTCGGACCCATAGCAACTTCCTTACATCCGGGTTCTTGCACTTCGCATTCAGCTTTAGTTGTGGGCAGTCTTCATATGCATCATTCATTGTACCTAAATCTGAGGTTTGGGGGCAAAAGCGACCAAAATCAAGCCCATATGCAAACTAAAATTTTTAGGTCACCCTTCTGGCTGGCTTCTGTGAGCATTGGCAATGGCAATGGCAATGTTTTTGGACCCTTGTTCTCAGAACTGTTTTGCCTGCAGGTACCCTTTGCCACTTTGGAAATGTGGAATGTCCTGTTGCAATTAACACGCTTGAAAAGAAAGGACACTCAAGCCAACTGAGCTTGAACAACAGGTCAAAAATTATGAAATAGATGAATTTTTCACCGTCAGCCTGCCGTAAAATTTTGGATTCCTGTCCTTTGGGATTGACATTTTCATGATAGTTACACGTACAATGCTCACAAGTCCTCCAAAACCACTCCTTTCCCCTCAAGATTGGCCTCAAACATTTGTATTGTGAATTTTGTCTTTGCTCACACAGCGCAGTGAAGCAATCCTGATCTAGAGAACTAAAGGGTGAGATTGCTTTTCCCCATCAAATAACACGCATTGTGAGAAATCAGTCAAACTATGCACAGAAATAGATCCAAGTCAGATTCACAAAAGGACTGCATGAAGTCGGGTGTGAATGACCAGTTCAAACTCACCTTGTTACCTGGAAATGGCATGGTCTGTATTTGTGGCTTGATGTCCGAAAAAGGCATTTGTTCAGCCCGCAATAGAGGTACAACATCGGGCTACTTGTACGTGCTGTGAGTTTTTCTTTCAGCTGGTGGATTCGTGAGCGACCTGGGGAACATGCACCAGTACGCAAATTGTAAAGCTTGCGTGCGACTTGAAGGTTGCTCGCCTGAATCTGAAATATCCAGTTGATGCCTCTGTGTGTAGTCACTGTGTCACCTTCAAGATTTAGTTGAAGGGCCTTCATCCCAGAGCCAACTATGCAGGTTCCTAATCTTGAACAAGTTGGCGTGCAAATTGCTGATATAGGTTTTGCGACGGTGTCGCAAACTTGGGGGGGGGGGGGGTCGGCAAATTACTTTGTATTGGGGTCTCGAGGCTGGGCCCCTCAGCCCCACTGGATCCTGTCACGGGTTGTCACCACTGTAACACACACGCACACACACACACACACACACACACACACACACACACACATACACACAAAGTTCCATCATCGAACACAATTCCTTCAGCTGAGAATAAGGGAACAGGTTCAGCGTGCGCGTACTCTGGAATTCAAGAGAGTGAGAAGTTCTACCTCTGCAGGATTAGAAGGGAGGTCACGTCACGCGTCGCAGCTCGAGGGTTAATGATAGCTCCTTGGTCACAGTTCAGCTTGATAAATCCCACAGGCCAACCGTCTCCTGAGGCCACTGACTCGTCATTCTCTTCCGATCTGGCTGTGGTTATTGAGCCTGGAAACGAGCATGCAACGAAAGTGTCCATCCGTGCTTCTGAGGTGTCTCTTCTATGAGAGGCTCGCGTGGTATTTACCGCAAAGAAAAAATGTGTATTGAAGCAACAGTTTGCACCATAATTGATCCTTTGTACCCAAGGCAGGGCACTTAATGTTTGACATCCTGTGCTTTCCAAAGCAGTAGGCTAAGACACCGCTCTTATCCCAACAGCAGCTTCAAGACTCGTCTCCCTGAGGAAAGTCGAAAGCTTTTTTTGGGAGGAAACGGGAAGCAGGCTTGCCTCTGAAACCAGATAACAGCTCCACTTGTACATTTGATCAAGATGCTGTGTCTTTGGGAGAAATGACACATATATTTTGAACGTGCCTGTGAATTTTCTGCCTTGATGGCAAAACATTAAGGCAAGAAAATTGCTCTCTCTCTCTCTGGTATTTGACGGCACTCTCAACAGTCTCACCGGTGTGACCTTCCGTTTCTAGAGCAAGAGATACCAAGCGACATCAAAGCTGCCATGTGCGTTGTTTGAATAAGCGCATTTTGGGAGAAAAGGTTTGTTGTGCCATCAAAAGCAAAGGACAGGTAGTTTACAGCGAAAATGTTCCAACTTCCGTCGATCCACAGGCCATTGCATTTGGAAAAGGTGCCAGTCTCCAAGAACTTTTTTTCTGAAAGGTCCCACTGCAGAAGGTTGTAGCCGGAGAGAGAACATCTCTGCACGGACAGAAATCAATGTCTGCAGCCCAGTTCGGCGCAGGGAGTTGGCAAGACCCTGATGTTTGTCCTGTTAAACGAAAGTAAATGACTCCAGAATGGACGTGTAATTGAGGAAGAAGGTATCAGGCTAGATTGGGTCAACTATGCAGAGTGCTTGTGAACTGGAAAGTGCGTTGATCTGGATTCGATCTCAAGAAGAAAGCACTTCTACAGCCATGATGTGCAAACAAAACAAGCCCGAACTTCCGTCACATTATGCAATGTGTATGGACCTTTTTATTCGCGGAGCCCTTCCGATTTGCTCAGTTGGGCAGTTTTCCTTGATTTCAATCCCTCAAATAATTTCGGGTGATCAATTTCAGATCTAGACTTCAAGGGTTGCAATTCGGGAAGCATGCACAATGCTGCTGACAACCGTGTACTCGTACTACACGGCGCTGGCAACATTGCAGGTGCATGTTCTTTCTTGCAAGAAAAAACGACCTTGTTTTCGTTCACTGGGCACTTCACACAAATCTAGAGGCCTCTCCAGAGAAAAAATGTCTGCGATGCGTGCCATAATGCTTGATCCTCCTTCTGGACGGCAAAGAACAAAATGACCATTCGGGGAAAGTTGGCACAAGCCAAATGCGAAGAAAAAGGAGCGAGGTCTTCTCATCGTGAGGCTTCTCGAGAGTTAGGTTGGTTTGATCTGTCGAGGACTGATTGTATGTGAGGTCTTGTTGGGCCAAAGAGACAGAAGTCACTGGACTCCAACCTCTCTTCCGAGTGAAACATTAGTGACTGCATCAGAAGCAAAGCGAAGCTGGGCCAGCAGGGTGTCCGTTCTCATTGCAACGGAGAGTCATTTGCTTGGAGTTTTATGCACTGCTTCTGCGAAGACAACGTTCATGTTTTTGCTCACACGTTTATAGTTAATGCCTTTTCGACCACGTATGATGTAGCCTCACAACAAAGAAAACATGAGTGGTACCTGAAGCATCTGGTTGGCACTTGGCTCAATTGGTGGCAGTTGGTCCAGTGGTCTCTGGGTTTTCTGGCACCACACTTCCAGCTCAGCTGTTCAGGAATTCTGGTGTAAAATTGTGATTGTGTGATTAGTACTTGAGGCTCATCAAGCGATTCTCAGTCCCATGCACATGTCGGGAAAACCCCAAACGGTGACTGAAGTGACAATTCATGAACACACACTTATTCATAAACCAAGCCACACCGTAAGGTCTCTCCACCCAACCGAGATTTTGTGGGGTTTTGGACAAGTTTGGGTGGACCTTACGCAAGCTGGGGGTGGCTGGGACCTGATTACAACACAGTCAGTTGCCAGTCAATTCACACATTCGTTGTTGTCCAAGAGGCCTTTTCGTAGATTTTCCATCAAAATTTCGTGTTTGATTGAACCTTTGCTTTCTGGGCTTGTCTTGTTGATCTGGCCTGGAAATTAAAAACATTGTGTTCAAGGCTAAAATGTGGGTGTATTTTTGTGCTCTTCTCCAGCTTTACCAATTCGTTTTTGTCTTGATATTTCTGTCTTGTTCAAAACAAGAAGTTCCAAGGCGGGAACCCTGATGGTCGCGGAAGCGGAAACTGTCCTTGCTCTTCCCTGAGAAAGCCCACACTTCCTGTTTAGACACATTTCCTACTGCCAT
>JAAUXT010048550.1_pt1 | contig 15064 bp, 12 predicted proteins | sample 7278171 | NCBI WGS metagenome assembly JAAUXT01 (sample SAMN14350112, study PRJNA611818) | marine sediment metagenome | isolation source: surface marine sediment (1.8m) | place: French Polynesia: Moorea | collected 2018-08 | reverse complement strand
AATTGAGTGCAATAGAAGCTCCTGAGAGATTTAGTTTCAAAACGCACAGCCCACAAATTTTGCGACATGCCGAAAATCACCGCGACGTCCAAATTTTGGACGTTATGTTTACCAAAGGCTTGGGCAGGAGCAGTCAGAGCTCTCAACAGGAACTGGCGAGCAGTGGGGCATTGAAAGGGAACAGTTGCACGTTTTCACGGGGAACGAGCGGAACAGCGTGCACCAAATGCACGAGAGAAACAAGAGTAGAAATGTGCCCTTTTCGGTCAGTCCAGCAAATGTTTTGAGTCTTGTCCAAAGGAAGCTGAGAGCGATGTTCTTTCGTTTTGAAACTCCGTTGTTTGATGGCACCAGGGTTGTTTTGCACTTCATCCGGAGTAACCGTTGCCAATCTCTCATGCGGATATGTGCGCGCTTGGAGCATCGCTTAGCATGTTTTCCAGCGGTGAAATGCAGAATGTTGGAAGCAAGACCCGAGTCCCGCTGCAGCGATCAGCGATCAGGCGGCGCGATGCGGCGTCGGATGCGTCTGATGGATGGCGCTGTGATCCCGGAGAGGGGGATGCGTCTTCCGCATCTCCAGTCTGGGCTTCATCTCGCCGAGATCTTGAGAAGATACGGAATCCTTCACCCACTCTGATATGTTGAGGCCTTGTTTGCTTTTGGGCAAGGGACAAATTCGAGTACAGAACGACCTCGCAAAATCTTCTTCAAAAACTCAAAGATCCAAGTTTGCTGTCGTTCCAGCCTCCTCAGAGGATGATGTGCACAGATGACAAGCGTGCGTCTGCATGAGAACTTCACCATGAGGGTCCACGTTTGCGGTCTGCCTGTTTTGTTGTTGTTGTTCTTTTTGTGATCGAGTACCTCTAAGTTCTGCAGACGAGCAGTCCATGAGTTTGAATCAGTGGGTTCCAGCCTGCGTTTCAGCACCAAATATCAAAAAGGAGGCCCACAGGGCGTGGAGAGACCATATGAGTCCCCCCCCCCCCACACACACACACACAAGGTAAAGGCAACAATACAATGGAAAAAACTTTGACCTTGTTTTCTTTTCTCTGTCTTTGTTTGGTTTTGTTCTTGCAGAGTCATAGCCAGAATGACTGTGACTCACTTTGACACATTTTCTCTCTCAACAGAAATGTCGTCAGTCGCTGTTCCGAAAAGGAAGACAGAGATGACTTTGGCAGGGTTTCTTCAACCCCTCCACCCTGCACATACAAATCCTTTGGCTTGTGACGACCCTTCTGCCACCGAGACCGGGTGTCTCTCGTGGGAAAATAAACAGATGTCAAAATCTTGTGATTTTCATGCTTCAGGGTGTGGAACACAACTTTGGCCGTCGGTCAATCCAAACAAAATTCACACGGACGTTGAAAAAACAAGAACGACAAAAGGAGAAGCGGGCAAAAAGATAGCCAGAGGAACAGACAGAGATCGGGACACAGAGAATGGTAGACACGACAAGAGCACAGAAAATCAGAATTTTCCTTCGGAGAACACAGTTCGAAAAAGAATGTTGTCAAACAATGCAAATAAACAGAACACTTCCAGACCAAAATTCCTGTTTTTAAAAGAAAGGCATCAAAATCCTCAGCGGAGCCATGCTCCTGCTTGGTTTTGCAATCAGGACCACCAGTCACTCTGACAAATATGGATGTGGGACACGTGAAACATTCACGATGTTCTGATCAGGTCAGGTGGGTGCCTCTTGTGTTGAGCCCTGATTGATGCAGCGACTCCGAACCCGTTGCTCCGAATCGCACAAACAAAACCAATTGAGGCCAGACCACCAGCGTGCTCTGGGTCTGTGCGGTCTCCTCGTGCACGCCACCACTCAGCACGCTCGTTGATTTCTGTGTTCAATTCAGGCAACTTTTGACCAAAAGCACCAAACCAAGCAAGTTGCAAGTGAAACGCAACAGAAAGTATCTGGTCAATCATTTTCGCGCTCTCCGTATTTCAAGCACACATTCCGTCCACAGGGTGTTCGCTGAAAAGTGTTTCGCTAAATCCAGCGCACCCCACATAATTTGCACAATGGATTTCTTGGCTCAAACGTTCATTTTTAGAAGCGAGCGGAAATTGCGTGGACCAAATGGGCACTTTGTTCTTGATGCTTCCTGATTGCGCTTTTTGGCGAAGTTCGTGGGAGTGCAGTCATTTCAGGATGACTGACGGGGTACCAACCACGGGAGAGCAATTGATTGAAGCGAGCGGCAAACGTAAGGCGCAGAAGCCAAAATCGCACTCACGAACACATGACAGGATTCTCTTTGCCTTCCTGTGTACTTTTTTTTTGGCACTTTGTGTTTGAAAACCGAGAAAGGACACTGGTCAGATTGGGGGCTCACGTCGACGTTCAAACGAAGGTCCACGCAGAGGCTTCCGCCGCACGCTGTTGAAGTGAACCGCCTTTGTTTCCAGCTTTTTATTTTCCACAGTGAGACGTTGTCACGTCACTCATTTCAAAAGCTTCCTCCGACACAAATGGACAGAAAAGAGTCTTTTGAGGAACAAAAATTTGAGCTGCTTTGAGTCTGTAAAGCTTCGAGTGGCCTCATTAACTGGAGACCACGCCTCTGTTGTCCGGTTCAGGAGGCGCTCAGGACATTGAATCAAAACCGAAATTACATCAGCCTTCGGTGCAAAGCGGGCTCTCTAAACGAGTGCTTCAGATGAAGCTCTTGGGAACTGTCTAACTTCACAACGTGACAGAACTGAAGGTCTGACACGAATAAGGTTCAACACCACACACTACTCGAAGAGAAACTTTGAGTGCGGCTTCCGCAAAGGTTCGCTCTCCAAAGATGACTTGAACACAGCTTCACTCCAAGTGCCCACACTTGTCATGAAAATTATTGAGGGCAACCCTGAAATTAGTATCATCTGTGTGTAGGAAAGAGTTGTCTCTCCCTTGTGCGGGTTCAGTCGAGAGTACTCTTCGAGCTGTGATCGTTAGCACGAGCGCAACAACTTTCACCCCAACACTTTTCTCCATCCCTCTTCCAAATATGCATTCAACCAGATACATCACGAGTTTGCTACTCGCTCATGCGTCAGTACAACTTGTTTCCAATTTCCATAAAATTGCTTCAGTAATGGATCGTAATCCATTAAGGAATGTTTTTCGCCAATGACTGGGAAAAGTTGCACCCACTGCAGAAAAAGAAGGTGCAACTGTAGTGCCCACAGCAGTCTGAAAATACAAACAAACACTCGAAATTTCGCTTGGTCTTTCTGGAAAGGGAATTGTCCCTTCTATTTCCGTTGATTTCCTGTCAGATTTGCGTGTTCTATTTCGCACACCGGTGTCTGACAGTCTTGCTGCAAGAACCAAGTCACAGCCCGAGGCGAGACACAACTGATGGAATCTCTAAGTGTGTGTGATCCTGTAGCAACAAGTGTCTCTCTCCTCTCAACTGCGGTATCTTCTCTGAAAGTGACTCTTAATTTCAAAAGTGCACCAGGTTCCGCCGTGGGCTCTGCCTCTGGTTCCAGCGCTGTTGTTATGTTGCTTCACTTTGACGTCTCATTCTCAAAACAAAGTTGACGTGGCCAACAGAGCAGGTAACTTCAGGATTTCCCACAAACGTTTTTATTGGTGAAAGTTAGTCAGAAGGGATTTTCAGCTGATCCAGATTTTTCCACACCGTAACGTAATTTTAATGAGAGCTCAAATGTTTCCGGGCGCTGGTTTCGCCTGTTGTCCAATTCAGGGAATTTACAACGCAAACAGCTTGACTTTTAAAGTTTGCCCATTGTTAGATCTTCCAATCTCTCAGCAAAAGTCAAACACGTCAACATTTTGTCAATGGGCGAAAGGCACAGGCAATTAACTCCGTTCGGTGTAATTTTCCTGTCAGTCTCGTATTCTGCCGACAAAGCAGCGTGCGTGCTCTGCGGAGACTTTGTGTTGCTCAAAAAGCACTCACAAAGCAGGTGTACGTCACTGTTTTGCTCAGGAACAGATTATCCTGGGGTGTTGCCTCTTGATTGAAACTGTCACTGAAGCGTAGAAAACCGACGACAAAAATTACAAGATTCATCAACTAGAAAACGGTAGTACGAGGTTCGCTCGAATATGTTTGAGATTGACGCATTTGCGTCATTTTTTTGCGCAAATTTGGTCGAGTTTTTTTGTGAACAGAGACCGAATGATGCTGAAAGACTTTTATTAATGATTCTTCACAAAAAGTTTTGGTTAGAGTTCAATTTCAGTCAGAAACTTTGCTCAGTCAAAGGGCGTGTCTGTCAGTTCCAGAACATCCGCAACACAGTTCAGTCAAGTGCAAACTTGCTCAAGAGTCAGGGGGCGTGTCCATTGTTCTTTGGCCATCATCCTCATTCAAAATAGGCACCACCAGCTGCCACACAAGCCCTCCAACGTCTCTGCATCTGGTCAAATGCAGCAGCAAACTCAGCCTGGGGAACAGCTGCGATGGCCGCATCCATTTGCTCACAAAGGCATTGCACATTTTTGAATCTCAGACCTTGAATGGTTCTCTTGACACGATGGAACAACCAGAAATCTGCCGGAGCTAGGTCCGGCGAATAGGGGGTGGCAGAGGATGCGGGTGTTGTTTTCTTGGAGGAAATTTTGGACTTGGCAAGCTCTGTGGGCGGGCGCCCCATCCTGGTGCAGCATCCAGTTGTTCTGTCAGAAAGCCTGCGGTCTTCTGGTTCTCACTGCCACTCTCAAGTCTCTCATCATGTCCAGATAAAGATGTGCATTGATGCCACGCCCATCAGGGATGAATTGGCGGAAGATCACTCCAGTTGCATCAAAATATGATGAGCATCACCTTGACCATTGACCTTTCTCTGCACACCTTTTGGGGTCGGACTTCATTGACTCCAAGCCAGGAACAGGTGCTACAGCAGGATGATGGGTCATAACAAAAAAACCATGATTCATCACCACTCACAATTGTCCTCAGCATGGCAGGGCATCGGCGGGCAAGTCTCAAGTTCTCTCTGCAAATGGCCAGGCGTTGGGCTTGCTGGTTGGGCATGAGAAGATGTGCCACCCACTTGGCTGGGCATTTCTTCAAACCCATGTGTTTCCAGAGTGTGTGGTGAATTGTCGATGGAGCCAAAGATGCTTGCCTGGCAAGTTCTCGGGTTGCCACAGTTCTGTCTCTTTCCACCATTTCTCTCAGCTGTTGCAGTTTGGCAGGGGTGAGCTTGGTGGGTCGGCCTGTGCTCTTGCTGGACCGGATGCTGGTTCTGCCAAGTCTGAAGAGCCATGCCCACCTGCAGATGGATGCCTTGGAATAGGCGACCGGTCCAAAGCTCGTGCGGAGATGCTGGATCATCCTTGGCAAGGCACAGCCAATGCTGACAAGAAACTGGATAGTTGCTCATTGTTGGAGATGAGGATCATCCAGTCAGGCCTCCGGAATGAGTGCACAAAATGACAGCAACCACAGGACACGAAACATCTTCACACCGTCCAACACACGCCACACAAAGATGAGCACTGTCTCTCGGTCTCTGATCGCAAATGATCAACATTGGGTCACCAAGTGCACAAAACCAGACACTACCAGATGGGTTAATCAACTGTGCCTCGGTCGTGCACAACACTGTGAAAAACAGGCTGTCTCAAACATATTCGAGCGAACCTCGTAAAGTTTCATTTCTTTGGGGTATTTTAATATTTTGCTCGGAAGGTGCTGCTACCCCCCTGTTTTCTGAAAAAAAACAGTTGAAGTGCATGTGTGTGTCTGTCTCAGTTCGTGGTGAAGGGTGGTGGAATGCATCAACTCGGGAACAACGTTGTTGTGCGGCTCTAGACTCAATTGCTTCATTCGAATCTCAAGACATTGGCGTCAATGACGGACAAGGCAGGACAGACAGACAGACAGACAGACAGACAGACAGACAGACAGACAGACAGACAGACCACGTGGTGATGAAGGCAGGGGTTTTAATTTTTCTCGCCCTTCTTGTACGAGTACTTTGTGGACTTCAGACATATTTGCGCACAATTACGGTTCTTTTTGCCTTTGCTTTGATTTGTCGTTTGTCTACGTTCTGCTTCAAAGCCTTTTCCACGCACAGCTAAGTGACACTCTGAAGTCCCGAGGGATCATGTGGCTAGACTCCGCGACCCTCCCGCAGAAGCTGTCGGCTTTCCTCGTATGAAGCGGTGCTACAAAGACCATAGCTTCACACAAGACTCTCAGCGCTGCCTGGATTGTGTGGATGGAACCACGTGGGTGTGCATGCGGAGAGACAAGACTCTAAATATTGAATGGAAGTTGAAAGGTGCGCTGAACAAGAGGACTACTGGTGCACATCTCAGGAGTTGGGCTAACTATCCATCAGACGTCTGCTTGGGAGGTAGGTTCTTTGAGTTCCTTTTCTGTGGAGGCGAGACAATGTGCACACGGGTGCATTCAGTTTCCTGAAGCACGGAAGATGATGTGATTCCTGGGAGGATGAAACAGTTCTCGTGTAAAGAGAAAGCAACTCTCTTCCAAACACAAGAGAAACTGAGATTATGAGAAGCACAACGAGACTGAATGGTCCTTTCGGTGCTTGATCCCAAACAATTGTGAGCGGAACCGTACAGCCGGCAAATGTCTCAAGGTGTGCAACGGTAAAACAGAAGACACGTTACACAGGAGATGCAGGGATAGACGTGTCAAAAACTTTCAAAAAATATCCAGGTTGTTCAGCGAACACATACTGTTTGCACCTCGAAGACTGAATAATCATGCAAGATACATAAAGTGCGCCGATAAGCAACAAGGAAAGTTATTAATCAAGGACATACTTTTTGCGGATATCGCTGTTGTTTGCGCACAAAGGAGCGATGTAATTTTTATGAAACAATCATGACTGGCACATCAAATGGTTTTTGCATATGTTCTCAACAGTTCACTGAACCAATTGTGAATGCACACAAAGCGACAGCTTACGCCTTCAGTCATGTCAGTGCACAAGTACGTTTGGACCATTGCTTTGTCAGACGAAGTGTTTGAATTCTGCGTCCCTGCGTCCTTGCAGCTTTTTGATCGCTGGTCCAGAAGGAAACCTGAACAACTTACATTCTGTGCTTGGCGAAAGAAATGTTGAGCACAAGATCGGAAGCCCGAGAAAGATACGACATCCAGCTTTGATCACAACTGGCGCACCGTGACTTGAACAGTTTTGAAAGACGTTTCTTGGCAAATGTAATGAACAAAGCGCGTATCTGACGGGAAATGACGCCTGCGTCGAATCCAGAGATCTGAGGCGATTCCTTGTCATTAAATACCTTGGCATGAGATATTTCTGTGAAGATTGCTGGTGTTGTAATGTTTCGCCTGAGCTGCAGATAGCGTGCCGGCTTTTCAAGCTTGTCACGAATGACGCACGAATCCGCTTATGAGGAATGAGAGGAAACAAGAGATAAGGCCTTTTGCGGGTCGGGTCCACTTTGGACCTGCCTTCACTTTGACAGGACTGGAATGTCGCGGTGATGCCCTGCAGGCTGCATCTCCACAAACGATAAAGGACTGGGATCCTGAACTGTGGCGAAAAATGAGGGTGTGATCCGCCACCGAAGTGGCGCTGCTGTCGAGATCAACAGCTCTGTGACATTTTGTGACATCCTCTGGGGCACATGCAAGAACGAGTTCAACGGGATTCCAGAAACAGACTGATAATCTTTCTCCCTTCGTTTGTCTGTGTCTGTTGCGCCAACCCCGCATGTGCAGGGTGAAGAAATTGTTTCACTCTCAGTTCTACAAGGCGTTGTGCCGTCAGTCCTTTGAATTCGTCGTCTAATCACGACGCAACTTTGGTCCCGCGAGTTCAGAGACAGAGATGCAGCTGGAGATTTTCCCTCCTGTTTCTGAAGCGCGATTCTCTCAAATGCCCAGAAGCATTTCTGGGGCCCCGTGGGTGTGCTTTTCAGTCCAAGTAGCAGCAGATTTGGACTGACACTCCTGTCACGAGCAGGCGCCGAGATGAAGGTCACTGTGACACCGACGATAGTGTGGCGAGAAAACAATGATTTCCCGACTTCTCCCAAAAACACAACAGAAACCACAGAGTTGTGATCCGTAATCGTAAAGTTTCTGAAGTCAAGCGGAATGTGCCCGACATCGACACTTGTTTTGTCAAAGCTCGCTGTTCATGCAGGAATCTGTTACTTGTGGAAGCGCATGTGTGGGCTGCATACCGGTGTTTGCATGAGTTTTGATGGCTCCAGCGCTGTCAGAAGAATCTGCACTCCAGAAAGATTATCACATGTCATTTGACAGAAGGCAATAGCTTCGTGCTGTCCTCCCAGCGAGAGAGCTTAAATTTGCTTTCTGACTCCGGAAAGGTCTTAACCTGCATGGGGCAGCTCTTCTCCAAGGGTCTGCCCTCTCCAAGATCATAGCCGCTCTGCGTAGACCTCTGACAGAGCCGTGCCTCCTTGCGAAAGCCCTGTGTCGACCTGTATAAATGAGATTTTGACCTCAGCAATTTCAAAGCACCTCCGAGGAGGCCGCAGCATGGATTTTTGACATGTGGACGCGTGCATTATTTCTCCTGGCCACGGTTTCAGGGCTTCATGTCTTGCCCGAAATGCCATTCATAACCGAGGCCGTGTAGTGTTCACGTCCATTCTTTCTGTCAATGAAACCTGTGGTCAGAACAGCGCGGGGACGGATATGGAAACTGACGGATTGGAAGGGCAAGAAAGCACCTATTCAACAACAGGCAAAAGACGGTTCTAATCCCATTGCGTGACGCCTGCAGTAGTAAACTGAGCTTTGTGATTCGGTCAAGGCTTGGAGTTCTGTTTTCTGAGGAGACACAAACACAGAGGTAGAGTTATAAAACAAGTGTTCGCATTGAGAGCAGTTTATCAATTGCGCTTTCTTTTTGTTGTGAAGTATTACAGCCTTCTTTGGTGTGATGCCTCAGCATGACGTCGTTGTTTCTCCGCAGCTGTTTTGCCGTGCTGTCTTCATGACCTTTTGCGTACTGTCGCGTTTGGCTCTGTAGGCTTTGAGCTCCTGGCTCCTGAATGCGTGGGAGGATACAGCTGCATTGTGAAGGGAGAGCGTGGTGCATGTTTGGCATGCAAATTCAAAATGTGCGAGCGTCACGTGCTCAAAAAATTAGAACAGTTCGGAATGGTTTGGGCCATTGAGAGAAAATGTTTGGAGTACAGAAAGAATTGTTCGTGTTCCCTTTTCCCCGGTCCAAATGACCACACAGGTACCAACAAGGCGAAGCATTCCAACAGTCTGAACGCGCCTTTTCTCTGGAAAGAGGACTGTTGAAATGAAAAAAAAAACCTGGACAACTTGTGTGTTTTTCATTTCCTGGGAGGCACATGAAGTCAAACAGTGCGTTCATTTGAAACGGTGGCTTTGTTTGCGCAGGGTTCCTGGAGGAAGATGAAGAGAGTCGCGTCTGCGTGAGTCGCATGACTCGAGCCACCTTCCAGATATTTGACACGGGAAATGGAGCACTCAGAAGACATTCGAATGACAGAGCCCTCAAAAAACAGCCAACGCAAACGCGATCAGCCAAGTTAGATGTTGCTTCTGCTCTGACTGGACGTCATAAACAAAAAAAGGAAAAGGAACAAGTAGATTACCTCCCATAGAAGCTTCGTAAGCTGCAGATGGAATTGCTGCAACACAAAAAGGTACACAACATCATCAAAGTCAAACGACTCCCTTTCGAATACCGTTGGGTTTGTTTCCACAAAAACTTTGATTTGCGTGAAGACGAACGCAGATAATCATGTCTCCTGATCCCCGTGCCCCGGGGAGTCGTTGCGCAGCGGCCGGGCGACTCCGATTCCGCCTGTGAAGTCCGCACAGATCAGCAAACCCAGCATCATCCGAGTCGCTGGAGCGAACTGCCGCGATTGTTGGGTTCCAAACCAATTTTCATAAAAGCCTTTTTTGATGTATTTATTGCCAAATTTATTGAGACTGCCATTGGCAGATCCTTTTCATTTGAACGCAGGTGTAATGTTAGAAAGAGACCCCTCCCGCACCTGAAACTTTACTTTCGGAAGCAGTTGGTGCGCGTTGAGCCAATCTTGGCTTTTTTTCTGATGACGACCTGGGGGAGAGAATTGAACCTGACACAGAAGACAGTTATATCATTGAGGAGACGAAATATAACGTTATACTTTGAAATTTTCTTCACAAACTTTTGGTGCGCCATCCAAAAATCTACCGTAAGATGTGTAAATGGAGAATTCTGCTCTGACCCTCGATTGTTTGCGAGAAACAAAACTAAGCAACTCGACCGGCGATCTACATTCCATATTGAAACGAGGCAGCTTTACTTTTGATGTTCGAAACATGTATGCGTGCATCTTGGGTCACAATTCCGACATGGACAGGCGAAGACGGAGAGCGCCCGTCAATGAAATCGAACTCCGCCAACACGCACCTTCTTCTGCGTGCCTTCAGTGATTGCAGGACGGCTTCATTCCCTCTTCGGTAAGAGGCAAGTACATGGTGACATGTTCTGAAAAGAAACGAATGGCACAACGGATGAAAACACGTGTACATGTAGATCTAAACTTTGTGTGAGGAACAAAAAGCGTGGCTTTGAAAGACACTCACCTGCAGATCTGAAAAAAAGCCAAGGTCGCGGGCGCTTTCTTCAACCACGATAAAAAATTCAAGGCTCCTCGCTGGAGAAGGGCGGAGTGGCCTGCAGTGGTTGTCAACCTGTGATGGAAAGACTTACTGAATCTTTTCTGTGCTTGTGTGAAAGTAGACGCCGAGTTGGGCAGTTGCTCGTGCGCTGACTTGTGCCATTTCGAAGTCGATAGATCAAGAAAAGAAAGAAAATAGCGCCCAACACTGCAGATGTGTAGGTGGATAAACTGATACTCACAGTGTGATAAGTGGATTTTTACGAAGATTTTCCGAGTGGACACTGAAAGGGACGCGGATTTGCCTTTCTTCCAACAGTTGGACAAGTTGAGCATTTCTTCGTGTGCAAACTGTTTGCAAACTCGGTTTGGAACATAATTTGATTATTTTTGCGATGATAAGGTTGTTCTTAAAATCTTTCAACAAAAGCAGGACTGAACAAGCATCTCAATATCATGCAGCAACAGGCGAAACAGTTTTGGTGTAATTCCAAAGAAGAAATAAATAGTTAGTTTGTTCCAAACCTGTTCCGCTGGTCTCTAAAGTCGGGCTATCTTCAGTTTCAGCCTGACCTGTGAGAACCCCACCAGTCCATCTCACGTACATGCAGGAACCACGTATCGGTTCAGAAACTTCAATTTGTGCAAATCGTTCTTCTTCTGCGTAACTGACAAACGTAGGCTTGCTCTCTCGCTCTCTTAGATGGAAAGTATGTTTCTCCGGTTGAAACCTTCGTGAACTGAGGGGTGATACAAGTGTGAATCTGAGGGTGACGTTTATATTCTGGCCTTTGGGTGGGCCTGAATTTGCTTGGAGCCAAAAATCCTTTTCACAGACTTGTGGGCAACAAAAACTGTATTGGGCCTCAAGCTGCATTGCTTCACGTTGGACTCAAACACAAAATGATCGTTTGTTCAGAATCACACCGAGTCTGAGGCTCCGCATCCCTCGGGTGTTGCCGGGAAAAAACGCTGGCCAGTGTCAACAAGAAAACAAATCTTCGAGAAAGCCTCGCTGCGTCGTTTGTTTGGGCAATGAATTTGGAAAATCTGATGTACATGGGAACTTTGCCCCTGGGGTTGGTTTGTACACACACTATCCGGTCGGGCTGAAGTGATGGCTGTTTCTCGTGACGTGTGACACCATCACGGTGAAGCTCCTCCGGCCTCAAGAAAACAAGTTCGATGATGCTCTCAAGCGCATTCTGCAGGGAACTTCCAGAATGTATTTGCTCCTGCAGGCCCATAATTCTTTGTATTTCACTTGCTTTTTTTCGATGAGGGACTTGCACCCTCGGATGATGGCGGATCGACCCTGGTCAGGAATGACCCTAATAAGTTTCATGCGTCCAACTTGTTTGCGAAGACTTCAGTCTCATCGAACAGACGCACGCAGCAGAAAAACAGCTTTGCAGCAACTAGTTGTCGATGTGCAGCACAAAAGGAGTTCGTTTCATATTTTCATCACTGAACAACATCGACTTTTGTGGATGTCCAAGGCGCTTTCACAACAAAACAGCGTTTTGTTGAAAAGCTCCGATACATGCCGTTGCCAGCTCCGCATTTAAGACGTTCACCTTGCCAGAAATAGATGGAAGCAAGGGCTTGAATTATGTTCGTCTAGATCAGAACATGCACATGCTTTCCGTGTAATCCCAGCTGTTAATTTGCTGCCATGTCAAAAACGCGCAATTCTTTCTTGATTGATGTTCTTTTTAATTGCTCGACTTGAGCGAACGTCACGACAACCGCAGAGCTCGAGCTCCTGATGAGTTTCCAAGTCGTTGGGTCGAGATGACGACGTGTGTGGAACAACGAACACACAGGAGCAGTGAACCAACACGCCACATGCAGTTACCGAACAAGAAGATCCTTGTGGAAGAGGAACTGTTGCCATTACACGTATTGTCACAATTACGGGTTGCAAACAACAAAGTCCAACTTCGTTAGGCACAAAAACAGAGCGCCTTTGCCACTGCTTTTGATTGAGTACACGTGCACTGTTTCATGACTTGGTCTTTTACGGAAATACTTCCGATACCACGGCCTTTCAATTTCATCCACAGCCACTTGCATCTTTGGTGAAAAATGTGAGATGACAGGGTTCTCACATTGTACGAAAATACTTCATGTGAAAGCACACAACGACTTTTCGAAACAACGACGCGAGCACATACGCCAGTTTTGTCATCGCAGAGTTGCAGAAGCAGGAGTGGCGTGAGTATGTGTCTTGGCAAATCTTGGCGCAAAAAGAAAGCTGTTGGCAGCTCCAGTGTGAGGCCTGGGCCTCACATACTGCTAAACATGCTGTTTCCTCCCAACAACTGAGTGTTTCGTCCTTTTCATTGAAAATGATGTCTTAAAGTTGGAGTTCGTCTCTCAAGCAGAACAATCAGGGCCACCCACCCACCTCGGGTCGATCCTGGGATCCGCAGGAGTGGCGGAGATTTCTGCAGGTGTCTGAAGCCTTCTGCGGACATCCACAAGAGACCTTAGAAGACAAAAGAAGTGAACTCCAAAGGTTAATTGTGTCACAAATGTAGTCATTGGAACCTTACACTGTCAAAATTCCTTGGCAGACTTGTGTTGACCGATGGTGAGCTCAGCGCGCATGAACACCCGTTGGTGACATTTCCGCTTTTGCTGAACCTCCTTGTTGGGTCCTGTGCCAGGGACGGTCTTTGTCAAAGTGCGTTCTTGCAAGTTTGAAGTCCAGTTCAAACACTGCATCGGCCTAAATGTTCTGCTTCGTACGAGGCAATGCGCCTCGGTGGTCAGCGCTGCACGAAAGACAAATGCTGATCAGTGCACATGTGCGCAAATGTCTGGGTTCATTGGTGAAACTTGAAGATACATTGTGAAACACCTGCGTGAAAAGGATTTGAGGTGCTATTCGTGTTTGGAGCGATCGTTCGTTGATCCTCTGCTTCCCCCGCCACAAATTGCGTTTGTCCGGAAAATCCGGGCTGCATGCGATGGTTCAAGGTTTGAGCAGTGCGAATGTACGGACCTAGCAGCACGAAGCCTTTTTCGCCCGTGTACTGTCCGATTGTTGATGAGTTTGCAGGTTCTGATCACATTGTAGTGAAGTTGAAAATGGAAGAATAAATCAGTTGCCGTTTTGTCACAATACCTCTCAAAAATGCAAAAAGGCAACACAACTTTAAAGACAGTCGCGCAAAACAAGAGAACATGCTTTGTTGAGGGATAAGATTTACTGGTTCATGTCAAACTATAAGTGCAATCAGGCAGACATGAAATCTCATCAGTCAATGTTGCAGGAATAATCAAAGCCATTATCCAGATGCAGCGCGGAGCGCAGAAAGGCTGAATTGCAGGAAATTCGTAGTTTACAGGCCAAGAATTGCTTTTGTTCAGCTTCTGTTCGCCACGTCGGCCAAAAGTCCAAACAGCATGCAAGCTCTAATGCTTTTCGGGTGCAGGTCACCAGTATTGGCCTGAATGGAAGGATTTGTCGGAGCTGTTTTGCCAGAATCTTTCACTTCAAAGCGTGTGATGACACGCCGAATTTGTTCTCTTTGACATGAAACCACAAGCGAGCGATTCACGGAACGGTAGCGATCCTGCAATTCGTCGACCTCAAAACAGTACCAGACTGAAAAAAGGCCATTCAGCTGTTGTGAGGCAAGTTTCCAGAAGAAACCGCAGAATTCGACTCGTATCACAGACAGACAGACAGACACACACACACACACACACACACGCACAACAAAACACACACACATACACACACAGATACACACTCGAAATGACCGGTGCCCTTTGTATGATCTTGTCCTTCTCTGAAGCCACAAATCTACGAACGTTTGAGAAAGAACGCGCGGAGACTGCATGATTCATTGAATAATAATTTCCGTTGTTGCCCCTCTGCAGGAGAGAAAGGCTTAGGTAGGAAATCACATTCGAAGACAGCTGCAGAAACAAGCGCAGAAGTGGCAATATCACTGCGGCATCAACACATTTCAGCGCCGACCCACGAAGATATTGCGTCAAAAAGAGTGAAAGTGAAAGAAGTGAAACGTTTCGCAAAGAGTCTATTGAATGAGAATGTTGTTTTTGTGATTCGCGCTGACAGACATCCGCACACCGTCAGCAATGCACGCAAATTCACGGCGAAATGTGTGGGTGGGCAGGTCTAAGCAAGAGAAAAACGATTTTTTCACAACTGTGAATTTCTGGATGAAACGAGGCTTTGGTAACTATCTCAAGGAAGATTTGGGGACCAGAATTTCAAAGGACTAACCGAAACATGCCAAAAAGAAAACAAGAAGCAGAGCGGAAGGGACCTGCGAGTACAATGTCCAAGGGGACGGGTGCGACGCCTTCGAGCAAGGAGGCGACATCGTGGCCGAGACACCAAAAAAATGGGGGGGGGGGGGGGGGGAATCAACCACAAACATTTAGTGCTATTACCCCCAAGGCTGCGTT
>JAAUXT010028064.1_pt1 | contig 15068 bp, 13 predicted proteins | sample 7278171 | NCBI WGS metagenome assembly JAAUXT01 (sample SAMN14350112, study PRJNA611818) | marine sediment metagenome | isolation source: surface marine sediment (1.8m) | place: French Polynesia: Moorea | collected 2018-08 | reverse complement strand
GGAATTTCTGGACGAACTGCTGACACGGGGTCGAATTTACGGCTACCGTTTCCGGCCCGAGGGCCGGTTGAAAGGCAAGCCGATCGACGAGTACCGCGGCCGGTGCCTCGAGGGCATGGCATTTCAGGTGATGATCGACAATAACCTGGATTTCGATGTCGCCCTTTACCCTTACGAACTGGTCACCTATGGTGAAACCGGCCAGGTCTGTCAGAATTGGATGCAGTATCGCCTGATCAAAGGCTATCTGGAAGCATTGACCGATCAACAAACCCTGGTGATGGAGTCCGGTCATCCTCTCGGGCTTTTCGCATCTTCCCCGAATGCGCCGCGGGTAATCATTACCAACGCCCTGATGGTGGGTTGTTTTGACGATCAGGACAACTGGCACCGGGCCATGGCCCTGGGCGTGGCCAACTATGGGCAGATGACGGCCGGCGGCTGGATGTACATCGGCCCCCAGGGGATCGTGCACGGTACGTACAGCACGATCATGAACGCCGGAAGGGCCAAACTGGGAATCCCGGAAGATCAGGACCTGGCCGGATACTTATTTGTATCGTCCGGACTGGGGGGAATGAGCGGCGCACAGGGCAAAGCCATTGAAATCGCCAACGGCGTGGCCATTATTGCCGAAGTCGACTATTCCAGAATAAAAACCCGGCTGGAGCAGGGATGGATCCGGAAAGCGGTTGAGGATCCGGCCGAGGCGTTTAAACTGGCCGTCCAACACCAGCAGAAAAAAAAGCGATTCTCCATTGCCTACTGGGGCAACATCGTCGACTTGATTGAATATGCCGTAAATCATGACATGAAAATCGACCTGCTTTCCGACCAGACCTCCTGTCATGCCGTCTACGAAGGCGGCTACTGTCCCCAGGGCATCTCTTTTGAAGAACGCACCGATCTGCTGAAATCCGGTCATGCCGGATTCAAGGAAATGGTAGATGCAACTCTGAGGCACCATTACGAACTCATCAATGTCCTGACCGAACGGGGCACGTACTTTTTTGACTATGGCAACAGTTTTCTAAAGGCGGTTTATGACGCCGGCGTAACGGATATCTGCCGCAATGGAAAAGATCCGCTGGATGGCTTCGTTTTCCAATCCTATGTTGAAGATATCATGGGCCCGATCCTGTTTGACTATGGCTACGGGCCCTTCCGCTGGGTGTGTTTGTCCGGTAAGAACGAAGACTTGAGGAAAACCGATCGGGCGGCTATGGCGTGTATCGATCCGAAACGCCGATTCCAGGACCGGGACAACTATGTCTGGATCCGGGATGCGGAAAAAAATAATTTGGTGGTCGGCACCAAGGCCCGAATCCTCTATCAGGATGCCCTGGGGCGCATGGCCATTGCATTGAAATTCAACGACATGGTGCGTAACGAAGAAATTGGTCCGGTGATGCTGGGCCGGGACCATCATGACACCGGGGGGACGGATTCACCATTCCGGGAGACCGCCAATATAAAGGACGGCAGCAATATCATGGCGGATATGGCCACCCAGTGTTTCGCGGGTAATGCCGGACGCGGGATGAGTCTGGTGGCCCTGCACAACGGCGGCGGCGTGGGCATCGGCAAAGCGATCAATGGCGGCTTTGGTCTGGTTTTGGACGGCAGCAACAGGGTCGATGATGTTATCAAACTGGCAATACCCTGGGATGTTATGGGGGGCGTGGCCCGACGCGCCTGGGCTGGAAATAAGAATTCAATTGAGACCAGTATGGCCTACAATGAAACCCGCCGCGACTCGGATCACATAACGTTGCCGTTTTCGGCCGATGCGCAGATGGTGAAAGATCTCGTAGCCGATGCTTTTGAAAAAAAGGATGAGGCGAGTTAGCCCGATTAAGGAGCAAAATATGTCATCTATGAAGCAAATCGTGCAGTGCGTGCCGAATTTTAGTGAAGGACGGGATCGGGCGAAAATTGAAAAAATCGTCGAGCCCTTTCGCGCAAAAAGCGGGGTTAAACTATTGGATTATCAAAATGATGAAGACCATAACCGTGCGGTGGTGACGGTGGTCGGCGCACCGAAGCAGCTGACGGAAGCCGTCATCGAAGCCATGGGGATCGCCATTGATATGATCGATATGCGTCAACATCAGGGGCAGCACCCTCGTATGGGTGCGATCGACGTCGTGCCGTTTATCCCGGTCAAAAACGTCAGCCCGGAAGAGGCGGTCGAGATTTCCAGAAGCGCTGCTGCTCAGGCCGCACAAAAATACAAGCTGCCCATTTTCTTATATGAGAAATCCGCATCCCGACCGGAACGGCAGAATTTGGCGATCGTCCGTAAAGGCCAGTTTGAAGGGATGGCGGAAAAAATCCGACAGACGGAATGGGCGCCGGATTTCGGTCCCGCAGAAATACATCCCACGGCCGGAGTAACTGCCATGGGCGCCAGAATGCCGCTGGTAGCGTACAACGTCAATTTGGATACCGCCAATTTTGAAATCGCCGACCGGATTGCCAAACAGGTCAGGCATATCAGTGGCGGTCTACGGTATTGCAAGGGCATCGGTATCGAATTAAAAGATCGGGGAATCGTACAGGTATCCATGAACATGACGGACTATACGAAAACCGCTCTTTATCGCGTGTTTGAATTAATCCGAGTAGAAGCCCGCCGCTATGGGGTCAACGTCGTCGGCAGCGAAATCATCGGCCTGGTCCCCATGGAGGCCTTGATCGACACGGCGGCTTACTACCTGGGGCTGGAAGGTTTTTCAATGGAGCAGGTGTTGGAAACGAGGATCTGGGAGTAAATCTCGTGTCCGTTATTTTAAGAATACGCGAACTACGGCAGCTACATATCCATTAAATACGAAATAAGAATTTCGGATTTGACTGATGATTTTATAACGATATTTCCAAAAAGGTTGATAAATATGAACGGTAACTTAATCATTAAAAATGCCAACGAACTTGTAACCTGCAGCGGTTTTGCGGCCAAGAAGGGTGCGGAGATGTCCGAGCTGCACGTCATCCCGGATGGCGCCGTGCTGGTCAAGGCGGGAGTGATCGAAGCCGTCGGCCAAACGGCGGAAATTGACGCCAGCCTGGAGAAATCCGGTGGGGAGCTGTCGGACTACGATGTGATCGATGCGCAGAATAAGGCTGTTCTGCCCGGCTTTGTTGATTCGCACACCCATCTTATTTTCGGCGGCTATCGCGCCGAAGAGTTTTCCTGGCGACTGCGCGGCGACAGCTACATGGATATCATGCAGCGGGGCGGCGGCATTATCAACACGGTTCGGGCAACACGCAAATCATCCGCCAACGACCTGTTGCAGGCCGGAATAAAGCGGTTGGATTCGATGCTGGCGTTCGGTGTAACAACTGTCGAAGGAAAGAGCGGCTACGGTCTCGACAAGGATACAGAAATCAAACAGCTGGAAGTCATGAACCATCTGGATGGAATCCACTACCTCGATATCATCCCCACGTTTCTTGGCGCCCACGCGGTACCCGAAGAATACAAAGACCGGCAAGATCAATTTATCGATTTCATGATCCAGGACGTGATGCCCGAGGTTGCCGAACGTCATCTCGCACAGTACTGTGATGTGTTTTGTGAACAAAACGTCTTCTCAGTCGACCAATCGAGACGGTTGCTCACAAAAGCCGCTGAGATCGGATTCAGCCTAAAACTGCATGCGGATGAAATCGTGCAGCTGGGTGGTGCCGAGCTTGCTGCGGAGTTGAATGCGAGCTCGGCCGATCACCTGCTTCAGGCTTCCGACGAGGGCATTCGCCGGATGGCCGAAGCGGGGGTGATTGCGACCCTGCTGCCGGGCACCGCTTTCAGCCTTAAGGAATCCTACGCCAGGGGTCGATTCATGATTGACAGCAATTGTGCGGTAGCCCTGGCAACCGATTTTAATCCGGGAAGCTGCTTTTCGGAATCCGTACCGCTGCTGGTCGCCCTGGCGACGCTTTACATGGGCATCACAACCGAGGAGGCTATATCAGCCCTGACCATCAACGGCGCAGCGGCGCTTGATCGGGCCGATGTCATCGGCAGCATCGATGCCGGCAAACAGGCTGATATCGTTATCCTTGAATACCCGTCGTACAAGTTTATACCCTATAACATCGGAGTGAATACGGTGGAGAAAGTCGTTAAAAAGGGCAATCTGGTTTTTGATAAAGAAAAAGGAGGGATGACCTATTGTTGACCGATCAAAAAGTAAACCAATTTCTGGAGCAGACTGCGTCCGGAATACCGGTACCGGGCGGCGGTTCGATATCCGCCTTGAGCGCAGCCCTGGGTGCCGGTCTGACTGAAATGGTCGCAAACCTGACTGTCAAAAAAAAAGGATATGAGGCCGTCGAGGCCCGGATGCAGGATATCGCTGCAAAGGGTCGGTCCCTCAGGGACAAACTGGCGGCGGCCGTTGACAAAGACGCCAATGCCTATAATGATGTACTGACCGCTTATAAAATGCCAAAAAATACCGAAGCGGAACAGGATGCCCGGTCCCGGGCAATCCAGGAAGCCATGCAAAATGCCGCCCGGGTTCCAATGGCAGTCGCCTACGATGCTTTGCAGGTAATGGATCTGGCGGAGAAGGTTATCCGGGAGGGCAATCGCAACGCGGTTTCCGACGGCGCCGTAGGTGTCATGATGGCCCGTACGGCCGCACTGGGCGCTCTCTTCAATGTTCGGATCAACCTCTCATCGGTCAAGGACAAGATGTTTGTCGAGGAGATGACTAGAGAGGTGGAAAAGCTCGAACACCGTATACACGAAAGAGAGAAAGAGATATTGTCATACGTCAGCGTTTAGCATGATGGTTGGTGTGGGTTGCAATTTTCATCCTTCAACATTCATTTATCAGTAACACTCCACCTGCGGGAACGGTGGAAGAAAAAAACGTGCAGGCCCAAAGCAAGATAGACGAAGTCCCGAAACAGAGTGAATTCAGTGGTCGCTGCAAATCCGGAACTTTCAGGAGCAAAACAACCGCAATCAAATTCATGGCCTCTGAGCAAATTATAGGAGAGAATGATAATGAAAAACATCAGCATGGCATTTAAAATCAGTACCGCGGCCCGTGAATAGATTCCTCCGATCAGTGCCAGTCCGATGAATAATTCAACAAACGGGACAATGATGGCGATCAGGTTGATCATACCCGCCGGAAACAGATCATATCCGTATATAATCTTCGCAAAATCCGCCGGTGCCACGATCTTATGGTAGCTGGCATAGACGAAGGTCAACCCCAGAATCCAGCGAAATGCCAATTCTAACCAGCTGTTTTGAAGCAGGGTGGCGAAATATTTATTCAACGGGGTACCCTTCTGCCTTCCACCCGGGGTAGCCGTCAATCATAACATTGACCCGGGCGTAGCCAAAATCCAGAAAATGTTGGGCAAGTTGGTGACTGTCTTCACAATTTCTGCCGGAGCAGTATGTGACAATGCCGGTTTCAGGCGAATATCGATCCAAAAAGTCTTGAATGCCAACATCGAATTCACCGATGGGCAGTGAGACCGCACCTTTGACGTGCCCCGCAACAAAATCCGCCCGCGAGCGGGCGTCTACAAATAAAAAAGATCCACTGTCATACATCTTTTTGGCTAAGCTGAGATCGCCAATTTCCAGATCATTCGAAAAATTGTTATTTTTTGCCAGGGCCGTAACAACTCCCTGCGCTGTATCCCACTGGCCTACCAGGGCGATACCGACCGGCGAGTAATAATTTACCGTGAATGCCGTCGCGATGGATACGCAGACCAGAATACCAGATTCTTTTAATGTTCTCATAAGTGCTCAGCCACGCAAACAGATTGCACAAAATATAGCGTTATGCGTAATATCTGAAATATGTTCATTAGCCGCCGGCATCGTTTAGACTGGCATCAATCAGCGAAACCCCCTGCGATCGTTGGATTTAGTAAATATCTTTTGAGCAGCCGGTGGTTTTTGAAGGGAGTTATGAACCCGCCCTAATCCCGTTGACTTCTTTCAGCATGGACATCAGGACGTCTGTGGCAATATAGCCGGGGACGCTGAAAATTGGTTCTCCCTGCTCGGTCAGAAACATCGTGTAAGGCAGGCCAGCAACGCCATAGGTTCCAGCGGTTTCCGGTTCTTTGTCGGTGTTGACCATGATGGGCATAAAATTTTGATTCAGGTATCGAATCAGGTCGGGATCTTTAAAGGTGGTGTTGGCCATTTTGCGGCAGAAACCGCACCAGTCAGCATAAAAATGGAGAAAAACGGTTTTTTTCTCGATTTTGCTTAAGACCATTCCTTCTTCAAAAGAACGCCAGTTGATCGTATCAGAGGAGGCGGCAGAACCGGCATAACATAGAATGATACTCAAAACCAAAAGACGAATTAAATGACATTGGTTTAATTTCATGAGGAATATCGCCTTTATATCGGTTGTCATGCTTTTATAAAAAATAGCTTTATCGCATTTTGGCACCGCCATTCGAAGTCTGGATCAAACGGACCATATTTATGACAACCGGTATAGTTAATAGTCGATCGGCACAGGGTAATATTAACACTATATAAATACCGTGGAGGAATGTCAATTTTTGCCACGCACGAGCTATGCGAAGTTTCACACGAGCTGGGCCGCTGGCCAAAAAAAAGCCAGTTTAATCAGAGCAGAAAACTACATTTTTGCAATAAATTATGTAGTTTCTTACTAGCACGGCCTCCGGCCTGAAAAAAACGTCCGGTTTGATCGGAGAAGAAACTAATGAACCTCGAATAAAGGAATTCTATCGATTTTAATCGCGGTTGCCCCGCTAAAGGGCAGCGGGATGCCAGCACAAACCGCTCCCACACGAACTTTGAATGTTTCATATAAGCGTCGCCTTTGGCCGCAAGCGTTCGCGCTGATCGAATAAGAAACTTTAAGAATTCATCGCAGAGTTCGCTGAGAACGCTGAGAAAGTATATTTTATATGAACTCTGCGTCGCTCTGTGACCTCTGCGGTGAAAAACTACAATGAAGAGGTTTCAACGAGGCTTTCCGATATAACCGCTATTCCGGAAAATAGAGCGTTACCGTGGTTCCGGTATTCAGCTCACTTTCGATCTCGATTCGCCCCCCATGAGCTTCCATGATCGTCTTGCACAAACTCAAACCTAACCCGAAGCCGCCGGTGTCCTTTGTACGGGACTTATCCACCCGGTAAAACGGTTCAAAAATAAAGGACAGCTCATCCTCCGGAATTCCGATACCAAAATCCGTGATTTGAACGGTAATCTCCGGTGATCGACGCTCCAGTCGGATTCGAATCGCTTTGCTGTCCGGGCTGGAAAACTTAAGCGCGTTCGTCAAAATGTTTTGAAATACTCTTTTAATCTGCTCCGGATCGACTCTGACAATGCAGCCTTCGGGTAGTTTTTCGGCCCGCACGCCGGGTGGCTGTTTTTCGAATTCGGTAATAGCATTTTCAATCAGATCTGCCAGCGGCATGGGCTCGAGCCTCAGGTTGCCATGCAGGTGATGCATCCGGGCGGTTTCCAGAATTTCATTGATCATCTTTTCCATTTCAGCTATGTCGCCGGCTATGTTGTCTTTGGCCGTGCCGTCCGGCAGAAACTCCAGTGCGATTTTAATCCGGGTCAGCGGAGAGCGCAATTCGTGGCTGACATCCAGCAGCAGTTGTTCTTTGGTATGCAGCATATCCCGGATTCGCTCCGTCATGTCATTGAAGGCCGCCGCCAGATCCCTCAACTCGTCGGTTCGTTTCAGAGGAACCCGATGCTTCAGATTGCCCCGGCCGACTTCCCGTACACCATCGTTAAGCCATCGCACCGGCTTCAGAATCCAGCGTATGGACAGAAAGGCCCCGGCTAATATGAGGGTCAATAGGCAAAGTAGTACAATGACCAATCGTTTTCGCTCGGGATCGAGGTCGACACCTTTATCCAGGCCAAAAACAAAACGGCTGGAATTACGGGTAATTTCAATAAAATGATGTCCGTGATACCGGCCTAAACGAATCAGGGGAGTCTTGCCCCAGTCCCGCCAGCGAGCATTCAGGATATCAGAGAGGTTATCTGCGGTTGACCACTTTTCTTGCGGGCTTTCGAAGTAAATATTGAGAGAAGCCTGTCTGCCGATCTGCTTGGCGCGTTCTAAGTCCGGCGGCTGGCCGAGATCATTAATGATGTAATCCAAATATTGCGATACATTTCGATGCAGCGGACGACCGGCGGCACTGCGATAATGCCAGAAGAAACCGCCGACAACGATGTTAATACAGATACCGGTGAGAATGATCACCACCAAGAGTTTGGTGAAAATAGACCGGATGATCTTCTTAAACCAACCCATAAGATTGATACCAGACTACCCCTGATTGCCGATAAACACATAGCCGGTTCCCCAGATGGTTTTGATGAACCTGGGTGACTTGGGATCGTCATTTAATTTCTGACGTAACCGGCTCATGGTGATATCTACCGATCGATTGAATGCATCGCAGTCGATGCCCCTCAATTCCTGTAAAATTTCATCGCGATTGAAGACTTTACCCGGATTGCGGGCAAGCAAAGCCAGGGCGCTAAACTCGTTGGTGGTCAGCTCTACAGATTTGGAATCCAGTCGAACCGTGTGCTTGGTGAAATCGATATTCAACGGTCCGAAGGACTGGGGGCGGGTGTCGTCAATTTTTTTTGCCCGGCGCAATACTGAATGAATTCGGGCCACCAGCTCTCGCGGCTCGAAGGGTTTGGGCAGATAATCATCGGCCCCCAATTCGAGTCCGACAATCTTGTCCGTCAATTCTCCCCTGGCGGTGAGCATAATTATCGGAACTGCTGATCGTTGCCGGATAGTCTTGCATACTTCAAAGCCATCCATTCCCGGAAGCATCACATCCAGAATCACCAGATCAATTGACTTTTCCTTCAACTTTTTGAGGCCGTCTTTCGGATGGGTGGCGCTAAACGTGGTAAAGCCAAAATCACCCAGATAATCGGTTAGAAGTTTGTTCAGCTTTTTATCGTCGTCTATGGTGAGGATGGTCGCAGTCATAATTAATCCGCCACTGTAAAAATATATGTCCAAGACTCATAATCATTATGGAATATGAAAGATGTTTGCTACTCATAAGTCCGGCGGATTAATTATCTAATGCTGCGCATTTTTTTATTAATCCATTCTACACAGAGACCGCGCCATGTGTATCCAGGTACAGGGTTTCCCCGTGTTTCAGGTCAACATACTTATCCAGAAGCCCCTTCTTTGTTAGCTCGTCTTTGACCTGCAACGGCGGGTAGTGCACCGGTTCGTTGCCCAGACGGAAGGTACCCCAGTGGGTGATCATCATTTTTTCGGCATTTAACTCCTTGAAGGCCTGTACCGTTTCACGTGGGTCGGTGTGGCTCTGCGCCATAAACCAGCGCGGCTCGTAGGCCCCAACGTTAAATACGGCCAGATTGATTTTGAACTGCTGGCCCAGCTGCTCGAAACCGTCAAAATAGGCTGTATCACCCGATAAATATATCGTATATCCGCTGCGCAATCGAATCAGATAAGACCCCCAAAGGGATCGATTGGGGCCGATTATCGGATTGCGCATGGTCCAGTGATTGCACGGCAGAAACGTAATTTTCATCCGTCCATCGTCAAATGAATCAAACCAGTCCAGCCGCGTACGATTTTTCATCGACAGGTCTTCAAAGATCTGGTTATATCCGATGGGGGAAATGACGTGTGTGTTCCTGTCAAATCGTGACAGTGACGGGATGTCGAGATGATCATAATGGCCGTGGGTGATGAGAATATGCTGCGGCCTCGGAATTTCCCGGGGATCAAAAGCCAACGGAGTGAAGTCTTTAATGAACCAGAAAATTTCCGAAAATACCGGATCCACGATAAGGTACCGATCCACATCTTTGATCAGTACACTGGCATGCTTTAAAAAGGTGATGGAGCTGCCGCCGTGCGCCCGGATCGGCTCCCAATCGATTTTTACCGGGTTCACCGGCTCGTCACGATAGTATTTTTTAAACTTGTTTTGACTGAAAAGCTTCCACTTCATCACTTCCCAGAATCGGCCATCACGTCCCAGGCCAACCGGATTGACAAAACCGCCTGGCTGATGGTGCTCCTTGGCGCGGGCAATATCACGCAAACTGCGGCCGTTGAGGGGTTTGTAATGTAGTGATTCCAATTCGGTCTCGGAAGAAACAGCGGATAGAGTGTAGTTTGGCATTAGGCTTAGCAAAGAAAGACTTTGTAGCGAGGTTCGTAGTGATTTTTTTATAAACTCTCTGCGGGTCATAATTGTTACGCTCACAGTTTAGGTTGTCGAAAAACATGTCAAAGACAATAATCACTCCCCCATTTAATGTCATCACTCCCGGAAACGCCTATAATTTCCTTCCGTGCCGAAAAAAGGGATTGAACAGGGTCGGCACCCGCAAAAAAAATTGGCTATTGAAAATGGAAGATTGAAGATTGGTGGAGGTCGCTCTGCTCCATCATTTAGAAGTCCTCACATAAGTATGACTGTTATATTTGAGGCTCTTGCACTGACATTCAGTTTTCAGTCAATAGGCAGTGAACCGCAAAGCGCAACCTCCACTCTTACCACGTGTCCCGTAACACGCATCCTGCAACACGCTTTTATTCCCAGCTTTTCCCGTGCCACTTCTTAAAGGTTTCAATTTTGGCAATCAATTTATCTTTCTGCTCCGGTGTCAGAGTCCGGTGAAACTCCGCAAGACGATCCACGAGCAGATCAAGGATCTCATCCATCTGAGCTCTGTGCTCGGCAATCATTTCCTGAACCCGGACTTTGTCGATTTCTTCCCGCCGCAGCTGGACAACAAGTTCTTCACGCATTGGCTCTTTGTTGGCGTGCATTTGCCGGACTTTATCCATGACCTCGTCTTTAATCTGATTCAGTTGATTCTTTTGACTGTCATTTAAATCCAGCGTTTCGGAAACGTAGTCCACCATAAATTCCGCCTTGTGTGCGTGAGAATGACGGCGGCACCCGGAAAAGGCAGCCATGCCGGCAATCAGCAAAACAACTACAAATAAATTGAATCCTTTTCGCGCCATGATTCCTCCTTTGCCAAAAAATCAGCTTTTTAGAATTGATTAAACCAGTCGTTAATAGTTGGTAACTGCGCTAGCCAGTTGTTATAAACTTAATCAGATCCGGAAATAATTGCTTTTCCCTGCTGTAACAGTCTGTAACAAATTGTATCGATGGCGGTACTCAATGGCGCAATAAAGAAAAAGAGGAAATTCTTTTTGATTAGACCGTAACAATGCCTTTCTGCAAAATAAAAAAGTCAACCGGATTTGAAGATCGTTCGCGGGATACATCTCGATTTCGACAGTTGGCCGGTCGAGATGTCAACCAGATTGATACGCGACTGTCCAACAGGTTTGCAGATTCCGGTTTCCCGCATGCGCCGTTGTTCGGTCTATCCAATGCATCTGACATACAATTGGTTGTAATCTTAAGGAATAAACGAAATTAAAAAAATCACCAAAATATATCAAAAGCCTGGCATGAATTGTGCGATCCCAGTTAAATGAAGGAGGAAATTTATTGGTTAGCTGACCTGCAGCCAAGGAGGTGGATTATGGGTCGAATGCCTCGCTATGAAGTCAGATATGAAGAAAATGGAGATTGGATCGAAATCTCCGAGCTTGAACTCATGGACGGTTTGTATAAACTATACAATCGGGTTACTCCGGCCATTAAGGAGATGATTAACGGTAAAGAGCTGCATACCCCCCATGCGGTTTACCGCCTGAAGTGGCAGTTTGGAAATCCGCGGATGACCGACGCGGACGCCAATGGCATATCGACCATTTGAAATGAAATTATGGCAATTGTTGAAGCGGTAACTGCGGAATAGCCGGCCGGCGATTTAACGAAATCAGCAGCAACCGGAATAAAAGCCAAATTCCCACCCGGGAATTTGGCTTTTGATTTTATGACAAGGGGACCTATGAAAATTACCCTGATTGAGCAAAAAGCGCTCAATTAGACGCTTGTAATAGGCGGAAAATTAGCCTAAGTAGTTGTCATGCAACTGAACAGCAACAGGATCTTTCAAACAATAAATTTCAGGATTTTAAGTAGGGCAATGCTTTCTCGGATCAGATTCCGCATAACCTGCATGGCGGTTGGTTTGCCATTATTAGTATTGCTGTTCCTGAACATCCATCAAGCTTATGGGAACGGATGGGAGCACGCCGCTATCCCTTTTAAAGCGCTGGTCAAGGCCCTAAATTTCGAGGTCCCGGAGATGCGCATGCGGGCCGCCCGATCACTGGGCGTCCGGGGTCAACCTGAAGCAGTCGATCCGCTCCTGCGGCGTCTGGCTAAACCGGAAAAGAACCATCTGGTCCGTTCCGTTATCTATTCCGCTCTCGGCAATCTAAAGGACAGTCGCGCGATACCGGCCCTGTCAGCCTGCCTGATCAACGAAACACGTGAAGAATTGCGCAGTGACTGTGTCGGGGCGCTGGGTTTAATCGGCGAAAAAAGTGCATTGCCGCAAATATTGACGACTCTTGAAAGCGATTCATCTTCGCTGGTCCAAAGCAGCGCGGTGGATGCCCTGGGTAGTTTTTCCGAGTCACCTGCGGTAAATAAGCTGACCTCTATCGTGGCTGACAGCGCCAATCGAATGCTGCGCCAACGGGCAATTCGCGCATTGGGCCGCACGGGCTCGACCTCTGCCACCGATCCGTTGTTGCGAGCGTTGAAAGATGCTGCCAGCGACAGCGAGCGCATTTTAATCGTCGACGCTCTGACCGGGTTACGCTCCCAAAAAGCGGTGGCACCGCTGCAAACCCTGCTCGAAAGCGCTGATGAACCCCTCCTTCGCACCCGGATCGTAATTGCTCTGGGGGCAATTGAAGACGGCAGCACATATCCCACCTTAATCGAGATGCTGAATGACACGGTTCCGGCCGTGCGATATTTTGCGGTCAGAAGTCTGCATGCCCAGGGAAGGCGGGAGGCCGTCATATCCATCAGTCAATTATCTCTGGAGATCGCGCGGCATCTCGACAACCACTCGATTTCGGAATTGTTAGCGGAACCGGTCCCGGTATTGGCCGATCTCAGTTTTCAGGTAGCCGCTTTGGAGGCCATAACGGATCTCAATGCTTCCCGGGGCCTTCAGGCATTGCTCGATGCCGCCCGGCCGCGTCCGATACCCCGCGATTCTGCTACGGCCCTGAAAATTGCCGAAGGCTTCTATCGGCAGCGCCGGGCAGCTTTATTCGGACTGGGTTATACCAAATCCCGGGAAGCCGCCCGTCTTCTATCGGGAGAAAACGGAATCAGAGATGCCGATTTCCGCCTGAGGGCAGTTGCCGCCCGCTCGCTCGGTGTGCTGGGGTTTCCGGATGCAGTTGATATAATGATAAACTTTCTGGGGGACCCGGCAGCTGAAGTCCGCTGGACGTCGGCATCGGTTCTGGGTCGTTTGAGCGACAAGAAGGCAGTCAAGCCACTGGTAAAACGGCTCTCAGACCAAAACGCCGAGGTAAGGCGCCAGGCGGCCCTGAGCCTGGGCTTGCTGGGCGACCCCGTCGCACGGGAAGAATTAAAGCGCCTTATGACAGAAGATGAAAACGAAATTGTGCGGACAGCCGCTACTTACAGTATCCGGCTTCTGCAAAAACATCAGTAACCATCCGACCCCGAATAGCCAGGTTTTGGTTCAAACGGCATGGAATAGAGATTTGTTTACCGTGACCGGCCGAATTTGGTACCTAATTTATTGCAATCAAATCATGTTTGCGCAGGATTCGAGTATCGATATCCTGATTCCATCTTTATTAATGAGAGGATAGGTAAGATCGATAGAATTCCACAATTCTTCAATCTTCAATTTTCATTTCCGGCTTCGCCGGCTTAGGTTTCAGGTCATTTCTCGCACAAAGCGATGACGCGAGAGGGTCCACCGGTGCCGCGGACATGCTTGGGAGCGCCGACCACCAGTGTGCAGCTGCCCGGCCGGGCCATTGCGAGTTGCCCAAGGTTGGTGGCGTTCTCAACATACTTCCAGCCGCGCTGCAGGCCGCGCCTGTGGGCGTACCAGGAATCGGTCCATTTGTCATCGATTCCCTTTGCGCTCTCACCGGATTCAATCCCGATGTTGTCGGCCACAATACCCTGGATGCGGATGCCTTTTTGGGTTTCGATATCGATCAGCCGGTCCACCGCGGCCCGGGCCAATCCGGGATGATTAAAGGCATTGATGTAAGGATCTTTAGCAAAATCGGTGCCCTGGAAATAAAAATCCGACCAGCCGAGGCTCAATACCAGCCAGACACCGTCCCTCAATTGGTCCGCGACAGCCGATATGTCGTCTGCGGTAACCACGTTGGCCGATTTTTCGCTGAAATCGGTTATCTTGGTATCAGGGCTTGGTTTACCGCCATTTTTGGTCAGCTCGCTGTGAACCCGCCCGCTGATGTCGATCAGAACCACCGGGCCAACGAGATCATCTGCTCCCATCCTTTCAGCTGTCGGCCGCTTTTCAGGCGGGGTGCCGTCCTTTTCCATGGTTTCGGGTTTGTTGACGTAATGCGCCGGTGTGTCCATGTGGGTGCCGTGATGTTCGGCCAGCACGAGTAGACCGAGATCGAAATGACCCCAGTTCGTCGGGAACTGTGAAATCGTTAAAATGGCTTGCTGACCGAAAGTCGGGATCGGTTTGCTGTCGAACCAGGGCTGGCTTAAATCCGGCTTCATCGGATCGCCGCCCATGGGCTTGAAAGTTGGAATCGGATGGGTGAGATCAACCATGAAACTGCCCGCAATGGCCATGCCACCCCCTAACACCAATACGGATACGACCACAGAAATTGCGATTGCTTTTTGCAACATTGTCTGACCTCCTATAATCGAAGTACTACCGGTATAAGTCATGGGAAGGGTTATCGAATTCACGAAAAAGAAATAGAAGTAGCAAGAAAATTACAAATAAATAAATATAGGTGCGCAGAATTTGAGTGTCAAGATAAGGCCAGCTTTATACCGGTCATTATCCCCCAAATCGAAGATTAGAATTGTCTAAAGCAAAAAAATTG
>JAAUXT010067868.1_pt1 | contig 15071 bp, 22 predicted proteins | sample 7278171 | NCBI WGS metagenome assembly JAAUXT01 (sample SAMN14350112, study PRJNA611818) | marine sediment metagenome | isolation source: surface marine sediment (1.8m) | place: French Polynesia: Moorea | collected 2018-08 | reverse complement strand
TGGTTTGAAAATCTTGCCAAAGAAGTGCCAGTTTTTCAGAACCAAGCTTGTCTACATGGGACACAACATACTCATACAGGATGGAAGGCCATGCATTACTCCTTGCAAGGCCCGCATCGATGCAATCAATGCAATCACTACCCCAAAGACTCTGAGGGATTGTTGTTCCTTTTGTGGAATGGTAAACTTTCTGGGTTCCTTCATCAAAAACCTTCAGACAAAACTGATTCCAATCTATGCGTTGATGAAGAAAGGAGTCAAGTTTGAATGGACCCCCACCTATCAGCAGGCATTTGAGGACATCAAACAAAGTGCTGAAATCCCCACCTGTGTTAGTCATGCCAAACACCACGGGGCTGTTTCAGCTGCAATCAGATACCAGGCAAGGAGATGTACATTGCGGATTTTCTGTCACATCATCCTGAAACCCACACTGACAATGACATCCTTCCTTTGTCATTTGAAGCATTTGACTCACACAGAGAAAATTTTCTGAGGGTCACAATGCGGAGCATGACAAAAACGATCGGGTCAGAAAAACCAGCTGATCCTGTCATTCCAACCAGTACATCAAGTCCAACTGCACCGCACTCATTGTTGCCTGTGCATCGTACATGGCACCGAGCTTAAAATTGTACTCACCGAATGCACAAGTATGGAGATCTGTGGGATCGATCCGGAGTCCTAGAAATTCCTCGATACGCTCCATGATCAGCGCATCATCAATGTGTCAATTGAGTCACACCTGTGAAACCGAATCAGCAAAATGTTAGTGACAAGTGTACCAACTACAGAGCTGGTTCTCCAGAACCACCGTGCTTTCAGTGTACCTCGACAGGTGCTTGATGAGGAGGTGCTGGTAGATTTGCGGCAGCGGTCGCTCCTCCAGTGGCCCCTTCCTCTTGCCCCTCGGATGTGGAGCTGATGTCAATAAATTCTTGCTCCGTCTCCTTGTCTATGAACCGAGCCATTAGATCGAGAAAATACGTGTTGAAATCTTGAACGTTGAAGCCCGCCATTGTGACGAAATAAGATCTGTTCGAAAGTGTCACCCACCTGTATGCGAAGGAGACATAGGTCCCATCTCGGTCACATGGAACGGAACTGCGTCGGGAAAATCCATCCCACACAGCAAACGCAATGAAATCGTGGTGGTATCTGGAATAGCATAATTGTGCTCTTTGTTTGCCATCGTGAAGGAAAGTGAATGAAGATTGTCTGGACAAAAGGTCCATGTCTCGAGTTTGTGAAATAAAAACATCCGTGAACTGAGATAAACCCCGGCAAAAACCGTGTGATTGTATGTTTTGTAACTGTAGATATTTCTTATCATAGTTGTTAGTTTTCTGTTGACAGTTGCGGAGTTGCGTTTTACGCATTATGTTATGGTCGCAAAAATACTGTGTATTTTTCTTCGGAGCGGAGGGATGTTGTGTAATCAAACTATCATTCCTCGAACCCTCGTCACTTGGTTTGACCACACATATTCTTTCCCGCACTCCTCTGAAGCTGCACCTGTGGCACAGCTTCAGACCCCATGTATAAAACCGACTGTTTCTCTGTTTTCTGGGCTTCGATTCTCTGAAGCTCAGGTAAGTCTGAATAAACCACTCCTGCAGAACACGTACATGCGGCTAGTTCAATGCGACCCAGCCAACAGGGACGGGAGACACCAGCTCCTTTCTCTGGGCGAATGCTGCGGACAGGCTCTGCCAGCCGATGGCTCTGACCAGTATGATACTGGTATGAGCACCCATACATAACAGTATGTCTGTGAAATTTCATCTGTTGGGAGGGGGGCACCTGATGTTTGAAAATGACATCCAGAATTTTGAACATGAGCTGACCTCCACCCCTTGCAAACACGTGGACAAGTAAGGGTAGGGATGTGAGGGGGTTGGGGGTGGTGGGCGGCACAACGTTTCGGCGCAAAAGCGACAAAACAATACACTGCGGCTCCGCCTGGTATAAAAACAAGAAACTCTTTTGAAGTGAGGCTGAGTCGAAGATACCTGGATCATGAGGTCCAGATCAGTCATGTCCGGGATGAACTGGTTCCAGGGCAGGTTGGGCAGGTGGAGATGGTAGACGGCGAGCACGTGCTCGGGGCAGCCGGCCACTGCCAGCGTGCTCGTGTGGTGTGTCCATGCCAGGTTCAACACGCCCTTGTTTTCGGGGGGCAGCAACTCTGCAAAAACAACTTGGTGTCATTTTGACCTGTGCACACACTTTTTGCGATTGATCTGACAATTAACTCAGCTCGATTTCCTCCACGATCTACGGCAGTAAAGTCAGTATGAACTGTTTTCGCAAGATACCTCTGAACTCTTCGTCAAGCTTTTGCACGACGTCTGTGAAGGTGACGAGGAAAGACGTTGCGAGCTGTGCGTCGGAGCTGATCCAGGGACACAAGATTTGTCCGTTGTTCTCGAGCGGTTGGATCCACGGTGCAAAAACCTCGGTCACATGTTTCCATATGTCCAGCAGCGCTGCGGATAGAAGCAGCAATTGTCCCTGCGCTCCGTTCAGATTTCTTGCTGTTCTTGACAGCGTGCAATGTTTTCTTTCTTTTTCACATCTCAAAACACCGCACATCGTTTTCCATTTACCTTGATTGGGAAGCAAGTCGCCCGCTCTGACGGCTCTTCCGATCTTGCGGGTGAACTGCCTCAGCATAAAGCCCACCAATTTGCTGATGTACGTCACGTACAGACTCCACCCAGGGTACAACCCGAAACTGGCGATATCGCTGGACGAAACTCGAATCTTGAAGAAATAACTCGCAATCCACTGCAGAGTTTCTTGGATCTGAAAGGCGTGCGTAAAAAAAAGACAGGTGATTCTGTGTTTTTCAAACCAAAGCGATTGTTTGTGGGGCGCCTCTGACCTGCGCGGTGGACAGATGCAGCTCCTTTTCGTCAACCGCAGCGCTCTCCGCCGGAGGGTCGCCCGCTTCCTCCGCCGCCGCTGGAGACTTCTCCGTCGCGCACGGGCAGCCGATGTTCTGCAGGAAGTCGGACCACACGACTGGCTTCAGCTGCCCACCCGCGGAGCCTGAAACAAAGCAACGGTGTTGAAGGTGGATGCCAAACAGATGACATTTCCAATCAGTTTCAACAGAAGCGTCTCGATCCTTCAGCTGTTTTCACAAAGATAAAAGTCACGCGGACCTGCAGCTGCCGCCTCGTCTGGAACCACTTGATGTTGGCAACTCGATGAAGACGTGACCCACAATCGAAAGACCAGGTGAAACCAACCAGCCCATCGACACTCGCACTCACCTTGGAGGAGCAGCTTTAGAACATCACCGAAGTGGTCAGGAAACTGGTGCAACAAGAGCTTCTGGGCGTGGCTTCTGTAAATCTACAAGTGCAATCGAAATACATTGACATACTGACAAAAACAGTGTCGTGTTTGGTCTTCTCCTGAGTGATTCGTCATCGTGTGTTCACACCTCGAACACCAAGGCCATTTTGTCGCTGGGCTGCAGGCCGCACGCGGCGAGCGCGCGTCCAATCACCTCGACGAACGTCGACCTCTGCGTCATCGTCGGCTTTGTGACCGACAACCATAACCGCACGTCAAACTGCAAACAACAAACTCGAAAGTAACTGGATGCGCAACGCGGTGCCAAAAATTAAAACAATCAACAACAATTCGACTGAATTTTGTCTGTGGTGAGTGAGAAAAAAGAACTCATTTTGTGTTCGCACAGTGAAGATTTCAAGACGTACTTTCGTGAGAAGCGAGAAAGCGACATCTGGTCCCTGGTTGACGGGAGCGTTGATCATGTCCTCGTACATAGTCACAAACAGTTCTGGCGACGCGTTCGGACTGAAGTTGGGAACGAGTAAACTCGCGAGGTGCGGCGAGGCGAGGATGCATTGCAGGAGCGGCTGCGACTGAGTTGGGTTGTTCCTGATGAATTCCTGTCCGAGAATTTCATCTGCTCAAAAACTTCTTTCTGGAACAGTCGTGTTTCTATTTCTACATCGACCGACACTGATGTCGACGTTCAACATGAAAGTTGCCACAAATACCTGTCCAAGCATTTCAATGCAAGCCGAGAAGAACTGCCTGGTCGGAGGGTAGTACTTGGTGTCTTCGGAGACGAGCGACGACAGGTGGTAGAAGATGCTGATCGCCACCTCCACCGCAGCAGCACGCTGTTTTGTGTCACTGCTATTCTGCACAAGCTTCACCAGGGCCCTGAAGAACAAGACAGCTCATTCTGTTCACAATTCTCCAACTTTCCGAAACAGATGGCATGCGTCTTCACCGATGTGGTCAGCTGACCCGATGGTGTTCTCGACGTGCACGGCGGCGCTGCAGACGGTCTGCGCCGGCGGCAGCAGCGACTCGATCATGAGCTGCTTCGACTCGGCGCGGTTCTCGTCCACCTTCCGGCTCGTGATCTCGTCGCGCTTCTTGCTTTCGTGCTGCCAAATAAATTTCACAAAATAAACATTGACGTGTTTTTCATCTCGACGCACAGTCAGGAATATCCGCATTTCCCACCTGTTATTGCTCTCACGAAACTTTTTCCTGTTCAAACAGTGTCTCTTGCACGATTTCTTGTGACAACCAAACCTTTTCCACAACCAAAGCTGGGCCCTTGCATCTATGTGTCGGATTGAACGTGCTGGTACACTGGATTGTGACCTCACTCTGCAACATATCGCCATCTTTGAAGTGTTGACAGAACTTTGCTTTCTGTGGCATCGGAAGGCAAAAATCGTGTGTTTTCTCGAACTGTTACATTGTCAAAAACAGAAAATCTCTCACCTCAACTGCTTCGTTCCTGTACAATGAAGGCAAGAGTTCCACGAAACTTGCGTCCAGAGCAACGTGCTTTGAAACTCTCACGGAGAACAACCTGTTTCGGACAAGACATCAGGTCAAACTTTGTCAAACGTCATGCGTTCCTTGACTGCAAAAGACAATGGCACTCTGCTCTTACCTGGCATAGTCAATAATTGCTCCCAGGTCTGATCTGAGGGCGTACAACAGCGACTGCTTGTCAGTGAGAAAGGCAGGGTTCACTTCCGGCACTGGCGCCTTGCTTTGCACCAAAGATGGCGCGTTCACTCTGGCCTCGTCTGTTTGAAGTCGAGCCAGAATGCGCTCCGATGCTGAAATTTACACATTTGCGAGGAAATATACTCTTGACGACAAAGGGGAAAGATTGGGGAGAACAACTGTGGTTTGAGAACACCAACGGAAGGTACCAAGTTGCTTCGAGCCTTCATGCTGAACTTGTTTGCCTGGGCTTCGACCAAACTGATTGTGTAACTGCCAGTTTTTCTGATGCTGAGTGATTCTTTTCTCCATCTCTGCGTAATCAACAAACTCAAACCAGGGAGTCTGAAAATAGAGACAAACGAACTTGGGTAAATCCTGGTCAGACATGTCAAGTCCAGAATGATTCACACTCCTCCAATGGGTTCATTCACGGTTGGGGCAAAAACAAGGGATCAGGGATTCAGACCTGAAACGTGGATCCCCTGGAGGTGTTCCAGAACACGCACCTGTTGGTTATTGAAGAGAGTCAGCAGTCGCTCTGCCTCGTACTGTGGCGGCAGCGCCGGCAGATAGAGACTCGGGTCGTGCAGCCGGGGCTCGTCCACCCAGAACAACAGCGTCTGGTAGAACCTGGGTGCACACAAGTATTTGGCAACTGAATCTGAAGCATCAAGCCTTCCCAAAATACTCGCTGTTTGTGCACATGTATACGAGTGGACCAACTTGATCAATTTGGTGTGCAGCTCGAGGGCGGCGTCGCCTTCTGCATCTCGCAACGGCGTCGCGTGTATAACCACAGTGTCTTCGTCTCCACAAGTTTCACCTGCAAAGAATTTGCCCCGCTTCGTTGGAGAAAGCCCTTTTGACTTCCAGACCGACAATTTGCGATTTCATCTACATTCAAGCTGAACAAGGCAGGAGACCAAACCTGTAACTTCGCATTTGTCTCGCTTCTCCAGTTCCGTCACGCACTTGTGATGATAATCTGCAGCCTCGGTCAGCTTTTTCTTCATGCGCTTCAACATTGATGTGTTGACTGTGCTCTCGAAGAATTTCTCTCCAACGCCACCACGCTGAGGCAGGCTGAAAACAACCCGCGAACATCAGTAGACTCATGTTGTGTGCCGTTGTTCCCGTTGGGACGCTACCTACACCTGTGCTCACTAGATGTATGAACATTTCTACTGCTCAGTGATCAGAACTGGCTGTCCCTCTTGACTAAGACTCATACCCAGGGGTTTGTGTGAAGGTTCAGTTTATTTCTCACCGAGTTAGTACAACAAAACTCATTGGAAGGAGTCTTGCACCAGTTTTGTATTAGGTTCCAGTGGCTGACATCAAGACAGTTTCACCTTCTCAGAGTGTACCCTGCTGCTGAAGCTGCTTCGTACTGCTCAGCTATCCAGTGAAAGCTGGGTCGCTCCACTGAGAAGAATCTTCCACGCGACACTCGAGCAAAAAATGTTTTGTGGGACAAAAATGTGGCTGACAACTCACCTGGCGTCGCTGACCACGCGTCCCAGGTACAGCAAGAAGAATCTCTGCCAGACAACAGGCAGAATTGGGTGGGACACATCCATATCAATCGCTTGCTGTGCCCAACGGTAGATGCAAAGTCGATTGGCAAGTGGAACTGTTTCTAATTTCAAGTCGGTGGCAGATTTCTACAAAGAAAAATATGAGTGGGCTGTAACAACTTCTGTAACAACTCCTGTCTTCGTTTGTCAAACTGTGCATGCAAGAGTTAAAACGTGGTTGAAAAATGCACCTTGAGCACTTGTTCGATTGGTGGCGCTGGGGTGTTCAGCAGTTCCGACTGGATTTTTTCCCACAATTTGCTGTCAGCTTCGTGAGCAGTCTCCGCTACGAGCACATGGTAGGCAAACCAGCTGAACTCTGGACACGAGGAACTCTCGATCAGAGAAGGCTGCTGCGCTCCCGACCCAATCCACGACACCAGCGAAGACAGAACTCCACTCTCCTTCGATGCTTTCAAGTATCTCTACAAGTGTGGTGTTCGTACGAGGAAAAGATTTCACAAGGGCAACAAATACGGTGAAGCTGTGGGGGCAAGTTGGCTTGAGCAATAGTCCACTGACCCACCTGAGCATTTTTGGAAATGAACTGCTGAATTTTTTCCTCTGTTTCAGCACTGGTGAAGGCAACTTCCAGCAAATTTTCCATCACATAAAGGATGTTGCGTTCGTGTTGCCAACGTGGAATGTGGGTCAGCTGCTCCATCCAGAACTCAACAGCGACCCTGTCCACGGATCCGTCCTCCTGTTTCACTTGGCTCTGCAAACAACGACACAGACATGTCTTCGGGGCTGTGTTCAAAAGAATTTTGCGTCAAGTTACACATCTCTGTTCATGAACTTACAATGACCATGGTCGTGAACAGATGAATAACATTTCCTGGGAAATCACTGAACAGAAGGCTTTTCTTGGCGTTGTCTCCACAAACCAACGAGTGCAAGGCCCCTGGATATCTGAAAATAGAAATTTGTGCAGAACCCAACTGCCAAAGAAAGTTGCTGGAATTTCTCCGCAGCTTTTCCATTCCGTACGAAATGAAAACAAAATGTTCACGCACATGGAATTGTCAGTGAGGTATTGCACACGTTTGTGGAAGAGCGGTGTCAGATGGGACAGAACGTGGATGGCCGCGACATGCTGCTGTTGTCCAACAAGCCTGTTGAGCAAGAAGATGCCCTCGGAGCAGAAGTCCTCAGTGCTGGAACCACAGAAACATCACTTTGAGGTGAGAACACCAAACCTGCATGCAGTGGCACAAGAGACGCTTCGTCACGGGGAGGCGCACAACACGTACTTGTGACCGAACTTGGTCATCACCAACGCGATGTAGGACGCCAGAGAATTGTTCTCCTTGACGCTTTTTTGCACTGGGTACATCGCTGGATCAGCGTTGAGATCTGGTACATCAAGACGACTCCCTGGAAAAAGAAGAAACAACTTGTCATTTGTCGAATGCCCCAAGATCTTGCAGCATCCAGTCGAATATTTGGCCACTCACCTGGTTCTCTTGGTCTGCTTCGTGCGTGCAGTTTCAGTCGGAAAACCTGTTTCCACGACCAGCTGGACACCTGCTCTTCGTCGTTTCCTTTTGGAATCTGCTGACCCTAAACGTCGCAAGAATAAGCAGATGGTTGCAACACACAGAAATTCAGAATTCACTTGTCAACTGACATTCGCAGCAAATGAACACAACAATGAACATTTTGCTGACCGGTTTGGAAGCTTCGAAAACGTATCCCCCGCTGGGAATGTGTTTCGCTGACAAATGTGTCTGGTGCATCTCCACCATCAACACAGCGATCTTCTGATGCAATTCGCAATCCAAGAAGAGTTTGTTGGTCTGCAGAATCAAACCACACGCAACATGAAAATGTCAAGCGGTGCACATCAATTTTGAGTTCTTGTGAAGTGAAAAACAAAGGCTGCCACCTTGAGGTCCAGATCCCAGTTCATGCCTTGGAGGATGAGACGCACGAGTTGGTTCTCCGGACTTGACATGGGTCGTTCGAGAAGCCACGTTCTCATCAACGCCACATCTGAAGCCGACGGCTTGAAGAGCGTCAGTGGCAGGTCGCTGAACAGGTACAGTGAGACCTGCAAAATTCATTCAGTGATAACACGAGCAGCTCTCACACAGAAAGTTAGGACACGGCGTCAGTGTGTTAAATACTCTGTTTTTCCCATCTGAGCTGCCGCGGTTCACAGGATGGTCAGTGACATGCAATCCGTGAATTCGAACTTGCACCACAATGGCAGGCCTCGGTGCGCCCACCAAGGAAAAAAAAAACAAAGAACAAAACAAGACTGTTCTGTGCCCAACTCTGCTGGCTCAGCTAAGTTACATGGGAGGAGGGGGGAACTCAGCTGGATCAGCTGAGTTGGCAGGGACACATGTAGAAGCCTTAGGATGAGCCAGCTGAGTTACTCCCCCATGACTCAGCGATATTTTGACAGACAGACATACAGACAGAGACTGGCTGGACTCAGCCCGCGGTTTCGCCCTGCGGCGACCGAAAACAAGCGCTCCGAGGACTGCAATGGTGTCTTTTCTGTGATCGACACCAGTCAAAAAACAAAAGATAGTACATCTTATGCACGAACGAACAACCTCAACGACGATTTGCAGTGCTCAAAACATCGGTTGACCTGACAGAACAACCAAAACTACAAAATCAACAAAAGCAGAACAATCGGCTGTCATGCGCCCTGTCTGTTTTGTTTTGGAACTCTCTTCCCAGGTCGCCTGCCTCATGTATTGCGACAGGGTGATCCCAACCCGGTGTCTCAGGACCACATTCTGCCCCGCATATCATTCCGCCGGCGGGGTGTGGTCCATTTTTCATGACCAGAGTACGACATCGCAGTCCTAAAATTTGTTCAGGACCACATCCTGCCCTTTGGCCACTTCCAGACTGGGTGGGATGTAGTACTGGCAGGGCAGAGCCTGGTCCTGAAATTTTTGGACTACATTCCGCCGGTGGAATGTGGTCCTGTAATACCGGGAAGAGAGAATTCGTGGTTGCAGCCAGTGCAGGACCCAAACTGTGGCGAGGGGAGAAAGAATTGGCGGCGGTGGGGGAGGGGGCAGCTGTGGCTTGAATGAGTCCACACTTGCTCGAGTACTGTGGCCATTAGACATGAGCCAAACACATTCCGAGTGACGCGGGAACTTGTCAAAAGTCAGCAGCGCAAAGCGAAGATTTACCTCTAAAAATGAGCTCTTGTCACTGTTGTCCTTTTGGCAATGTCAAAGTGTCAAATGAACGCAGTTGTTTATTTCTATTTTCACGAGTGTGCAGGAAAATAAGACCTGAGCACAAAACTACCATCCACAGATACTTACCATTCCGATCTTGTCCACAGTTTCCTGCACAGTGTGCATCAGAAACGACAAAACGAAGGCGTGCTTCTGAGCTATCGTTGACAGCAACTCCCTTCCAACCTTTGAGCAAAACTCCCTTGTGTGACTGCTGATGTAAGCGATCTACAGGCAGGCAAAGCACGACTGTCATTCCAAGAAATGTTCCAGAAACAGCTGGATTATTTTATCATCATCATCATCATCAGTTCTCTTGTTTTCTTGCTTGAGATGCCGAGCGACGAAACATACCTCGTAAATCTCCTTGCTTATAGTCTGCACAAAACTTTTTTGGTCAGATGAAACCGACGCCGCCATTCTCGAGAAAGTCGTGAGGAGAAAAATAGCTTCTGACGTCGGCATTGTCAACAACTTGCTTTTGAAAGTTTCCTTTTGCTCTCCATCTGAAGTGACGGCGAAGCGAAGTTTTCCAATCCATTTGGTGGCACTTTTTGCAGACACTGAGCACCACTCCAGATCGATAGCCGTTTCCGTCTCACCTTGGAGATCAGCCTGGCACCGCCGTTCCGTCATGGAAGACACGAAGTCGCACTTGTCTCTGTATCCGTGGTGCATCAGCCACAACAGCGTCCACATCATCGACATGGAAACGCACTTGTACGGCATGTCTGCCATAAACTGCCAGGAACCCAACCTGCACAAAACATGTTCTAACGACGACGGCACAATGGGGGCACGAAGGGCATTCATTGCAAGACTGATCAGAACAAAATGACTCGCGAGAGACCGCCTTTACTTACTTTTGTGCAGACAACAATGCGCTCGTCGCTCTGCAGAACAATTGGTCATACTCGACCTGCAATCTTTGCTGAGTTGCACAAGGCAAGTGCTGATGCACTGCCTCGAAGTTTTCCCAGTGGTCAGACACAAACAAAACGATCTCCCTGAAAGGCAATGCCTCACATAGGATGCCAAAGGACAACAGATCAGAGGTCAACGAGCGCCCAGTGATCCACGGCTGAAATATTTTGCAGCCGAAATGTGCACGGTTGACTTTGCCCCAAAGTAAACTGGACTTTCAAGTTGACTCTAGTCATCAGCCGCTTGAGCCGTAGTTCTCGCCTGTTTGCATTCGTCCACCCAAATTCCAGAAGCAAAAATATGAAAGTCCAAAAAATGTCAGGCGGTGGTGGTCAAGGGGGACGGGTAACGAACCCCCAATTCTGCCCAGCCCAAAATGACAAAGTCCAAAAATTTTGCGTGGTAGTCGTAGTCTGGGGGGAGGGGTAACCTGGAAACCTCAACTCTGGAAGCCCAGCCTTGGGGGGGGGGGGGGTGGTCGGAGAGGAGGGATAACCCGGATGATGTCCACCCAAAGACAAGATACACACAGGCGTAAGCGTAAGCGCGAGCGGCTGACAACCATTCACTTTGCATGGTGGGCAGGAGGGAAGTAGTTGACTGGCCAGTCGACTTATCTCTCCTCAGCCCGTGCGAAGTGAACCGTAAAATTCTCAGCTCCGATTTCGATGTTGATCCTATTCCAGTGAAAAAGCTTTTTTGGCTGGTTGACTCCCCCCCACCACCACCACCACTCCCGGGAAAGTCAACCAAGAGCACAGACAGAAAGACCGAAAGTGATTGCACTGAGCGCGTGGCACAGCGGCATGTGGAGCGCTTGAAAATGAAACCGTGTTTGTGTCATATTAACCAAATTAAGCGTCGCTTACTTGATAATCCTTGCAATTCGCTTGTTCAGCTGCCTGTATCTGCCAAGTGAGAAATGTTGCAGACCTTGGCCCAGCAGATGCACACAGCGTGAAGCAAAAGAGTACACCTTCAGCAGCCCGTTCTCCGACGTCCTGGTCACATCATAAACGTCTTTATCTGAAACATTGTTGGAAAATTGAAACCAGCTATGGTGTGAAAATTGTTTTCACCACCAAACGCATCTCCTGAAAACTCTTTTGACCAAGCAACTCGCTTCAAGCAACCGAAATATGCACCGTTCAAACACGCAAGATTTTCAAGCAGTGCTCTTCGGTCTAATTTTTGTGACCTGACAACAACTAACCGTTGACAACGTGGACCTGAAGCACATGGCGGAAGATATCAGCCATCGGTATTTGATTCAGAAAGGCAACCAAATCGTTTTCTTGCAAGAATTGCCAACTGCTCTCAGGGTCTTCATCCTGCAAGAAAAAACACAGGAACACAAACGTGTTTCAGATGTGCAAAATTGCAAGACTGCAGTGAAATTACGGCGGAAACCGATCGCGCATCAAAAACTTTGCTTGGGAAAGTGTGCATGTTGGAGGTCACTTTTTTCCACACGTCACTGATTGATGCAGAAAAATCACAAACATCAGTCTCACCTCTTCCCCATCTGAGTCGATCAGAATCCACGGATTTTCACTTTGCTTCACTGGTGACATGGCCGCCTTCAGCTGATACATCAATTCCTCTCGCCTCCTGTGGAACATCGTGGCTTTCAATTCGCGTGGTTTCCCCAAGGAAAATGTCTCTCTCTTGACGATCGCACGACAATACTCACTTGACGGGAAGAAGTATCGTCGCCAGAACTGAAACACAGTGGTCAAGCAGATGACTTCCAAAGCCGGACTGGAAAGCCCCACCTGGCTGCTGCGTGCACACCGGAGGGACAACCTGCAGTAGCCCTGTCGCCCACTTTCCAACCCCAGCCGGACAACGTAGAATCTGATTCAGGATCCACAGGTGCTCGTCCAAGGTTGCCACTCTCAGCAACGTGGCCACCTTGAAAAGGAAAATCACACAATCACAACAAAAGCCAGCAGCCCATACACTTCAGCGAGCGAACACATGACAGCATTTGCGACGATTCTTGTGCGACGATGCAACAAAGAAACTTTTCTTCAAATTTTGTCAAGGCAACAATACCAGTCTTTTCAGCCACGCTCTTGTATCCTTCACGAACACGTCATCGTTGGCTGGTTTACGTTGAAACATGAACAGTACGTCAACGCACTCTCTCAACGGTCGAACCAGTTCCGACAGCGCTGAATCGCGTTCTCGAAGTTGCCATGCTGAAACACACCCACTAGGTTGGTGCTAATCTCTTTGTTGCCGAATGTGTTTCTTGCCAATGTGAAACAACTATATGCACCTCGAATGGGAGCATTATGAGGAATATCTCGAAGCTGTGGAGTCTGTCGGTACAGCTCATGGATGTAGGATTCCACTTGCAACCTGGTAACAGAAAGAATGTGAAATTGAAACGGTCTCCGAAGAGGGCTTGTGCCAGCGTGGACCTGCCCTGAAATTCTGTAGTCCAGGGGGTGGGGTGGTCAGAACCTCCACCTTGGGTTGGTGCTACCTCCCAGGGCTTGGACTTTCCCACTTTTTCCAGGCAGGTGCAAAGGTGGGACATGAAAAGTCATGTGGTTTCAGGTCCTGCCCCAGCCCCAGAACGTGACTGCCTCAGGCAATTGCATGTGCACAACACACGCTCCAAAGAATGCGACTGAGCAAAAACGAGTCCGTCTTACCTTGACAACTGAGCACTGTAGGCATGCAGTGATAACTCGTCGTGGACAAAGTTTCGGATCGTCTTCAAGGTTTTTGTTACGTCTGCCAATGCTTCTTGGCTGAACTCAGCAATCTCAAACTCAACATCTGTAGACAGAGTGTACTTGTCTGCACACTTCCCCTGAAGGAAACAAGGTACATTTTTTGCAATTAACACGAGGGATCTTTGTTGGAATTTCTTGCACAATCGTCACTGTCATTTACACAAGCCGGTGAGACTCTATTCACTACACCTGTCACAAAGCGTGGTTTTGGTTACCTGAACAACCACAGATTTGGTCACTGAAGCCCAGACCATATCCAGGTATTGATCACAGTCTTTTCGGAGACTTCCGACATCCTTCTCTGCATTGAGCAAGTGATTTCGAGCTCTGTAGTAATTCAGCACCAACTCGTAAAACTCGTGACGATCCTGATTCATTTGCTGCAAAGTTCAATGCAAAAAACATTCAGAAACTCGGCGCCCGCCATTGAAGAAATGGGCTCTCACTCAACGAGACTTTCAAGTTGAAGATCAGCCGCGCAACACTTACATCCCAGAGTTTTGCAACCCAGAAACTCTCAAAGCCGGCAAAAATGACCAGGTCCAACAATGTTTCTGACCAAGGGGGCAGGGGGAACTGTGAAACTCAGAAATCCACAAACTTAGAAATTTGAAAAAAAAATTGACAACGTTTAACATTTTTCTGACAGGGGCGGGGGCAGGGGTAAATTAGAAACTTGGAAATCCAGAACTTTATGTTTTCACCAAATGAACAGGTTTCTGACCAAGGGGGCAGGGGGAACTGTGAAACTCAGAAATCCACAAACTTAGAAATTTGAAAAAAAATGGACAACGTCCAACATTTTTCTGACAGGGGCGGAGGCATGGGTAAATTAGAAACTTGGAAATCCAGAACTTTGTTTTCACCAAATGAACAGGAAGTCAAAAGTGCTCGTCACTGAATGTTTCGTTTCGCTCGAGCTGAGAGTTTGGTAAAGGTTTCACCTGTATCTGGAGCAGAATTCACAAGAATGTGAAAATTTTGACATTTCGTTTTTGTGCAACAACCGGAAAATGACATCAAGACCTTTTTTTGACCCACTGATTTCAGTTTTTGATCAATTTTGACCAGCTCAATTGAACATGAACAACCTCAACTCAGGGCACATCTCATGCCAGTTCTTGGATCCCAGCAACTTTGTTGCTGTCAAAGAAGGTTGCCCAACAATACAACAGAAAAGTATGATGGGATAATTCAAAATTCAAGAATGTGAAAATTTTGACATTTCGTGCAACAACCGGAAAATGACATCGACATTTTTTTGACCCACTGATTCAAAAAAAAATTATGGTAAATGTGAGCTGCACAAGGTCACTCATGCTTGGTTGAAAATTCCAGAAAAATTGACCAAATCAAAAAACGAGATGACCAGGTCACACGTCGCGCGGTCAGCTGTGCAGGCACCAGATGTCCCACTCAAGGTCCAAAACCCCTAACAAACTTGAAATTTTTTTTACTTCAGATCTGCATCCCCCAGCAAATTTCCCGGCTAGGGGGGGGTCCTGCCAGCCAAAAATTTTCTGAGTCCGAAACAAAACTATGGGGGGGGGGGTCCCTCAAGAGCCAAAATTTTCTAAGTCCGA
>JAAUXT010017436.1_pt1 | contig 15071 bp, 15 predicted proteins | sample 7278171 | NCBI WGS metagenome assembly JAAUXT01 (sample SAMN14350112, study PRJNA611818) | marine sediment metagenome | isolation source: surface marine sediment (1.8m) | place: French Polynesia: Moorea | collected 2018-08 | reverse complement strand
AGGATCTGACACATCTTTATGGCGTGGAGAACTTTCAGCTCTCCCCAGTTCGCTAGCTGGAAGAGTAACGGTGTGTGTGTGGGACCACGTTGGACCCTCTTGACCTAATGTAGTGTGAGGCCGCGGGAAAAAGTTAGCACCCGTCAGGACCCACTGGGAAAAGGGTGTTGAGGTCAGGAGTGGGAACGGTCCCCTCGGTTTCTTTATCCATTATGGAGAGTTTGATCCAAACTACGAGAGCCCTTCTCTTGGACGTACGGCCCTCACTGTACTGTGTGTGGCCATGAGGTACTCACGTTGGTAGAGGATTCATTCCGTCGAGGCAGATGCTCCTGCAGCGTTCATAGGCTGGGCCATTCCGCTCCTCTAGGAAAGGAACGACCCAGCGCTGATGTGTGTTCCCCTCCGTCGCCCATTTTGTAATTCTTGACGCGATGACACTCAGCATCAGAACTTGGACAGAAGTACGCCACTTAAAATTATCCTAGTCAAGGCACCCAAATGTGCAAGTTGCACGGCCCCAGCATAAAACCTCGCAAGGACAACACTTTTGAGCCTGCGGCTTGCCCCCCCTTCCTTTAGATTGGATCACAGATTTACGTAGATTCATCTACACAACAAAACAAAGGTCTCGAGACCAAAGATTTGAAACATTGTGTAGTTATGGCCTGCTGTGGCTGCTGCAGGTGGAGATGACCGCCGCGTGCTGTTGTGGAACACAGAGAAGTGCGTGGAGAACTGCTGCGTCCCAACCCCCATGAAGGGACAACACCACAGCAACATATTCTGTTTGGGTTTCGACAACAGCAGCAGAAGAATATTTTCTGGAGGTACGTTCGCTCAATGGCAAAATTGTTGCTTTCAAAGTTCTTGTTCATGGGGTGAAATTTGAGCAAGCGCTTTCTGCATCTTTTTCAGGCAATGACGAACAGGTCATCGTACACGATGTTGAAACGTAAGTTGATCAAATGTTTTGCTTTGGCACATGTGATGCTTCTGATTTGACTTTGCGACTTTCAGAAACAACTTGACACACCGTTGAATTCATTGGCGAAAGGAGATGGGACTCTCCAGCCACCTGCGTCAAGCCGTTCTGAAATGATTGCAGGCAACAAACCGTGGATGTATTTCTGCACGAGGAGGCTGTGTATGGAATTTCCGTCGATCCCATAAATGACAACGTGTTCGCGAGCGCTTGTGATGACGGTCGAGTCGTTTTGTATGACGTCAGAGCTCCAGCTTCAGAAGGTACCAACAATCCACGAGGAAAACAACAGTCAAATTGGTCTCAAGCATGGAGAGAAAACCAACAGCGTGATGTACTTGTCAATTTTAGATCCATTTTGTGTCGCAAAATGCCACAACCCGATGCATTCAGTGATGTACAATCCTGTGGAACCAAGACTGCTGGTGACGGCAAACTCCAAGGAAGGATTCGCACTGTGGGATGTCCGAACCCCGAAGAGGTATTTCAGCTTTTGAAGTTTCAGCCAACTCTTGGAATATTGCTGAGCAGCGGGGACGGCGGAGGGTTGGTTTCGTTGGGAATCCTCTTCTAAAACCTCGTGTTTGCCTTCGCTTGCCTGACCTTCAGTTCGTTTTCTTTCTTGCAGCCCACTGCTGCGCTACGGTGGTAAAAATCCTGCGCAGGGATGCATGAGCGTGCGCATCAACCGACGCGGCGACACTGTGATCGGACTGCGCAGGCGCCTCCCGCCCGTCATGTACTCACTGCACGACACGAGCGCCGTCTGTCAGTTCGACCACAATGGCTACTACAACTCGTGCACAATGAAAAGCTGCTGCTTCGCTGGCGACAACGATCAAGTTTGTGCTCACAAATCACTTCTTGCAAATCCGGCTGGACGAATTTCAACGAAAGATTCATCACAAAACTTGTTGATTTCAGTACTTGCTGTCCGGCTCAGACGATTTCGGGCTTTACATGTGGAAACTTCCTGAGCGAGATACCGATGGTACGCCACACCGAAGTTGTGTCGTAATATTTGGTAATTGATGCAGATGCCTTGTCATAAATTGTGATCTCAATTCACTCACTTTCAGTGAAGTGGCAGTCTGAGGCTCAGTTGGTTCTGAAAGGACACAGGTCGATAGCCAACCAGGTCCGGTTCAACCCTGAAAATCACTTGATCATCTCCTCTGGAGTTGAGAAGGTGATAAAGGTAAGTTTTCCGGTGCAGTGTGTGTGTGATATGTATTTGTGTGTGTGCGACCAGAGTCTCAAAATGTGTATCGAATTGTTCTGATTGGATCTCCGGGGCAGTGGGGAGGGAGGTTCCGGAGGCAGATTCCATCGCGCACGAAACTTTTTGACAAAATGTGAGCCACCTGCCCTTTGATGAGAATAGAGCTTCAGAAAGATTGTGTGCAGCACTGTGGATCGAAACCTTTTCGTGTCAATGTTCACAGATGTGGAGCCCTTTCCCGGTACCCTACTGTCAGGGAGACCTGGGTGACGGTGAATTCGACTACTCGGAGAGACCGGTGTACACTCACGAGGAATACATCAACCTCGTTCTGCGCAGTGGTCAGGTACGATCGCGAAAAATTGGCCACGTCTTGTACGCCTTGTGTCTGCGGAAAAGTATCCTTTGCGACTTGCCTTCGGAGTTACTGGTAGCATTGGAGCACGAGGATGTGAATTTGTTGCCTTTGTCATGGTGGCGTTCGCCCAGGCATTTACGGCGGACGTTTTGCGTTTGCAGGTGATGTCGCATGACTACAGCAACCAGTCGACGGAGGAGGACCCGCGCATGATGGCGTTTTTTGACTCTCTGGTGCAGCGCGAGCTGGAGGGTTGGAGCTCGGACGACAGCACGCCGGATAGCGACGCTGGCGGTGGTGGTGGCGCAACTTACCAGCCGATTGTAGTGCACGGAGGTGACAGCAGCGAAGATTCGAACTCTGACACACTGTCGAACCGCACGTTACACAGTGTCGACGACGATGGCGGACACAGCCCGTTCACCATGGCGTTTGCGATCGCGCTGGCGCGGCGTTCACGGCGAGTGGTAGACGACGACGCCGAAAGACCTGAGAACTTTCTGGACGTGAACAGTTCATTCATGGACAGGAGCAATTCTTTCATGGACCGGCTGGAGGAATTGAACAGTTCGACTCTCGCTGATCCACCCGCAGGAGCCCTGCCAGGACAGAGACCAAACTCGGCCAGGAAAAGTATCACTGAACTCATCAATCAAAAACGCAAGGAATACCTCGTGAAAGCCAAAAGTGAAAAAGTGGCAAAACGGAGAGGTGCGCACCTGGACAAAACAAATGTAGAGACGGACACAACTTCATGTTCAGGCCTTGCGTCTGATACCTCGCTGTCCTTGCTCACTGATAGTGCCGACAGCACCAGTGATTTTGATGTTGAGAAAGGGAAGGAGAAAGGGAACGACAATGAACGCGATTTTTGGGGCGACAGCTCAGAAAAACCGGTTGAAAATAACAGTGACAATGAAGGGAGTGAAAAAGACCGCATGGCTGAGAAGGATTCTGACGATGTTTGTGACAGTGAAAGCAGAAATGGAAAAACAGAACGCAAGAAGTGCAGAAGTCGCAAACGCAAGCAAAGGAAGGAAAAGAGAGCCAAAAAAAGAAAACTGAATATTATGATCGGAGAAGGAGAAAGAAATGACTTCACTGCTGCTGCCGCGGCGAACAGCACCAGCAGGAACACAGACGTGATGAAAGAGCTGGCAGCCGAAAGGGACCGAGTGAAATTTAGAATGAAGAAGATAAAGGCAATCAGGGAAAGAATTCTGTTGGACACCTCCGACTCCAGTGATAGTGAGGCGGATGGGAAATCTAGTCAAAGGAAAGAGCGCAGGAAACCCTCGTGTACTTTTACGCCGATGGCTTCTGGGCAGAATGGCATTGTTTCAGAGAACGTTGTTGGGGATTCCAACTCCAATGATATGCCGATAGATCTGCGTTCAAGAGGAGCCCTTTCAAATGGACTTGGCGCAGACTGTTCTGCTTCCGAGCAGAGGCATTTCAGTAATTCAGTGAGCGATGCTGGTATTCGTAATGGAAAAGTCAGTCGAATCGCGACGGAAACTACAGAGGGCCACGTGCCCAACAAAGTGGTGCCCCACAATTCTGTCTGTGATACAGAGTCTATTGGTTCAGCTGCTGATGCAGTGACTGAACACAGCAATTCTGTCAGCGGGGATTCTCTCAATGGACACTCCAGCTCAGCCAACGGGCACAGTTCACTGAACAACGGTGCTAGTGCTTCTAATGAGGACGCGTCACCCGTTGCTGAAAGGCAGCCTCTGTGGACAGAGTTCAAGCGGTTTCGTAGCCGTGTTGAGAGAGCTCGCAGACAGTACAGGCGATCTTCCAGTCACAGAGACAACTCGGCCTGCTCTAGTGGAGACGAAAAATGAGTTTGGATGTGAACATTAATGGGCTGATTTGCGTGTATTTGCAATCAATTTTTTGCAGTAATTATAAGCGGCTCGTATTTACACCAGGTTTTCTTATTTCAGCCGCAGTGTACGGATTTTTCTTTTGCAAGAAATCCAATTGAAAGGAATTTGTTTGACCGAAACCTGCACTGTGATTTTGGCATTGGCCGCGTGTTGAGAGGTTTACACTGGTGTGGGTTTTCGCCGATTTGTTAGACGCTGACGGGGAGGGGGTTGCAGACCTTCATCCAGAAAAATCAGTCGCTTGCGCTGACAATGTTTTACGCCTGTATGTATCCGTCACCAAAATGTTTTGTATTGAACTTTGTTATTTTGGGCGGGGCTTCCAGAATTTGGGCAATGCATACAGGCGCGAACTACGGCTCAAGCGGCTGATTTCTTGACGTCTAGTTGTTCTTGCTATTTTGTGCAGTTCCACAACTGCTTCAATTCATTCACAGAGCACGTGGAGCAATAAACAAAGCACTGGATGCTGAAACCCTGTCTGTGGAAAGAAATTGAAAGTTCTGTCTTCGAGAACAATGGAAAATAAAGTCCAACTTGTTTTGAAAATCTCTTTTGAAACTGTGACAATGCTTGTTTGAACGTCGACTAGAATGATTGAACATACAGCTGTGTTTCAACTGGGTCAGAGAAGAAACAAATGCAACAAGGCGTCAAACAAACAAAAAAGCGGAACAGCGATGTGTGTTCAAATTTTGATAATTTGAACAGAGACAAAGTGTTAAAAAATTTGGCAAGTCCAAACGGCGAACTTGCGTTCAAAGTGGCATTATCAGACACCAATTCTTCGCTGCTGCACGGCAGCAACAGATTTATACATCTTTGGATCCACTTCCACACCCCAACACAGCGGTGAAGTCATGGCGAGCTGGATGACTTGTCACACCGACCCGTCACGAGAATCAGGTGCCCCTGTTGCAGGCAAAGCCCTTCCAGTTCATAGCAATCCGCACACAATTCTCATCCAAAATTTCGCAATTTGAAAGATTACATCTTCGGAGTTTGTTTGGACGTCTGCTGCGAGGGACAAATGAACACAACTTCTCTCAGACTTGTTTCACCGCCAGGTCGTGCTCACTGCGGTGTTACCTCGGGCTGGAAATGATACATCGGAATTATTTTTCACATCAACTGCTTCGTACAAGTAACTCAACTGATATGTAGATCAACAACTTTTGCGTTTCAACTGCGACGTGGAAAACTGGACAAATTGAACGGCATAGCGAGGTCGGCAAAATACGGTGCGCTTCATTCAAACCACCACCAGTCACTCTTGTTTGAAAATCCTGAAGTGTCGGCCATCAAAGGTGAGCGACACACACACACACACACACGCGCACGCACACACACACCAACCCACGCACACTCACACACACATACACACACACACACACACACACACACACACACACTGAAGTGGAACCGTATTGGATATCCAAAAGCACTCTCAGTTGCTAAGCCAACAGCTTTATGCTTCCGTTGTCAGCTCCCAGAAGTAGTAATTTATTCAGAGGCAGAATTGTCATCGTCGTCAGCACACCGCGAAAAACGTCCGATCGTAGCTTCGTACTTGAAAAGGAGCACTGGAAATAAACAGTATTGAGAAATTAGCTCTCACTGCATTCACCTTTTGTCAGTGGGCGAACAATTGACACAACACATTCCACATTGGCACCAGAAAGTTGAGGGCAACATTCTGATTGCAAAGGTGACCTGGACCCTTGCGCCAAAACTGCTGTGTGCAAGTCATTACAGGCGGAAAACATCATTTTGATCAACAAATACTCACCTGTCTGGTCAGCGAACTGTGGACACCCACTCTGTTGGCTGTGGTGGCAGACACCAGTTCTCCTTTGTAGAAACCCATACAATGCACTGGTTCTTGTATTCCTGTGGAAAGCAACACGCGCTTTTGATGCCATTTGCTGTAAGCAACACCAGAACCAGTACTTCTGTGGAAGCGCGTTGTGCATCTCAGCAGAATAGACTGTTTCGAGTCCACAATGAGTGCACGTACCTTTGAGCTGGTTTATCAGCTTCGCCTCTTCTACGTTCCACACAGACACTGACTGGTCGAAGGATGACGTCACCAGCGTCTTGCGATTGTGGGCTTTGACCTGCAACATGGCCGCTTATTATTACTTCGGTCCAAATGCGGTGGGTAAACCCTAACAATCAAGTTTTCTCGTGTCAACATGATGTGTGACATCATTTTCCCGCTCAGCGAGGGTTCCACGAGATCACTGGTCAATCTGTGGTACGGACGCACCTGAAGCACCTCGTTCTCGTGCGCCTTCCACGAGGCGAGCAGCAGCCCGGTGCGCACGTCGATGATGGACACGACACCGGACGAGTATCCGGCCACGACCCAGCCGCCGTCAGGGCTGCAAGCCACGCTGCGCACCAGACCCGCTGGGGCTGTTGAGCATTTGAACTCGTGAGTGTACGCGCCTCGCCGCGCGTCCAAAAACCTGCAGGAAAATGATGACGTCAGTGCATGCAGAAAACCATGCTGTCAGATCAACGAAACGATATGCTCCCAAACTAGATACGAGGCTCAGTCATTAAATACGTGGAATTGTCATGTGCAGCGCTCACTGCGATCGGCTCTCAGTTGCTGTTTGTGATCGACACTGACTACAGAAAACTGCACACGATAATTCCACGTATTTAATGACTGAGCCTCGTATTTTTTTCTTTTGAACGTTTCGCCGAACAAAAGATGTGAAGAAATAACCAGCAGACACAGGAAAGTTGAAAGCAACGGCGGTACCCGACTTGCCTGAGAGTTGATTCTGTGGTTGCTGTCACCAGTAAACTGGACGGAGCGGGCATGCTCGTCAAGACCGTGACAGGAGCGTTCTTCGCCGATTCAAACTGTCGCACCGACATTCCAACAAATGGGTCCCACAACTGCAGCAAAACAAACATCGTTTCGAACCACTATGACGCCAACTGTCGTCGCTGGCATCACTTTGTGATCAAAACTTTTGAAGATGCCACTTACATGAACAGCGCTGTCACAGGACGCAGCCAGTCTCATCGAATCGAGAAAAGTTACAGCAAACACGGACTTCTTGTGGTACGGATAGCTCCACTGAGCTCCAAGTCTACAACAAGGTGAAGGCGTAAGAAGGCACACGTTTCACAATTTGAACCAAGCCGCCAAATCTTGAGAATGGTCCCCTTGTTACCTGTTCGTACCATCTCCAAAGCTGCGCAACGACCAAAGTTTGACAGTCTTGTCCTTGCTCGCACTGATGAACGAATTCTCATTGTCGAGAACACAAATCGAGCGGATACTGCTTGTGTGTCCTGAAAAAAAATTGTTCATAAATTCTGAGCTTGAAGGCAAGCATGAAACTCCCGTCAATCGGAAATAACATGGATTTGTTCGCTTCGTACCTGCAAAGGTCTGCAGCTTGATCTGCTTAAAGTTGAACATCGTTTCTCTTTCACTGAGCCCTGCAAGTACAAAGGACCAGTCTGTAGTGTCACGGTCAAGTGTTCTTTGACCCAAAGCAAGTACAGGTATTTGCAATTTTTCAATTTTTCTTGGACGTGAAACAAAAAGACAGTCTGAGAGAAGCTCACCGATTTCGTGTTCCCAGTAAGCCAGCCAGTTCCCTTTGAGATGCCTCTGTTTGTTCATTTCCATTTCCGGGCTGCGAGAAAACAGGATTTTTTTTTCACCAGCGAAAACACTTGTGGACACATGAGATTCTAGTTTCGTTCAGCACAACGCTGAACAGGAATGAACACCTACCTTTTCAACTTGTTGTAATCGATGGATTCACTTGATTTCGGTCGGTTTCGTTTGGTGACATCCAGCGAATAGAGATAGTTGCCTTCAGTATCGGTAGACTCGGGCTGCGCAGGATCCACTGCAATCGTAATCTTGTTTCCAGCAACAGAGACGTTTCTTCCGAAGTTACCACTGACTTCATTGACGCCTGTTGGTGAGCGGGTTCGATGATCTGAAGTGAACACAAACCTGCACATGAACTCCACACGAAAGAAAAATGGCGCGCTCACTGAAACGAAATCGGGGTTTTTGCATTACCTGAGCCAACAAACCACGTCGTCTGCGATTTTGCAGTTTCATCTTGCACGGGGCCATTGCTCTTTCGCTGTTCTGGTTGTTTCGCCTCTTCCTTTTTGGACAACGTTTCGTCGTGCAAGGCGCAGAGATGTCTGATGAGATCGTCGTTTATCAGGTTCTGCTCCATGTGGATCCTTGCGCAGAAAGGGAGACACTCGTTCACATGAATTTCACTACAAACTGAACAACACTGACTCAAACGAGAAATCTCGAACTATGCAGTTGCCCTTACCCGCCTGCCAGTTTGCAGAATGGAATGTAAGCAAGATGGGCCAGTTCTGCTGTGAACGTTTGCTGCAACTCGTTCATGATCAGATTTTCGTCTTTTTCTTCTTCATTTGCTGCTTCGCTCACATCAACTACAAATTCACATTCAACGTGTGTTCAACACAGCTCCCAGGGAAACACCCGATCTCCTTTCTGAAAAACAAAAACGACTCGTACCACTTTCTTCACTCGCCAGCGTCAGTTTGATGGTGCCGGACGGCGTTCTCGAGTGGCTGACGACAGGGTGCGGATCGCACCGCACTTCCGTCCCGACGCGACACTGTTTTGTCTCCGCATCAATCTTCACCTCGTAATAAATCTCGCCACCCGGTGGAGGCGCCTTCTCATTCTCAGCTGCAACGAGAACAGTTGCACCGACAGGTGAATGGCATGTGGAATACAGTAACGCTTTCGTGAGTTGGAAGCACTGCGTGTTGAAGACGCGCCGTCACCATGAGCGATGCAAGTGAATGCAAAGTTCTGCAGATGCTGCACCAAAGGAAAACTGCACTGTGGTTTTTACATCCACGCACGATAATCAGCTGTTGTGCAAAAAACAACTTTGACTGTTCACCTTGCTTTTTGGCCTCTTCTGAAGAACTGCTTTGCAAGAACGATTCATCGTAAACTCGGTTGAATGCTGCGAAGAACTTCTGCAGAATGAAGGTCATGTGCTCTCTGGTCATCTCGAAGCCAATGCGGAGACTGATCATGTAGAGAGTGTCGACCAGTTTGTGGCAGATGACCGTCCTGACGCGCGCTCCGCCCGGGTAACTCACGCTGTTGGACGCCGCCAGCCTCAGAACTGGCAGCAGCAAGTCTCGGAAGATCACATCCTGAGGCAAACATACAAATCCACGTCAAATTCTTTGCTCATTCAATTGTCGCGCATTGACATGCAGCGGCAAGTGGAATCGAAGATCTGTACCTCAAGGTTATCCAGCACAGTAGCGTCGGACAAATAAGGCAGAATGGTTTTGACCAGCATCACACAAGCCAACAGTCCTGCCTCAGCGCGTGATGACAAGCGTTTCTCCGCGTTTGCGATCTGAAACAAATGAACAGCAACAGTTGAACGCCGATGTTTTCTCAGCCAACGTTTACTTCTGCCGAATGATCAGCTGACCATGGAAGGGACAATTACCAATTCCTTTGCGTACGCGAAGTACTGCAACAACACGGTGTTCTCGCCATACAGGACGGCAATGGACACCAGGCAGTCGAGAACTTGGCGCGAGTTGCGGTCTCCAACAACACAATTCTTCGTCGTGCTCAGCTCATCCACTGCAGACAAATGATCAGAGCAGGTTCACACATCACAGTTTCTATTTTCACCTCAAGGCAAAACGAGGAAGAGCGGAGACAACGCTCTCACCTGGAGCTGCAAGATCCTCTTCAAGTTGTTCATCTCCATAGTAACACAGAGCGAGCATCCGCAGCAAGTTGCGCGACAAATATTTGGCAGCGAGAACGGGACCCAGTCGGTACGACAGCCATTTGATGGTCTCGGCGGCAACGTCACTGATGTTGTATTCAGATCCTGTGTCCGACAAGAGAACAGTTCTGAGAACCAGTCATGGATAATAATCCTCGTCTTTCCTTGAGGACTTGCAACATTTCTGAGTTTTGACACGATTTCAACAAGATCGCGCCTTACCTGCAGGCTGTGAGACGCCGGACTTGAAGTTGATGACGCTCTGCACGATCGTCGTGCCACCGGCAGCGTCGTCCGCCCTCCGGGATTCTTCCTCCTCTGGGCTGCCGTTCTCCCCCACTGCAGCATCATCGGGTTTTGTGCCGTCGTCTTCGTCGCTCATGAGTCGACTCACGGAGTGCACAGAAATACGTCCCACGCTCTGGCCATACAAGTCGTCAGGTGGTATGTTGCCACTTCCTAAACTTGCACTGTCTTCAGCCCCAGGACAGAAGCTGTCCATAGACTTGTCGTCATTGTCCACGACCGCTTCATTGTCGAGAGGCGGGTCATCGTTGAAAACTTCCTCTTCAGGGCCTGAGCTGCTGCCATCATCGTGCGCAGTGCTGGCTGAGAGCTGAACCTCTGCGGATCCTGCGCCGCTGTCGTCTCGATCCATCTCGTCGAACATGGCGGCGATCTGAGTTCCGGTCTGGAACATGTCTGGGTACTCGGGCTCCGCTGCGGGGTCCCCTCCTTCCTCGCCCACGAAGTTCCGATACCCTGCCGCCGCCTCGACAAGCAGCGCCGAGAAGTGATGGAGGAATGTCTCCAGTCCCACGCGCACGATTATCTGTGGACAAGAGGAACTTCTCAGTTACCACAAAGTCACAATGAAAACTCGGATTTACGAGGTAATATCCAACCACGATGAGACTCAGCATGTTCTGCGACAGTGACCAGACAGTCACAGACGAACATGACAAGTCTCATCGTGGTTTGGATATTACCTCGTAGTTTCCCCAAACGCAAGTTTCTTGGAAAGAAGCGATCAAAGGACTTTCGATCTGAAACAACTGTTACATCCGAAGGTGCAATTTGCAAAAGAATCTGACGTGGAGTACAGCACCGCTGACCTGCATGATAAAGCTGCGGTGGTAGAGTTTGATATGTTTGACGGTCGTGTTGTCGGTGTTCATGAGGGAGACGAGGTGCGGCAGCAGCTGCTTGTTCGTCTGACGAGGACCCAGGGCCGTGGCGATTGGGTTGAACAGCATCCATGCCGCGTGCACACTCGTCCAATGGTCGTCAAAAAGTTCTATCACATAAGGAATGACTAGTTCCAGCCCCTCGGGCCCAAGTTTGTGTACCATCTTGTTGATGTACTTGGACAAAATGTTCACCCTGTCTTTTGCTAAAGATTTGAGCAGTTGTCCCTTTTCACCAGTTGGCACATCAGACTGCATCTGCATCAGCTGCATATTCCACTGAATCCTGTGTAGACTGGATAGGAGTGAGTGCAGACTTGGGAAGTATGCCGGGAACGGGAAGAGACTGCTGGACAGATGTAGCAGGAGATCTGGACACGGCGGGGGAAGTCCTTGACTGGACACAGCATCGTACTGAAACACAGCCATGCTACGCTTGCCAGGCTTCGCTCCACTTGCGTCGTTCTTTGATCGTCCGATTGTTGTGGGTTCCGCTTCGACGCCAAGTTGAAGCAAATACACCAGAGCTTGTCTGACAGGCCTACAATAACACACGGTTCGCAGATTGGTCCAAAACGTTGCTTTACTCCAGCTCAAGAACCCAAAACAACATCAGAAGTGAAAGCGCAAAACGAGGGGGAGGGTCCATACCTCGGCAATTCACCCATGGATTTTTCGCAGATGGTTCTGATTGTTCGACAACGGTCTTCCAAAGAAGACTGGGAATCGAGAACTCGCAGCTTTTGCGACAGGAACATCTCTGCCACGATGCATCCGAACGCTTGCATATCTCTGTGAATGCAGTCTCGAAGCCAACTCGATGTCGGCTGCACCTGAAATGGCCAGTAAAATGTGCACCGGACTATCAATCATTCGTTCTTGGACAAAACTTCAATGCCCATCTCTCTGCATGAGAATGATCTGAAAAATGATCAACATACGCCTCTGCTGACAATCTCTGGCTTGGAGTGTGAGGACTTCATGGAGAAATTGAATTGGGTCTCGAGCTGCTCCAGCATCGACACAGGGTCGTAGCTGATGGGCAGCGAGATCAGTGCCTCCTCCGGCCGCACCGCGCCGCCACCGGTGTCCGGCTTCGTTCTGAAACTGCCACCCTTTCAACTGAACAAAACCCAGATCGATGTGACAGTCAAACACTTGATATCAATTCAGTTCGCGGATAAAATTTGAACTCAACACCCCGAAAGATAATTTGCACTTCAGAGTTGAGAAAATTACCTTTTCTCAGAACCTTGGTCTTTCTTTGTCGAGTCCTGTTCAGCAGACTTCTCTGGCAACTGCAAACCAGGAGCATTCAGTCAAGATCAAATACAGGTTGAGCAGAACTGATCACTCTGCAAGCAATGTGCGTCCTCAGGACCAGGTGGAAACAAGAAAACGCACTTGATATGAAACCTGTCTACTGACGGACGGGGGGAACATCGTGTTGTAGGGCGACGGCAAGTGGCGCAGCGGGTGTGGCTGGGAGAAGAGCTGCACGACGCCATGGTTACGCAGGTCGCGGTGTTCGTCCACCAGCTGCAGACACACGTTCTTGGCCTTCACCGCCGCAGAGCCGCTCAGCTGTCAACATCAGGCAGGTCCATGATACCCGTTTTCTGAACAAGTGTTGCAGAAGCACACAAATGTGGCAGGACAGGCTCAACTAAAATGAACATACCTTGAAACCGAACGTGATGTCTATCCAGTGGTGCAGACGGCGAGACACCTGCGCTCCCTCCAACGTGGCCATGTGTTTCTGCACGAAGTCTTCCACACCATTCGCCCAGGCAGGAATCTCCAGGTCTGGCAAATCTTCGTGTATCGACGTGAAAATGGTCGTGTCGGTGAAGAATTCAGGAATGCATTCATCTGGAGTCCACTCCTGCATTCTTTGAATGCTGGACGGGTACTCGTGAGGCACCCATGTTGGACGAACGTATGCGCAGAGCACAGACTTTGGAGTCTGCCTGGCTTTGTAGACGTAGTACGTTATGTCCGACAAGACGTCAGTGATGTGGTGACCCGCCCTGTCCTCATCACCTTCCAAATCTCGCAAATTCTTCAGGTACGGGTCTGCAGGACTTTCATATGTGAGGTCCAACTGGCGATCACCTTTGTTCAGTCTGAACTTGGACTTTGTCAGGTCTCTGTAATTCCCATTGGGGCTTGAAAAATCCATCACCCAAGGCAGCACTGGGTGGTTGTTGGGGTCATTCATCCGTCTACCCGCCAAATAGTTCAGCACCATGATGTACTCGAAGTTGTTCATTGCTCCACTGACCCACGCCTGTGTCAGCTTCGGCAGATCCTCAATGCGATACTTCCCGTACCGGTCGACAGAAACCTCGCAGCTTCTACTTGGCTGGACTTGTGCAGTTGCACCTGTGGACACCTCGCTCAGTGGCTCAAAAATTCTTTTGGTTGAAGGCTGAACCAGTTCTATCCACAGTTTGTCGTCAACCAAGATCTGCTGCAGGTTGACATCTCCCACTGCCACACCTTGTCTGTGACAGTATCTGATGCCATGCAGTATCTGGTACAAGATGAAGAGCGACTTCGCGTGGCACGTATCGAATATAGCTGGGGTGTACATGACGGTGTCAATCAAGCGGAACTGGCGGTATGGCTGCACCACGAAGAAGGCAGAATCCGATTCCAACAGGCTGAGGGCTGGTTTTATGTTCGAAGGTGGGAAGCCAGCAGGAATTTTGTCACTTTTGAGCGTGTCCAGATGCAACACATTCGGGAGAGTCTGAAGACCCTTGAGCTGTGACCCAGAAGGAACTTTGGACAGTTTTGTTGCTGACATGTTCTTGGATATGCTTGCCACTTTGTTGATCTTGCAGAAGAACATTTGACAGAGAACATCACGCACAAGGTCATTGCAGGGCTGAAATAGACATGTGCACACAGTTACTTTTCAGTTTTTGTGAACAGGCTACATGCAAATAACGAAACCGTACTTGACGGTGACCGAACAGTTGACAATTCCCGAGTACGAACCGCGTTTGCTTCTTGAGCTTTTGTGGACGCTGAATGCGTGTTGGCGGAACTGTAGAGTTGATTTGCTCTCCGCCAAAGACCTTTGTACACGTCCAACTCCAAATATCTCATCAATTCCACCAAACTGTCCACTCCTTTCTGACTTGCCAGAGGCTGGCTGACCAAACTGTTTGGAAAGGGAAAACGATAAAAAGGCATTTTTGTTTGTCTAAAAATGCAGCGCGACATGAAGTTGACAAGCAAGTTGGAAACCATCAAAAGAAATACCTGTGAACCGACTCGTTTGATTTGGGAATGCATTTGACACTGAGCCTTCTCCAACCAGGTGGGATTTTGTTGTTCGAAGGAGCCAGGAGCATCACGCTTTCCTTTTCAGGCAAACTGAACACAAGATGCGACTCTGGCAACTGTACCCTTTGACTGCACGCTGCCCGCAACCAAACTTCTGGCACCTGTCGAATGACAAAAATGAGATTGGTCCAACACGATCACTGATCTGACAATGTGGAGTGACATGCATTCTACTCACCTACTGGTCGTGTGCCAGCCTCCACACCAGTTGGTTGAACGTGTGGTTGGGCAAAGCCCCGAAAGAGAAATATCGCACCACCGCT
>JAAUXT010069450.1_pt1 | contig 15076 bp, 23 predicted proteins | sample 7278171 | NCBI WGS metagenome assembly JAAUXT01 (sample SAMN14350112, study PRJNA611818) | marine sediment metagenome | isolation source: surface marine sediment (1.8m) | place: French Polynesia: Moorea | collected 2018-08 | reverse complement strand
TCCAAAATTCGAGCCAGTGGCAGTTTTCTTCTGAAAAATTGGAAATGGTTGGGCTTGGCTTCAGGAGGCATTGGTGCTGCCATCTTAGCAGTTTCAGCATGGGGCATGTGCAAGATGAGAGGACAAATGGCAAAACTCGCGACCAGGTTGCCTGTCAAAATTGTCAGATGACAACCACAACATGCAGCCCGAGAACGAGGAAGCCAGGAAATCCTGGAAGACATCGTTGACGCAATGCAGCGTAACCAGCAATGCGAAGGCCACGTCAATGAGGCTTCTCACGACACTCGCTTGTAAGCGCACCTTTGCTTTACCTCACATAATGTTGATTGAAAGTTCGAATTTTGTTGTCTCCTGTCATGAGCATGTTTGTTAACTGTAGTCTCCGATTTGCTCCCACCCATAGTGTACAAGAGCAGTGAAGACCTTCCTGATGGTGTGTATGTTGTTGCCTATGAGCTTGCCAGACTTGGCAACCTCATAGAACATAAACCCGAACAGGCATGGCAGAGTCATCCGAGACGCATGCGCTTCCTGACTTCGCCGTTGTGGAGCTTTCTCTCGATGATGGCCTACCTGAGTTCGACGCAGACGACATACTGGGGCTGCATGCCGAAGAAGATCCCGAGGAAGACTTGTTGGGCGTTGAGGCGAGCGATGCTTCGATGGAGCCAGCCGACCCTGACGATGCGCTTTGTCTTCAAGGAAGGGAGGCCGTCGAGGCGATACTCCATCTGAACGTTGGTCTTGGAGCCCCAGACCTGCAAGAACCACTCGACACCGAGCCAACCACTGCATTTCCGGTTCCGGTCACAACTACAGGCTGCTACACAACCTCAGAGACGCCGCTGAAAGACGACACCCAGACTACGGACGAAATCGACTTTCTGGCTGAAGATGTCGAGTGCGACAGCAATGACTCTGGACACTGGTCAACAGAAGTGAACATACCTGATGCTGCCGAGTGGTGCATGTCAAATGTGCCAGACTGGGAACCCGGCTTTAGCGCGTGGTGCAATGCACATCATGGTCCGGCGTTCCACCACATGTTACCACACTGTGTGGTCCAGTGCACCACATGTCTGGCTATGTTTAGCCTGACATCTGATGGATTCTGGTACTCGCAAAATTGAGTGACACTTGTGATCAGTTCAGCCGGAAAAAAATTTATTAAGAAAGAACGAGAAAGAAATTTTGACGCCTCGGCTATGAGTCTGCGCTGTACAGTTTCTTTGCCCACATGCTACTTGTTCCGGTGGTATTTCCCAGACATTCCGCGGAGCCGCCCGAGTTCCTCCTCACTATCGGACTCCGCCAGATGCTCGAGGTTTGCGATGGAGGTGTCTGAAACAGGAACAAGGGATTGGAGGGGTTGTCACGCGTTTGAGCACCAGAGAGGTCCCCAGTTGGTTCCCTATGCCCTGATCCCCACCTAGCAGAGTGTTGATGATGCCGACGAGTAGAGGGTCATTCCGGCCTTGGTCAGCATTGTCCCCAAACAAGGCAGCGGTCAGGAGTTCGGAATCGCGTTGCAACATGTGTCCCGCATGGTGGCTGACTAAACGCTTGAGGACTCGAACCCGCTGCGGTCCGTTGAGATGGGCAAAACATGTCCTTGTCAGGTCCCACAGGGCCCTGATCAGCTCCGCTGGAAAAGCAACAATGAAGGGACCTAACTTCCAGAAACAGAAGGGACAACAATGGGGGCTAGCAGAAAGGAACACCTGTCCAGCAGCAAGCTTACCGAATGCACAGGTACGAAGATCCGTCGGGTCGATCTGGAGACCCAAGAACTGCTCGATCCGCTCCACAATCAGGGCGTCATCAATCTGACGATCTAGCTGCACCTGTGTAAGTAGACATGAAGTATCAGAGCTATGGATGGTAACCGTCACACCCAGCTGGTTCTCAAAAACCACCAGCGGTTGACGTACCTCGATCGGAGCCTGATGCGGAGGTGCCGGCAAATTGGCTGTGGCCATGGGTCCTCCCGTCGCGCCCTCCTCCTGCCCCTCAGAAGTTGAACTGACATCAATAAAGTTGCGTTCGGATTCCTCATCTATGAAACAAGCCATTATCCCCAGATAGAAGTCGTTGAACTCTTGCACATTGAAGCGCACCGTTGTGATGAAATCAGGTTGTTCGAAGAAAGTGCCTACCTGTATCCGTAGAAAAGTCGAGTCCATCTCGGTGACATGGAATGGAACAGTGTCAGGATAGTCAAAATCAAAATCAGGCCTGCAAAGCAGGTGAAGTGATGCAACCGTGCTGTCTGGAATTGCGTATGTATGTTCCTTGCTTGCCATTGTGAAAATAATGAGTAAATGTGTTTGGGTGAAAAGATTTTGGTCTTGTGTCGTGGAACAAAAACAACCGTGAACTGAGATAAACCCCGGCAAAAACCCAGTGAAAACCACGTGATTGAATGTTTTGTAACCATAGATATTTCTTATCATAGTTGTTAGTTTTAAGTTGACAGTTGTGGAATTGATTTGTACGAGTTGAGTTTCCTCTGTAAAAACACTGTGTGTTTTTCTTCAGAGCGGAGGGATGTTGTGTAGTCGAACCATCGTTCCAATACTCGGTTCGAATACCTAAGTTCTTTCCCACTCTCCTCTGAAGCTGTACTCACAGCACAGCTTCAGACCCCTGGTATATAACCGAGTGCTACCCTGTATTCTGGGCTTCGCTTTTCTGAAGCTCAGGTAAGTGAAATAAACGCATACTTAAACCCCACGTATGTGTGAGACTGTGCTATGCGACCCAGCCAACAGGGACGGGAGACCTGACTCCCTTCTCTGGGCGAACGCTGCGGAAAGGCTCAGCCAGCTGATGGTTCAGGAGCGGCGCTGGTATGAGCACCACATAACAGGAGGGATATTTTCCAAGTTTAACACTGTCAACCACTGATATCTTGACGTGGTCAAATCATTTTTACGCTGCATAGATTTGTCTCACGCAGAGGCGCAGCACGTGGCGAATTAACCCAGGAAGATGGACCACGAGAAGTTTGGCGCCCACACACACAATCAACAAAATGTAACTTCATTCCAAATGCCCCTCCACAACTGACCTGTAATCGCGCACTTGGGTGATGGTCATGTGAGTGTCTGGTGCCGAAGATGTGTCGGGAATCTCTCCTGAAAAGAAACATTCGTCAATTCCCAAGTTGCGCGTTTTTTCATTTGCATGGTTGCGTAATTTTTAACTCACATGCCACTCACCCTCATCCGAGGTTGCCAGGAGCACCATCTTGGGTTTGTTGACCAGCGACTGGACGCTGCCCAGTCTCGTGACCAGCTGCTGCAGCGCCACCCCTGGAACGCCGTCCCTGTCGAGCAGCGCCATCTCGGGACGAGTCAAGTGACCCAGGACGCTGACGCAGACGCAGTTGCTGAATCTGTGCGTCTCCTCAGAGCAGAGCCACGTGAGCAGTCGCTCCATTTGCTGAAAGAAAGGGCAAATGTCTGCATGACGGAGCAGCCGCGGTGTCAATCGAGTGCGCACTCTAGTTTTCACGCACGTACCTGGGTGGTGACGTCATCGTAGCAGAACACGTCGAACCCGAGCGTCTCGTGCGCGCGCCTCAGCGCGTCCGCGTCTGCGCGGGCACCCGGCGCCGCGGGACCCAGGTTATTCACGACGACGGAGACGCCGAGACGAGGCCAGTTCAACGGGTAGCACGGCTTCGGTTTCTGCAGCAAGAAATAATGTTGTGACTGCAGGGATCAGGCACTCAGGCATAAAGGGGTTCTCCCCGGATTCCCTGGAGCAAGTGCGCTCACGCACACACCTGTGCACACGCACGCGCACACACATTAGGCAGGTTTGGCAAACATGAAATTTTTGACGTACGCGTAGACGTAGACGTAGCAGTCACCCTACAGGATGTATCACTCCTCAACTAGTTTCAGAAATGGTATTCTTTTCTTCAACATAAAATATTATAGAGCTTTCTCCCCCTCAATTTGATGAACTGGCCCATTTGTGCTATAGGAAAAAAAAACATTTTTGAATTTTTTTGTGAAAATCATTCATTGATTTAGTGGTATATTTGCCCCCACAGGGTGAGAATCTACGTCTACGTGCACGTCTACGTCTACGTTTTGTGTTTGCCTAACCTGCACGGACGCACACACAAACGAGCACACGAACACACACACACACACACACACACACACACACACACACACACACACACACACACGAACAAGTTTCACGTTTCTATCCTTGTCTTGTGCCTTTTCACAAGCATGCGTGTCCTGAGAAATCAATCGCTCTCAGCAAATACTGACCGGAGCCTTCGGAGGCGGTGGCCCTCCTCCTCCCGCCGCCATCTTTCAGCAAGCCACACGTCCCGTGAGTCTCTGCAACGATGTCAGGACTTGCACGAACAAACTTCAGGAATACAGTATTCAGGTTCAAGTGCCGTACTTCACCAGACCATTCAAAAAGCCTCGTATAAAGTTTGGCTCAAACAAAAATTTGACTGAACACCGTCAGTTCTTCGAATTCGTCAACAAACACCCTGGGTCGCCCCGACCTCCCCACGCCGTCACACACGCCCACACACACGCACGCACACGCCCACACGCACGCACACACCAAGTTCTGAAACCACAAAGCCACTCAAATTTTTCCTGTCCCTGACCGAACTTTGTGACAAATTCGAGAAATTGGCAGTTGTAACTTCTCCGAATGCCCTCGCGTTGAAAATTTTACGCCGTTCCGTGCACCTGAAGTCAAAATAACTTCCTTTTCATCGTGGCAGGTAGACTCCAACACACAAAATTAGCACAAGCAGTTCAAAGTTTCTTTTGAAGTGGGTGATGTAGAACGCTGGTCTAATGTCCTTCACTGCGTGCACACCTGTTTGGAATTTGTTTTAAAATGTATTTGTCCACCGAACGGACGGTGAACGTGACTGTTGAGGTCACGTTTTCCGTTTGGCATCGTAGGCAATGCTTTTCTTTCACGTTTGCATGCACTCAAACTTTGTGAACAAAAGCTGGACTTGCTCTTTGTCAAAAGCCAGGCCACAGTCGTGCATGGGTGGGCCTGACTTTGGCAAGTGAATGTTGATATGTTTCTGGAGGCTCTGGTAGGCCTCAGGGGCACGAGTCAGGGCCCAGCTGGACCCATTCGACCGAGGCCCCATGCAGGGTGGAGCACGGCTCAGCCAGTACCAGACCACGAGGTAACACGTGCATGGGCCGCCTCAGACCACGTGGACCCCAGGTCATTGGGCCCTGGGTCATCAGGACTCAAGCAGGACTTGGGCACTCCACCGTTCTCTCTGAATCCACCCACGATGTGAACTGGTCGAGTGCTGGGCACTCCTGGAGGCAGGATCGCGGGCAAGTGATTCCAGCCGTTGTTCGGAGTCTTCAATAGCAACAGGTCGCTTCGCCTCGCAAACAAAAACGCGCACACCCAGGCACCAAATACGTGATTTACCAATCTCGGCTGCACAGTTTGTATTCAAACCTCAAATTATATGCATTCCGTTCACTTGCAGTCCCCCCCCCCCCCCACAATTGGTGAGGTGGATTTGGCCCCACCAGTTGGTGTGGTAGATGCAGCCCCACCAGTTGACAGTTTCTCCAGCTGCATGGTGTGGTCAATCTCGCCCGGACAGTTAGTGCTTAAAACCCCACCAATTATCTGCATTCCTTTCACTTGCAGTCTCTTCAGTTGGTGTGGTGGGTTTTGTCCTGGATTTGGTCTGGTGGATCGCAGATTTTGCCCTATCAGATGGGGTGGTAGATCCAGCCCGACCACTTGAGATGTTGTTCCTCCAGCTGGTGTGGTCAATGCAAGACAAGTGATCAAATCAAGAATGCCAGTTGGCACCGTGTCCTCAAACGCAACGCTGCCTTTGCCACCCCTGTCCATGTTGGCTGAGACAGACTGTTCAAGTGGGGAAGATGAGGCGATTATTGATTGCTTGTCCTACATTCGTCGCGTGGCGACCCACATCAACACGGAAACCAGGACACGGTAGTTTTCGGACGCATGTGACACGATAGACGATGGATCGATGAGGTCGATTGACTGCGCGCGGTGCCTTTATCTGTGGACGCGTCACCTGATGAACGGCATTCGCGTTCGCGTCAGGACTTGTGCCAGGGAGGTGGGAACTGCGACTTATGGAAGACTGTGTGACACCAGATCTAAGTCTGCACGAGGTGAGGGCATTTTGCTTTGCATACGTGTGCATGTGTGTGTGTGCCCTGGTCAAGGACACAGATTGTTCATACCAATTGGAGCGTGAGGTCTGCGAAGACACGAAGTTTAGAGGCGGTTTTACCGATTTGCACCAAAGAAAACACGTGGAGACCCCTCGCTCTTTTGTTTGTGTTTATTTGCTTGACAACGTAAATATTTGACGTGCCACGACAGTCTCACCGAGTGTTTACATGTAGACGCACGTCTCTTGTGTAAATTTACCCATGTTCCGTATTTGGGTGTTTTTATCTACGCGTCGTACTGTTGTGCGACCCACTGCACGGAAATGGCGGTGTACTCGCACGTTTCACGATGGGTTCTCAGCCGGCGTGCGTTGTCTGTAGCGAAACGCGTGGGCGCCGTGACGATGGTGCTGCTGCTGGTGCTGCTGCTGCACACGGGCCTGGGGTACGCCTCGAGTGCCTGGACCAAACCGCGCATGTCTGAGTCGGTGGTGGCGGCGGCGGAAGGGGATACCGTGGGCGCGCTGCTGGACAGCCTGCAGTTCAGGAACAAAGGTGGGTGTGGTGACCGGTGCAAACACAAGGAGGGGGGGGGGGTGTGGGTAACCAGTTCTATTGTGTCGCGGGGGAAAAAGACCCACAAGCCACCGCTCACGACGTCTCTGGGTCAAGTGTCAGGTCCTTGGTGTCGACCAACGTCTGGAATGCTCAATGGCAATTGGAGGGGTGGGGTGCAGGTGATTAATTTTCTCAGGGTCGTGGGCCCCTGGGGTCCGCTGGAGGTCTCTCACGCATGCGTCTTTTGCCTCTAAGGGCTTACATATTGAGCCGACGTCAACGTCAAACTGCGACGTCAAGCAGCAAAATTGACATCGCTGCTGTGTTTTGACATCAATTCATTTTTGACTTTGACTGCAAAACCCTTGGCCCAATGTGGAAACAACCCGCAGTCAGCGTCAAAAAAGTTGCAGTTGACGTCGTGTTTTGACGTCAGCGTCACTCGCTGCAGGTGAGGTCCGCGCGTCCGACGTGTACATGCACCGCGCGCACAAGACGCTCTACACGGAACCGGAAAACGTGACCGTCGTGGACCGGCAGTGGATCAACTTCGCCGTCAACTACCTGTACCGCGTGGCGCCGCCTGACGGAAGACTCGTGGTGCCCCCTCTGGGCATGCGCAGCGCAGTCGCGTTGGGAGGTACGTACCGGAAGCGTGCACGACCGGAAGTGGCTGTGTTGCAGGGGAGGTGTGCGCAGAAGACGTGTTCACGTGTGCAGAAGAGCAAGGTGACGGAGCCTGAGAACGTGACGCGGGTGGACGCGCAGTGGAGGCAGGAGGGCGCGCTGCCGTACCTCTACCGGGTGGGGCCGGGAGGGAGGCTCGAGGTGCCGCCCCCGGGTATGAGGAGTGCCGTGGCGCTGGGAGGTGAGTGGGCGGGGTGGGTGTGGGTGGGATAGGGTGGGGAGGCGGCGACACCTCCAGTGGGCTGGGTGGGGCCAGTCAGTCAAGGTCCTTCTCGTTCTCACTTTCGCTGCATTTCTGCAAAGGTCTGCTTCTTTCACTCGGATTTTGCCGTGTGCTGGACTTTTGCTGTTTGAAAACTCACCCCGCTGTCTCTTTCTCTGGTCTGTTTCTTGTCTGTTTCTTGTTGGTTGCTATCAGTCCTCTGGTTGTCTGGTCTGTCTGCCTGCCTGTCTGTCTGTCTGTCTGTCTGTCTGTCTGTCTGTCTGTACTGTATCTCTCTCTCTCTCTCTCTCTCTCTCTCTCTCTCTCCCTCCCTCCCTCCCTCCCTCCCTCCCTCCCTCCCTCACGGTCCCCTCGCTCGCTGCAGGCATCTCGACGGGCAACACGGAGCTGCGCGCTGACGGCACGTTCCACGAGTGGACGGTGCAGAACGCGGGGCCCGAGGGCGCCGCCAAGGTGGCGCGTCTCCCCGAGCTGCTGTTCGCGCTGCGCACGGCGCAGGCCGGAGGACCCGCCCAGGTACGCTGCACCCTTCCCGGCTGTTCCAAGTCACACGTGTTCACTGACCCACGGCAGCCCTCGACCGCGTGGATCTGTCTGCTGCACGTGTAAATAGATCCAGGGCACCTAGGACCTGGAAGGTTTGTCCATCAGAAACATTTTGATTCGCGCCCAGCGGCGGCTCGCACGTTTTGAAGTCGGGCTGCACTTGTGTCTGTTTGAAGCGTGTCCCTGGCCCATCCTGTTGGCCTGCTGAATCGCGGCACCAAGGGCGCATTGCATTCCTGAAGCACAAGAGTCGATGGCACTCATACACTATTTCATCGCCTGCTGAGTCTCGGGAAATGCCACGGTGCCAAGGAGGACACTGCCATCCTGAATCACAAGAGTCACAAGCACTCACACCCTTTCCCAGTCTGAAGGACCTGCCCCCCTTCCGTTGTTCAGGGACTCGCCATGTCTTCCCGGTGTACAGGGCTTCAGTGTCCCTCCCGGTGTACAGGGCTTCAGTCGCCCCTTCCTCCCGGTGTGCAGGGCTTCAGTCGCCCCTCCCTCCCGGTGTGCAGGGCTTCAGTCGCCCCTCCCTCCCGGTGTGCAGGGCTTCAGTGGTCCCTCCCGGTGTGCAGCGATTCACTCGTTCCCCCGGTGTGCGGGTGTCATCTGTCCCTGTTCTCCGTGCAGGCGGCGGTGCTGCAGACGCACCCGGAGGCGGAGCTGCTGCCCGGGATCCCCGGTGTACAGGGCCTCGAGTACAGCGGCGCACACCCCGTCACCAGACTCAAGGTACAGGCCTGGTGGGGCCGAGTACAGCGGCGCACACCCCGTCACCAGACTCAAGGTACAGGCCTGATGGGGCTCGTGTGTTACGGGCACAGCACGGGAGCAGCAACTCTGTGGAAACTCAAGAGACATCAGTATCAAGAGGCCTTGCGTGCGCAGATTCAGTGTTGAGTTTGTGCGCACCCTCAATGCGCAGTTTCAGGTTGACCCTCTGCGCAGGCGCACCCTCTCTGCGCACGTTTGAGTCAGTGCGCATCCTCTGTACGCAGGTCCATGCTCAGTGCGCACCCTCTCTGCGCATGTTTGAATCAGTGCGCTTCCTCTGTACGCAGGTGCTGGACTCGCGGTTCCCACTGAGCGCGACGCTCTTCGCCTACTCGACGTACAGCGTCGGCGACATGAAGGCCTCCGCCGTCCCCGCCATCGCCTTCTCCTTCCGGGTACGTCTCCATGGTAACGAGTACTCGTTCAGGGTCAGTGTTGATGGGGCAGCGACGTTTGTTTTCTGAACAAAATGTGACGCTGAGTAAACCAGACAAGAGTGTTCTATCGCTGTTCTTCTGACCACCAGTGACGTGGCGTGGTCACGTCACGTATGACACTCCTTCTGGGATGAAACTCACGATGCAAACGATGTGAACACGACCAAACGCCACACACACACACACACACACACTTCTCTCCCACAGCTGACGAACCCCAGCACACACACATACACACACGCACACACATGCACACACACACACACACACCCTGTCATCACACACACATGCACACATACACACACACCCTGTCATCACGCACATACACACACACACACACACACGCACACACACACACACACACTTCACTCCCACAGCTGACGAACCCCGGCTCCTCGGCTGTGAACGCTTCCGTCCTCATGAACCTCCCCGCCGGACGCGGCTTCCAGACAGACCGGAAGTACGAGCAGGGGGGTGTGCTCGCTGAGCCCGTCTCCGCCCCCGCCCAGACCCCCGTCGAGTGCAAGGATATGTGCGCTGCCCAGCAGCAGGTGCGTAGAGGTCACGTTCTGCAGGGTCAGGTTGGGGGCGGACCCCAAAACTGGGGAGGGGGCTCAGGAGGGCGGGGCACAGGAACTGAAGAATAATTTCCCACGAACAAGAAAAATTTGCGCCGCATGACTGAATCCAGACGGGGCGGGGCAGGAGTTGCAATTCAAGGGAACACATTTTGACGTGTATGCAGAAAGAAACAAATGGAACCTCTGACACATATAGTCACAAGAGAATGCTCGTGACTACGTGTCAAGTTTGATTGTTTTGTAAAAAGTATCATTGACGGGAATCACGAGGCTCTCAACAGATAGCGTTGATCAATGCCGTGTCGATTTTGCAGACGTCATGTGATCAACATGGGCCACGTGCGTATGAAACACGTCATGTTTTGGTCCCTCCTGTTGAACGCGTTAGTTCTCCATTTCATCGCCAGGGGCCGTGCTTCGCGTGGTCGTTCAACACGACGTCGCTGACGTGCAACCAGTACAACGTGACGACGCTCAACACGTTCGACGAGGAGATGCAGTCGGGTCTCCCTGGCAACTGGGTGCGCGAGCCGGTTGCGACGCTGCCCGCCGGCTGCCTCACCTTCAGCGTCCCCGGCACCGCGCCTCCGAGCGGAAACATCTCCTCCTGCCCTGGCAACAATCCAGGGGCCACCGTCTCCATGGCAACTGGAGACTCGTTCCCAGATCTCTTCGCCCGGTTCAAGGCTCAGGGCAATCTCAACGAGACCTCCCGCCAAGGTCAGGGTCGCAGGGCAAGGTCGGGCACGTCGGCGCCGTGGACGCTGCACGGCGCCACGTGTGCGGAGACGGTGGTGCCCCCCGGTGGATCCGTGACCCTGACCTTCCTGCTCGTGTGGAACTACCCGTACCGGGACTTCCTCCTCATAAATCCAGGGAACTTCTACTCGACGCTGCTCCCGAACACAGCCAGCGTCGCGAGGTGCGTAGTGCGTCCCGCGATGCGGTGGGGGCGGACCCAGGGGGCGCTGCAGAGACTCTGCTGGTCAGAGGCGTGTGCCTCCAGGCCATGTGCAGAAAAGCTGCCCATTTCAACACAGAACAGGGGTTTCTTGAGTCACTGCTTGTCTCGAAAGACATTTACTCGGTGTCCTCTTTAGTCTGTTCAACTCAAAGAACCAGACCCCACTGCTCACACTGTGACTTCTTCAGGGACGCAACACACGAAGCGCAGAAGCGCCACGGCTCAATCTCTGCCCATTGAAACCAGGAATCGAGGTTTTTGAAGGGGGTGAGACCCAGTGGGCCCTATATCTCAAGCGTCGAAACACGAGATCCCTCAGCCACACCACGTGTGCCAGTGCATCACGCACCATGCACCAGCGCACGTTTGGGGTTGGAACCCATCTGCAATCATGGTGGTGCACACACACTTCAGTGTGAATACAACCACAGACATATATGTGAGACCCATTTTGGTGCACTGTGACCTTGGTGTGCGTGATGCGCTGGCGCACGCAGTGTGGCCGAGGGGTGACGCACCCACTGCAAGTTTGCCCGTCTCCGCAGGTACATGTCGGGCTCGCTGGAGTCGGTGGTGCGGAACATCACGACGCTGCACGGCGCCTTCTTCAACTCGTCGCTGCCGGAGTTCCTCCAGGACATCTACATCAACAGCCTCTCCCACATCCGCACCGCCGCGTGGTTCGCTGACGGCAGGTGCGCGCTGTGGGGTCACGTGGGATGGGGGGGGGTCGGTTCGGCCAGGAGTCCCTGTGGTCTGGGAGAGGAGCTGGGGTTCCAGGGGTCTACAGGGACCAAGTGGGGGTGCATGAGGGCTGAGGGGCCAAGTGACTGAGGCCTTTGGGGGTTGGGGTCTGTGGAGCTCTGGGTGCTTGTGGTTTCAGGGGTCCAGAAGACCTAAGAGCCTCAGGGGTCTGGGGTAAGTGAGAGCCAGGGACCCAGGGATCAGAGGGGCCGGGGGGATCTGGGGAGCACATACAGAAGCATATGGTTTGGACATGACGACAACGCAATGCGTGATTCCTCCGTCAGGGGTCGCCCTGAGATGAGACTGATTGCGGCGTGTTGTTCGCAGGTGGCGCCAGTGGGAGGCGACGGACTGCACGAACCTGGACTCGGTGCACAACGACGGGGAGCGCCATCTGCCGTACCTCTCCTTCTTCCCAGACTCCACCCGCAGCAAGATGGAGGGCTGGGCCAAAGGCCAGATCACCAACACGTCCGACTCCAACTTCGGTGAGAGGCGACGGGGGCCAAGGCGAAGGAAGATGCGAGGTTGGGTTTGGGTGGGTCAGGGTAGAGGGGAGCAGGGTGAGGTGCGTGAGCAGCCAGATCTCTTCCAACCCCTCTTCGTCTTTGGCAACCAGGTTGGGGTAGGAAAGGGCTTGCAGGACAGGGTTGTGGTGGGGAGGCGTGGGTCAGCAGCCAGACATCAAAGTCTCCCACCTCAATGGCGGTTAAAAGCCAAGCGAAGCTGTGCAGTGCGGGACTGAGTGGCTCGCCGACAGTGCGGGGCGGGCGGCGTGGGAGTGGGACAGGGCGTGGTCGGGTGTGGTGCCCCGGGTTGGAGCGGGCTGTCCTGCCGCAGCGCTCCGCACCCTGACCCGAGACTTGTCTCCGCAGGGATGATCCGGGAGCAGCTGCGCTGCGGGGTGAAGCAGGAGCCGCGGACGCAGATCGACGTGCCGTGCGGCCGCGTCATGTCCGACGTCTCCTCCATGTTCATCGTCTACCTGCTCGAGCTGTACCGCTGGGCAGGGGACACGGAGTCAGTGCAGAGGTGAGGGCGGGGCACGGGTGGGCGGGGCACGGGTGGGCGGGGGCAGGATTGGACGGTGGGAGGGGCAAGGTGGGGCAGGGGTGGGCGGGGGCAGGGGTGGGCGGGGTGGGAGGGGCAGGGGTGGGCGGGGTGGGACAGGCAGGGCGGGGCACGGGTGGCAAGGGCGGCGGGGACAAAAGGGCGGGGTGTAGCAGTATTGGGCGAGGACAGGGGCGGTGTCGTGGAGGGACGCAACAGTTACAGCAGCAAATGCGGGCCGGGATGGGTGGTGGGCAGGGGAGTGGTGCAGCAGGGCGGGGCAGAGCAGAGCAGGGCAAGGGTGCGGTGGGTCAGGGAGGAGCTGAGACGCCGAGCAAGGGCGGGACACGGTCTGTCAAACGGATGTACGAGCACACGACATACCTTTGGCACACGTCGTCAAAGCAGTTCTGTCTCCTTCCACCAGGTGGTGGAGCAACGCGAAGCTGGCTGCGCAGTGGCACATGCGCATCGCCTCCGAACTCGACCTGCCGACGTTCCTCGTCAACACGTACGACATTCTCGACCAGAACGAGTACGATCTCTGCTCCTACAACTCGGCGTTCCACGCGCTCGGGTTGGCGGCGGCGCGGGAACTGGCCAACGCCGTCGGGGACACGGCGTTCGCCTCCCAGTGTGACGCGGCGTTGACGCGCACGCGCGTTGCCATGGACAAGATGCAGTGGAACGAGACTGGGCGATATTACAATTCGTATACGAACCTGTCTGAGACCGAGCAGGCGGGCGCGATTATGACAGACACGTTCTACAGCCAGGTTCTGGCGTACAGCCTCGGTCTGGGGGTGCTGGTGCAGAACCAGACGCGCCTCCAGCTCCATCTGCAGGCGGAAATGATCCACAACGACTCGCCCCTGGGGATGCTGGTGCAGACAGGGCGGTACCCGTACCCAGGCCCGCCCCAGGACAACGCCGTGTGGCAGATGGGGAACCCCAATTGGGCGACGCTCAACATCCACCTCAAACAGGACATCACGCACGCGCTGAACGTCGCCAACAAGACGCTCGGCTGGTGGCGCCACGTGGTCAACGACCTGTGGAACATCCCCGCCCTCGCGGGCGGGCTGGGGTACGGTGCCGAGGGGCAGCCCTGGGCCAGCAGCCACTACGGCTACTACATGTCGTCCTGGCACCTCGTGTTCGCTCTCTCCGGGCAGCAGGCCGACCTACCCCGGGGCACACTCACCTTCGCCCCGGCGGGGCAGGTGGACCGCCCGCGGGGGCCCCTTCGCTTCTTCCCGGTGGGGCAGGGCCCGGGCCCCGCCTGGAGGTTCCCCGTCCTGCTCCCCGGGGTGCTGGGCATCGTGGGCCGGGAGGACGGCGCCGCCGGCCGCTACTGGCTCCAGATCCTGTTCGGAGACCTGCTGATCAAGACGAGACTGGCTGTGCTGGACGCAGTGCACCCGGGGCCGTACCCGCTGAGACTGAAACCCGGGGACAAGGTGTTCTGGAGCAAGTGAACATGTCTTTACTCGTGGTGCTCTGGTGGGTCCAGGGTGCTGGGGACTTGGGCACCCTGGGCCCTCACAAATAACAAGTGTTCGATCAGATTTTCCAGCATTGTGAGTGTTCCAGGTTCGGAATAGTGAGAACAAAATGGGGCAGGGGGGAGCGATGTGCTTTTATTGTTCAATTTTCTGAAGATATCAAGAATGTTGTTTGTTCCTTTTACTATCAGCCCAGGATGGCATTTCATGCACAGATTTTACTTTTATGAGGGTGTGGTGTTTTGTTACGGTTGAGTTGTCCACGCAGATTTTGTGGTTTGTCTGTTGGCGGATTTTTGTGACTGGGATGAGGGAAAGCCTGCTCAATGCCAATGTGATATCGTGTTCCTGTGTCGTTTCGCCGGTCCGAGCCGCACCGCGCGCAGAAACAGGGGTCTCTGGCGGATCCTGGGGGCGGGCGGGGGGGGGGGGGGGGTCCGCGGCACCCCTTTGAAATTTGGTGCGGCGGGTGTAGTTCTTTTCTATTGGCTTATCATCCTGCAGCCAGGATCTGTCAGAGTTCATATTTATGTTTCTGCGGCGAAATCGTTGTTTGCTGTGAAGAAAATAAAATGTCCAACATTCACACATTGTCTTGTGGACACACGCTGTGTAGTGATATCACAAACACACTGGTTGGTATCTCGGGTGAGACTGAGCTCGTCGGCGGGAACCGCCCCATTTATTTTGTATACAGTGGTGACATCTGTCGAGGTGGTTCTAAATCACAGCTGGTGTGTCACACCACACTCCTCCCCCACCAGGGGGTGCTGGCCTCTACAGACAATTTTAAATATTCTGAATATTTTT